>ERZ1649853.805-NODE-805-length-12607-cov-6.659496_pt1 | contig 12607 bp, 13 predicted proteins | sample MGYA00575353_ERZ1649853 | MGnify/ENA primary metagenome ERZ1649853 (study PRJEB40853, sample SAMN11349654) | freshwater sediment metagenome | isolation source: river sediment | host: Sediment | place: India: Okhla Barrage, New Delhi | collected 2017-02-21 ...
CGCATGTGCCCGGTCAGTACCCCGCCAATGCCATCCAAACCCCGAAGATCAGCCCTCCTACCAGGTTGCCAGCAATATAAGTACCTGGAATGTTCGGGAAGGTGATCAAGCCCAACCCTCGCAACGAATATAACCCGATCATGGCGACCACCAGGGCGGTCATCATGAACTTCAGCACAGAAAGATCGGTGAAACGGAAGACGTTCACGATCTTGTTGTAGCGCGTCAGCCCGGCTTTGTTCAACGAGAAGCCGAATAGCACGCCCAACACCAAAGCAACAATGTAATTCAGTGTCATGTGATACCTCCTAATAGCGCTTGCGATAGATCACGAGAGCGGTAAGGATGCCGCTCATGAACATGGCAGCGATGAACAGGAAGGCAGCCGGAGCCAGCAGCATGCCGCCTGAAATCGCCAGACCACTGGTGCAGCCACCGGCAATGCCCGCCCCATACTCGAGGATGACAGCACCTACGAAGAGTAGCACATAGCGCTTCCACAATTGTGGCCCGAAGGTACGCTTCCACTGCTTGTCATCATCGAACAGGCGGAACTTGAAGGTTCGGCTGGTCAAGGCGCCGAGTGTACCGCCTAGAATCGTACCCACAAAGAGCACCACACCCCAGGTCAGTCCGGGTGGCATGATGAAGTTGAAGTACAGGTTGTCAAAGAGAGAGGGGGCAATCTTCTTGCCCAGGAAACCAGCCACCGTCTCGAAGGCGCCCGAAGCGCCCAGCAGGCTGTCGCTGATCCAGACCGCCAGCACGCCTACGATGCCGAGCAGAATACCGGCGATGTACGGCGACCAGAGATCTTTGCGGAGATATTCTTGTAACTTTTGCATGAGGCCTCCAGATTTGGGGTTAATTCATCGAATTTGGCCACTGCCCAGGGAATCAATTCCCTGCCAGAGCCAGCAATAGGGCACGCGAGTCTTGGTCCAGACTGCGGATGCGCTTGACAAGCTCAGGGTCAAGATTTGACAGTCCGTGCAACAGTTCATTGGCCTGCCCGGGGTCTGCCAGCAGCTTCTTCAAGCTGTGCAATCCAACCGGGTTGAGCCTGGCAATCAGAGGCAGCAGGGCGGTGACTTCTTGTGAATACCCTTCCACCAGTGGGATTTGCACTTCAGCAGCAACAGTCTTGGCCGGCTTGCGGGCAGGCACGCCACGCAAGCGACGCTCATTCCAGTAGACAAAAGCACCTCCGCCCGCACCAACAGCTAAGATCAAGAGCACTAGCAACCAGTTGCCCCAATTGACCGGTTTGACTCCCAACACGGATTCATCGTACTGCTGAACATAATCCACTACTTCACCGCCACTGACGACCATGGCAGAAGGTGCGGAAGACTCAGCAGCTGGTTGGTTGGTAGTCTCAGAAGTGGACGGTGCGGAGCCAGTATCTCCAGAGGCGCCGGAACCACCCTGACCAATCTCCACCCCTAACGTAGTGGCATACACCTGTGCCCGCTCCATCAGGTCATCTGGATGGCATTGGGCGCAGGCCGCCTTGACATCAGAAAGCGGTGGGACCATTCCAGTATGGGCTTCTTCCTTGACGGTGCTTTGGGGGTTGCCGGCGTGACACATGTAGCAGAAATCGCCAAAGGCATGCGACTGATGCCAGCCGGTTCCATCGGCATTGACGGGGTCCTGCGCCTGCACTTCATGGCACGACTTACAGGACGATGCCTGTGAGCCACACTGAGCGCTGGCAGGGCTGGCGGGCCAGACAAACAGCAGGCCTGCGATCAGCAGTATGCCCAGCCCAAGCAAGATGAGAGAGTACGGTTTCCTTGTTGGCATTGCTCCTCCTTATGATGTAGTTCTTATATTACTCGACCAGGCTGGCATGGTAAGCCAGGTGGTCGCGCAGCACGGCACGTAGCAATTCTAGCGCTTCGATCAGGCGAGAGTCTGCCAGGCGATACTCGACATTCACGCCATCACGCATGGCAGTGACCAAGCCGCGCTCGCGCAGGATCTTAAGATGGCGCGAGGTCGCCGGTTGGCTGATATCGAGTTGAGACGAAAGATCGCCGACATTGCAGGGATGTTCTGATAGTGCATAGAGCAGCAGGATGCGCCGAGGGTCTGCGAGTGCAGCACAAATCTCGGCGTGCAGGGCAGTCACTTCCTGTGAGAGCAGATTCTGGGCGGGGTTGATATCCATAATGAAACCGACCTTATACGAATATCCGAATATCTATATAATCAAAATATAGCAGCAAAAGACGTTGCCAGACAGTACACAATGTCATGTTCAAAATGACAAATGTCACATTAATTGCTTTAAGCCGGAACACCTCGCCAGACGACTGTTGCAGGATATTACCAGCATAATAAGTCAGGTTTGCAAGGTGAGAATGCACAATCTGTGCGATCACAATACCGTTTCAGTAAATGCAGAGAACCGAATTGAAAAGGCTACTTGACCGTCATTACAAACTATTTTGCCTGAGTAAATTGTGCGGTGGTACGCAATAGCGCACCGGCCTGTTCTAGCTTCGTATTGCATTCTTCAATCAACTTCGCCGCATCCTTGCTATAGCTCGAGTGCGCATCGCTGATCAGCGTGGTCTGGTAACCTAGCTTCACGGCATCCAGGCAGCCTGCCTTAACGCAGCCGTGCGTGACCAGGCCACAAACCACAACCTTGTGGATGCCGCGACTGGTTAATTCAGCGCCCAGCTCAGTTTCTTCGAAGGAACTGCCATGCCGTTTGTAGATATGCAAATCGTCCGGGAGCGGTTGCAGGGAGGAGTGAAGTTGCCAGGCTGGCGTATCTTTCGCCAGGAACGTATCGTTGGAATGCTGGACAAAGACGACCAGGGCACCGTGTTGGCGAGCGCAGCTGATCAGCGCATCTATATTAGCCAGGAGGGATTGGGCATTATAAATTGGGATTTTATGCTCAAATAAGCCTTGTTGAACATCGATAACAAGCAAAGCATAGGGATGGTCATGGGTGGACATCAGAGACTCCTTTGAATGACAGAAGTGAAAGAGCGAATCACTTAAAAGCTTGCGGGCGACGCTTGCGTAGATCATCTGCCAGCTCACCCTTGGGCCAACCCTGGAAATCGCTCAATGTAAAGACATTGAACTCTTCTTTGCTTTCCACACCGCTGATCTGGTGCATTTCCTTAAAAATAAGGATATCACTCTTGAAGATGCCCAGGGTAGCGTACTTTCCCACCCTTTCCACTTTATTCCAGGGGACGAGCTTCAACTTCGTCGGCCAGTGCCGCACCCCAACGCCTTCGTCGGACATCTGGAGGTAACTGGCGAAGAACTGCATCACACCCCACACCAACATAGCAGTCATCAGCAAGCCGCCTGTCACCACGACCAGGCGCAGCCACACTGGCACCAGGTCCACACCGGGGCTGGTCAGGGAGCGCCCGACCTGAAACAGGGTAATGACAGCCAAAATGATCAACCACCAATGCTGCAACCGCCACCAGGCAATCCGATATTTTTTGATCATTTTTGCACTCCTTATCAACGTTTCATACGCATTCTGACCACTATTCCCCGAATGATCGACTTCTGACTATTGAAAGATGACTGCGGGTATAGATTCAGATATAATGGGTCAGGAGCCAGAACGTCACCAATATACAACAGGCATGCTTTAAAGTCAATGCGCCCGAGCTTCTTCCACCACCTGCACCCGCCCACCATCCCTGCTCTGCAGGCGCGCCTGCGTTACACGCTGGGCGCGGGAGGGTTGGCCATCTTTCTGACCCTGGTGACGGGCCTGACCGGCGCATTGGAAATGTTCTTCTATGTGCCCACACCTGAGCAGGCCGGGTTGTCGATCCAGCAGTTAACCTTCCTGGTGCCGTTTGGCTGGTTGGTGCGCAACCTGCACTACTGGTCGGCGCAGCTCCTGGTGATAGCCAGCATACTGCATCTGCTACGAGTGGTCTTTACCGGCGCATACGGCAGGCCGCGGCGCTTCAATTACCTGCTCGGGCTGGGGTTGTTGGTATTGCTGCTGCTGTTCGATTTCACCGGCTACGGGCTGCGCTGGGATGAGGGCGTTCGATGGGCACTGGTGACCGGCACCAACCTGGTGCGCTCCGTCCCGCTGCTGGGCGAGCCACTCTACGCGTTAATTGTGGGTGGTGAGCAGCCCGGCGCAGCGATGCTAACCCGCTTCTATGCCTGGCATATCTTCGGGCTGACCCTGCTGGTACTCATCCTGGGCATTTGGCACCTATTCCGCATACGCCGGGATGGGGGAATCGCCGTGCCCCCACCCGAGCTGCGCAACAACCATGAACGCATCACGCGCTTTGAGCTGGTGCGCCGGGAGGTGCTGGCGATGTTGATTGGGGGGGCAGCACTGCTCCTGTTTGCAATTTTTGTTCCCGCACCGCTGGCCGCGCCAATCACCGAAATGAACGCCGCGGGTGGCGAGCCGCGTGCCCCCTGGTTTTTCTTATGGGTACAGCAGATGCTAGCGTGGGGCAGCCCGTTCTTCTTTGGCGTCGCGATACCGCTGGGCATCCTGCTCATCCTTGTATTGATCCCCTATATACTACCCAATCCCAAGCGCGCTGAATTAGGGCGTTGGTTTCCACCTTCCGGACGAGCAGCACAAATCATCACAGTTGCACTGACGTTGTTGATCATAGGCTTGACACTGGCAAAGGCGCTGGTGGAATCGCCATGACACTCAGACGCTGGATCTTCGCCGCTTCGCTACTGCTCCTGCTGGCTCTCCTGGCAGCTGGATGGCAAGAGTCTCGGCGCGTGCAGGCGGTAGCATTGACGCCAACCCTGACAAGCGAGGTGGAATACTGCTTGAGCTGCCACGCCGACCTGCCAGAGATCAGCCCATCTCACCCAATCGAGACCTTCGGCTGCGTGCTCTGTCACGGTGGTGAGCGGCTGGCGTTGGACGCCGACCTGGCGCACAGCACGATGCGCGGTGGGCGCAACCCTTCCGAGTTCAGCGTGGTGGAGGCCTCCTGTGGAGGCGAACAGTGCCACTCGGGGTCCCCGGAGCTTAACCGCGACCATATTCAACGCGCCACCACCAGCATCCAATCCACCTATGCAGGGGCGATTGCCAGCATCCGCTACACCTTCGGCGCGCAATCCGATCTGACGCCGAGGTATGGGGTGTCCGCTGTCCAGGATAAAACAGTGATCTCATCAAAGGCGGTGCCGGAACTACTGGCCTTCGACTCCACCAACGAAAGCTCGCCCTGGATACAAAAGTTCGGCGAGAACTGCCTGGATTGTCACCTCTCCGCGCAGCCGCGGGAGGGTGACACGTATGCTCGCCTGAGCGGCTGCGCCGCCTGCCACACACCTACAGCCGGTCTGGATATCGCCCCAGGGGAAACACAACTGCACCGCCTGAGCACTGCCATTAACTATTCCCAGTGCAACACCTGCCATAACCGCGGTAACTATGACCTGCGCAGCATGACTTTTACCGAACGCACCGACCAACCTGCGGACCGCCTGCACGACTATTACCAGCCTATCGCCCAATTCGTACGCTGCGAATGGACACTGGACTGCATTGACTGCCACACGCGCAGCGAGGCTATGGGAGACGGCGACCTGTACGGCAGCAAGAAGGATATCCAATACACCCAATGCCGCACCTGTCACGGCACGCCGGACGAATTGCCTCTAACTTACACGATCACCAGCCTGGAAGACCTGGCACTGCGCCAGGCATTCTTGAATCCGGTCATCGATCTGAAAGTAGGCGACACGATCCTGATGACCGAGAAGGGTGAACCGTTATGGAATATCCGCCCATTGGAAGATGGCACCTATGAGCTTTTCGCCAAAGCCTCCGGGCAGCGCTTCATTTTCCGCCCGGTGATGAGCAGCGGTTGCCTGCAGAACCCCGAGGAGCAGGCTTCCAGCGCCTGCCACCAATGCCACGCGGTGGAGCGTTGAGGAGAAAAGATGCCCGAACAAACGATGAAGCGACGCGATTTTTTAAAGCTGGCTACGCAGGGCTTGCTGGCAGCCGGTGGCTTACTTGGACTGGGCGGCCTATTACGCTTCCTGAGCTTCCAGAGCGAGCCAGCGCCGGCGCGCGAGATCAATTTGGGGGCGAGTATAGACTACCCGATAGGCACACGCAAAGTGGTGGCAGAGGGACAGGCGCTACTCATCCATGATGAACAAGGCCTGCGGGCGATCAGCCTGACCTGCACGCACCTGGGCTGCCTGGTGGAGGAAAAAGAGAGCGGCTTTACCTGCCCGTGCCATGGCTCCATGTATACGCGCGACGGGGCAGTCTTGCGCGGACCTGCCACGCAGGCACTCCTTACGTGGCAGGTCGAACAAAGCGCAAACGGTGATCTACTGCTGCGCAGAGAATAGCTGCTGACTAATTCTTCACCAGCAGCGGGAGCAGGAAATTGTAATGGTTCACGACCCAGGTGTAGACAGGTGAGCCAATGACGGGCTGCGTCACCTGATAACTCCATGCCGCAAAGTTCTCATTAACCAGCCAGCCGTGCCAGTCTTCATTTACAATGACGACCAAGTTCACCTGCTTGGCTTCGCCAGGGTCAAATGTGCCCAATTTCCAGGTCACCACACCATCCGTAATGGTGTAATTATCCGAAGCGGAGAGGAATTGTGCGCCTTCAGGCAGAGAATCGGTCAAGACCACACCACTGATCAAGGTGCTCGGATGCAGGTTGGTGACAGTAAGTGTGTATGTTAGGGGCGCACCAGGGGCAACCGTCTCAACCGCAGCCACTTTTTCCAAGCCAAGCAGATACACCTGCGTCTTGACAGGTGCGCCATGCACAGTTTCCACTTCGCGGCTGCGCACGCCGTAATCGTCGTTGACCAGCGTTCCGGTAAAAGTAATCGGGCTCTGCACCACAAACTCCACCTGCCAGATGTCACTGCCCGCCAGGTTGGGTAGCTGCCAGCTTACCACATCGCCGTTTATCGTATATGGTTGAGTGGCTGTAAGGAAAACAGTGTTCAATGGAATCGTGTCGGTCAGCACCAGGTCGTGCTGCGTGGCGAAGGGCTGTACATTATCCACTGTCAGGGTATAAGTCAAGGGTGCACCAGGGGCGAGGCGGTAGAGAGCATCCTTGTTTAGGGTCAAATCATAGGGCACGATGATCGTCTCCACTGGCTCGCCGTAAACCGGCTGGACATCCTGGCTGCTGGCAGAATAGGTATCATTAACCACCACGCCGGTAGCGGTCATCTCGGTCTGCACTACCATTTGTATCTGGGTATTTTCACCGGCTTCCAGGCTGGCGAAGTCCCAGCGCACCACATCACCGATCAATGAGTAAGGTTCCGTGGCGCTGACCAGGGAGGTTCCAAGTGGCAAAGTGTCGCTCAATGCCACGCCATAAGTCGGGCTGACGGGATGCTCATGAGTCAGGCTGATGGTGTAGGTGATGCTCTGCCCAGGGGCAATCTCCAGCGGGACAGCCGACTTGGTCAATTCCAAAACGTGCACCTGAGTTTGCACAGCCGCCAGGGCATCGATGCGCCCCCAGCCGTACAGGTTATTGGGGACACCCTCACTGGAGCAGGCAGTGGAAGAAATGTGCAGCGCTGACTGCTCGATAATATCTTCCATCAGGTCAACCTGGCCGCGCAGAGCAGGCTGGGCGGAGATCAGCAAAGCCACCTCCCCGGCGACATGCGGTCCAGCCATGCTGGTGCCGCTCATCGCCCCGTAACCCGTGCCAGGCACACAAGAGCGCACATTCGAGCCTGGCGCAGACACATCCGGTTTACGGCGATTGCTACCGTCGACCGTGACCGGGCCGCGGCTGCTGTAGCCTGCCAGGTTATCGCTGTGATCGTCGGTCGCGCCGACGGTGAACGACTCGGCATAGATGGCAGCGGGGGTGTTGACGGAGCTGCAGCCACTGCCATCGTTACCGGCAGAATGCACGGTCATGATACCCGCGGCGCGCACTGCCTGCACGGCTTCCAGCAGCACATTCGGGTCAGTGCAGCCCTCGGACACCGGGCAGCCCCAGGAATTATTGATCACATCCGGCGCCAGGGAGGGGTCAGGGCTCTGGCCCTGCAGGTCGGTGGGGGCAAGGAAGAACTGGTAGCAGGTGATGTAAGTATCAGGCGTTCCGTAACCTCCGGCGTCCATGTTACGGCAGCCGATCCAGCGTGCAGCGGGAGCCATGCCGATCTGGTTGTTGCCGCCATCGTCGCCGACCATGATACCCATGGTGTGCGTGCCGTGCCCGTATGGGTCGATGGGGGTCTGCGAAGCATCGTCGGTGGCGTCGAACCAGTTGTAATTGTGGTCAGCCTGCGAGCCGTCCCAACCGCGGTACTGGTTGATCAACGCGGGATGGTCCCAATCGTAGCCGGTATCCGCACCGGCAACCACCACATCCTGCCCGGTATAGCCTAACTGCCAGACTTGGGGAGCATTGACCCACGAAAGGTTCCATTCGATATCCTGGGGAGCGGAAAGATTAGTGAGTTCCACCGGCTCGTCGAGATGCACCTGTGGGTTGGCATAGATATGCGCCACATCGAGGCGCTCTGCCAGGCTGCGCACCGCATCCATATCGCCGCGCACCCAGACCAGGTTGACGATCCAATACGAGCGATAAGACCAGCCTTGTGCATCGAGATATGCCAGCAGCGGACCTTGCGTGGAACGAGCGGTCTGGCGCAGAACCTGATAGACATAGGCACTCTTTTCGGCCTTGCTGGATAAGGCAGCCGCATGGCTGAGGTCAGCCTGAGTGGTCAGCTCGACCAGGAATTCGGTCATTCCACCGGAGGCGGTCTCGAGCACCCAGGCATCTACTTTATTCCGCCACGGCTGTGGCGAAAGCGGCTGAAAAGCGCTGGTGAGCAAAGCGAGTAAGAGCAAGGTAACAGCAATTGATCGTGAGCGGCGATGTTTCATAAAAGTATCTCCATAATCACTAAAATGTGACGACAAAAAGTCGTCATAACGGCTAATCAAATCCCAATTCGCTGAGGATCTGTTTTTCGGAACGCCGGGCAGAAGAGCGACCCAACAACTCCTCCCAGAATTTTTCATCATATCGTCGAGAGTGCACCGGCAGCGGCATGGGCACACCCCAGCCGAGCAGCAACACTTCTTCTTTCGGCTGCAGGCGCGCCAACATACCGCGCAGCGCTTCGCGCCCTGCCAACCCGGAGAGCACAGCATGTATGTCGTCCTCGTCCCCCAGCCAGCCCGAGATGCGCGTGCCGAGCTGCGACATGACCTCGTCATAGATCTGCGAGGGGCGCTGGTCGATGATCAACAGGGTGACGTAATACTTGCGCATCTCGCGGGCGATGGTGCTAAAGGTGGTTTGGGCTGCCATCTCGCGGTTGAGCAGCTTGTGCGCTTCCTCAACCACGATGACCAGCGGGTGGGGCTCATCTTTATGCGTACTGCGGAACCGGTTGGTACGCTCTTCCCAGGCATTGCGGATGCGGCGGGTAAGCAGGTTTGACACCAGTAAATAGTCCAAGTCGGATTCGAAGTCGCCAAACGACAGAACGACATGCTGCCCGGCCTCCAGAGTTTTGATGATCTCGCTGATGCTATCCGCCGCCGGCTGCTCAACGATATAAGGCTTATTGAACAAGCGGTTAAGCTTGCCGTGTAGACCTTCAGCAGCCAGCACGTTGACACCGTTTGCATCTGCCCAGGCAGCCACACTATCCGGATGGGGGACTTTCTTGGTCTTGCCATTATCATCGGTGATTTCGATCATCGCCCCATGCAGCATCTGGCGGAAATGGCTGAACCAATCCTCATGAAAACTATTGTAGAGCGCCTCCAGCGTAGTGGGGGTGGTCTCCTTCAGGTTCAACTCACGCGTCAGTAGCTCGATATCCGCCGGCATCAGGTCGCTCATGGCGATCTCGAGGTTAAAATCAGGCATTTGGCCACGGATCTGCGCGCCGCTACCCAAACCCACCACGCGCACCCGACTGGAGAACTTGGTCTTCAGCCCGGGCACACTCTTGCCGGTGTCAGAGGAAGTGTCATCGAAGCCGTACTCGTTGTGCATATCGAAAACCAGTACAGAGGCTTTGTTGTATTGGATCAAACCAGCCAGGACGATGCGCGTCAGGAAGGATTTGCCGGTTCCGGTGGCGCCAAAGACACCTGATGAGCGCTGCACCAGTTTGCCCAGGTCAAGGCATACAGGGTGGTTCTGCTCACGAGTGTACCCGATGACAAAGTTGCCCTCTTTGGAAGGACTGCCGAAGATCTCGGCGATATCGCCTTCGGTCGCCAGGCGAACGGGGGCATGGTGTGAGGGAATGGTCTTGACCGGCACAACCTGTGGATCTTCGGGGTGCTCGGCGCGCCACTGTTCGTAAGCCGGTGTGCCAGGCTCGGGACCGCGATCAAGCATCAAGGCGGGTAAGACTTCGAGATTCGTATAGAGAGTCTGCCCGTGAAGTAACTGTGCAATAGATGATGGCAGGCGTGTCTCGCTCTGCTCGTCGGCAAAGCGTGGGTCGGTGGCGCCCAGCAGCAAGTCAGTGACCAGCCCGTAGAACCGCCAGTTGCCGCTGTCGATGAGCACAAACGCGCCCTCTTGCACTTCCTGCGAGGGGATTGTGAGGCGCACATGCAAGTTCTCTTTCAACCCACCGCTTACAACATACCCAATGGAGTCATTTGTTATGATCATATTTGCCTACCACAAAGGTCACTAAGGACACAAAGATTAATTGACAATCCGCTTTATGCCGTATTTTAGGTGAACGGTATTAAAATTGATCAATAAACCCAAGCGTTTGTCCGCTAATTTTAGATAAGTCAGTAATTGAGCAGCATGGATTGGATTTATATTGTCAACTGCCTTGATTTCCACAATCAGGCATTTTTCAACCAGCATATCCAGACGCAAACCTGTTTCGAGACGCAATCCTTCATAGACGACAGGCAACACAACCTGAGTTTCAACTTGAATACCTCGCTGATGTAACTCATAAGCCAGACAGGCTTCATAAACAGATTCCAGCAATCCAGGCCCTAAGGCGGTATGGACCTTGAAGGCTGCATCTAGCACATCTTTCGCGGCCTTCTCGATAGCCTGTGGAAGCACATCATATACTCTATTCTCTTGCTTATCCGAATGATAAGTAATCATACGATTCTATTCCATGAAAACCTTCGTGTCCTTAGTGTCCTTCGTGGTAAATTTTTCAGCCCACATCGCTGAGTGCACCAAGGACACTCATCAGCGTTGGATAATCGTCACGCAGGAGGGTGATCAACTCCTGGGTGGCGGAGTCTTTCCAAGCAGGGTTGCCAGCTTCGGCATGTGCTTGAGCGGCTTGCTGGATATGGGCTGCCAGCAACTCGCCGACGGGCAGGTCAGCGGCGCGCAGCACATGACGGAAGTAGCCAAAGCGCCCGGCAGAGGTAAACTCGCAAATCTCCGCTGCATCGCACAAGTAAATAGCGTCCAGGCTAAGCGGAGGGCGGGGGGGCAAGAGGTGCGAAATTACCTCACCCTGCCGGTAACCCACTGCCAGTACGCTCATCTCCAGCGGTACATTGCGGTTGATGCGGTTATCCTGGATGATGCCGGCGTCGATGCCCTCGGCAGTAACCAGTTGGCGCACCAGCCCGTCATCGTCGATGTGGATGTCATGGATCAACCCATAGACATGGTAGTCGTTGGGTAGCGATACGCGCACCAACCCGCCGAAGGAAGGCGCTTCGAGTTGTGAGATTCGGCAACCGACAACAAAGCCGGATGTGCCGGCACGCAATAAACGTCCGATTTCGATCTGGCTCATGGTGTATATCTGGTCCTTCCTGGCTGGTCTTTGGCTGCCTGCTTGAATGACTGTTCTTCCACCGCCACGCCACGCCGCTGCAGCTCGAGCACGATCATCTGCGTAACCTGCTCTTGATCCTCTCGGGTGACCACGGCGGTCTCGTGGGCGCGGTGGAGGAGATAGGGATAAGGCCGCTCGCCCATGATGCGACACTGGTCCACCAACACAGCGTGCAGGCTGTCGAGCGCCTGCAAGTTGCCAGCCACCCAGGCAGGGATTTCCACCCGGGCAATGTGCGACTGGCTGCTGCGCAAACCAACGTTTAAGTAAAAGAAGTGCAGTGCCAATGGCCCAGCATATTTTTGGATGGATTGGGATTGGATGGCAAAGACTGCCGAGCGCTCGCCGGGGTCAAGCAGACCTCGGAACAGGCTGCGGTCGGCGATACCACGCAAGGGGCGGTATTTACGCAAGCCAGCCAGCTCACTTTCGGTAGCGCGTGCCACTTCCAGCAGCCGCACCACCAGGTCTGCACCGGGCTTGTCCACATAACCAGCAGTAGTAACGCCCAACCCGTGCAGGCGGGAGAGCACTTGCAGATATTCTTCCAGGCTTTGCTGGAACTTCTGCGCTTCTTCACCAAACTCGCCCTTTGCACCCCAAAGCTCCATTGGTCCATCGGTGAAGGTGACCACAGGTTTTACAGCCTGGTCAGCCAGCTCCACCAGGTATTTACGCTCGCGCAGGTCGCGCTCCAACGCCAGCATCGCCTCGCTCATCCCCTCCGCCTGTTCGTGGTATATCAAATTACATAAGACCTGCGTGGTCGGGG
>ERZ1649853.808-NODE-808-length-12595-cov-5.376236_pt1 | contig 12595 bp, 12 predicted proteins | sample MGYA00575353_ERZ1649853 | MGnify/ENA primary metagenome ERZ1649853 (study PRJEB40853, sample SAMN11349654) | freshwater sediment metagenome | isolation source: river sediment | host: Sediment | place: India: Okhla Barrage, New Delhi | collected 2017-02-21 ...
GCGGCTGCCGCTCCCCCCCCCCCCATCCTGGATGCCGTCATTCCCATGTGCGCCCCTTGGGAAGCCCCGCTTACGGCATCTCCCCCTGATCCCCCGCTTCCCCCTATCAGGCTCTGGGCAATTTTGGGGACATGAAATGCTATGCCAATGCAAGTTATTGGGCCCACCAGGAGTGTCAGCAAATGGGATGGACCGGAGGAACCCGTAAATGACAGCATTGTTGTATTCGCAGCGTCAAAAAATACATTAACCGTAATCCGAATTGCCCAGCCAAGCATCGGGATCGTCAGGAGGAAAGACAATAAGGCCCCCACCCAATTCATGAACAGGCCTCGTGTTACAGGGTGCAGCATAAAAGGTATGAAAATCGGCCCCAATACGATCACAAAAGCCAGCGAGGCGAAAGCGCCAGCCAGCATCACATAGATGACGAGCAGGGCCAGCATCATGACCAGGATCCCCATGCCAAACATGATCATGAAAGGCAGCCCCTTTATGGCTGCAAAAATACTCCCCCCGAATGTCAATGCCATTGCCTGGCCGGCGGCCTGCTGCTGCTGCAGGATCGATTCCTTTATGTCAGTGAACCCATTAATGCACTCCTGGCCCATTGCCTGGGCTGCGCTCCATATTGCGTTATCCAGCCTGCCCGAATAGAGCGTGATGAACGCTGCCGCAAAAAGCCAGGTAACAAGTATTTTATCCAGCTTAAATCCGCGCCCGGCGGCCAGGTCAAATGCCTGTGTCATCAGCTCGAGCGCTAGCAGAAAAGCAAGAATTGAGTATCCTGTAACTTGCGCTGACGATGTATAGCTCCAAACTACCTGGTGGATAATGTCGATGATCTGCTGGATACCTTGCCAGTTCATTCTGCTATCCTCTCCTTTAATCCAATTAAAGCCTTTTTGAGATTGAACAGCCGCTCTTTGCCGGCCATCTCTCTGGATTCCTTAACAAGCTCTTCGATTGCCCGCTTCATGTCGCCCTTGTATGTTGCCAGGAATTCACCCCGGATCTTCCGTTCCTCGGGATCTGTCGTCGCCAGCCAATAGGTATAGCTGTCTGTAACCGGTGACAGGATGCGCCGGAGCCCGGAGGCCGACCAGTAGTAGAATTCACGGCGGGCCGGCTTGAGCCTCGCATATTCCTGGCAATGGTATGCGCTCATGCCAAGCTTTATGAAGCTCTCTTCAACATCCTTCATCCCGGAAAACAGCACCGCCTGCTTCAGGTTTGTTATGATCCCCTTGCTCCATTCCGCCGAGCTGAACAAGTCATTGATGCTTTGGGTGATTACTCCCACCAGCAAATTGAAATGCCGGCCGACCCTGAATAAATGCTGGATCCAGTAGCTGAATTCCGGCTGAAGCAAATACCGGTGCGCTTCATCCAGGAAGAGTATTTTCCTGTCGGCCCTAAAATCTTCTTTGGCAACATCCGAATGAATCTTGTTGAATATTGTATAAACGACCGCGATCAGCTCATCGCTGCTGTCAGGCGTTGAGCATAAATCCTCAAGATCGAAAAGAATGTACCTGGACTGCTTCAGCGTATCAATCCCGGAATTAAACAGCTGCCCCTTCCGGCCATAGGTCCAGATCTTCAAGGAATTCGGAATCGCCTTGGTAGGCGCCTTCGATTCAAGTATTGATATCAGAATGTCTAGTGGGGGCGGCGCCGGATCCCCTGCCTTCATGTTTCGCAGCAGCGACCTATACTCGGCAAAGAACTGGATCATGCTTTCTCTCACAACGATGCGGTTGCTCTCATCAACCACATTCCGGCCGAGCATCAGCATGACCAGCCCTTCGCAGAATCCAAGCTGTTCCTCTGATACTGGCTGATCTAGGTTCTTTATTATGAAAGGATTGAAGCGGAAATCGATCCGCTCATGCCCAATCTGCATGATTGCCGTATCATCGGGCATGCTGTCCCGCAACAGCTCGAAATACGGGTTGAATGACTTTGACAAATCGATTACATAGATATGCGGCTGCTCGACCAGGGATGATATCAAGAGCTTGTTGCACATGAAGCTCTTGCCTCCCCCGGTCGGCCCGCATATCAGCATATGATGTGCATTTTCACGCCGGGTGAAGGGGTGGTAGGAAAATATCCCCCCGTTCCGATCCAGGAAGTATTCGATCGGATCCTTGTCGCCCTTGTATAAATTGTAGCTGCAAATCAGGTCGCCTGCGCAGGATGTCAAAATGACCGCTTTTCTTGCGGAAAGCCTCGAATGGCCCGGGAACAGGCTCATGATGGCATTCCTTAGATTGCCCACTTCCTGCAAGCCAAAGCTTCCAAGCTCTTTCAGGACCGCAATTACCGCAAAGGCATTTTTTTCACATTCTTCCGCGGTCGCGCCCATTACATAAATGTAGTATTTCCAATAGGCCGGTATTTGCTTTTCGTTCTTGATCTTGTCCTGGAACTCGCTAACCTCCCCGACATATTTTTCGGCGTTCTTGTCGATTGCAGCCAGCGATAAGGCGATATTCCTGTTCGAGATCATCTTTTTCTCGAACTTCTCATAATCAACAAAACCAAAGCTCTGCCGCATGATGAACGGCAACTGAAGGTCAAAGAACCTTCTCAGGTAAAAAGCGCATGTTGATGGAGGCGGATATTTAATGGATATCGCTTTCATGTATATCTTTTCGTTTATCAGGACATGCTTTTTGAAAAACTGATATTTCGCCTGACCAACTTGCGTTAGCAGGCTAAGATCCTCGCGGTATGGCCCAGGCTCAGACTGGTTGACCAACCGATATATCGCCTTGAATGATTCATCCCTGTCAAGCGTTATGAATTCAAATTTTTCCTGGCTGGGCCCAATTGCAATCGCCTGTATCGAGCTTCTGAACGCCATAAATCCCTGGTACAGCTTCCGGACGGCTTCATCGATCGTTTTCCGCTCGATTTCAATTATCTTTTTTTCGCTTAAATACGCCGATAACGGCAGCTCCTTCTTCTTTGACCGGTAATACCTGATGCAAAACAGCAATTCGTTTTCAAGCGCATTGTCACAGCGGATCCGCCAGAAATCCTCCTTCTTCTTCTGGATGTAATTTATGATTTCCGGGGAATTCTCATTCTGCTTCAGCTCAATAAACTTTGCCGGGCCTCGTACAAGATAATTCTCGAGAGTAAATCCGGAGCCCAGCTGCTCGCATGCGCCCCGGATATAATATGACAGCTGCTCGCGGTCTTCTTCGGAGAGACCCTCGTAATCCATCCCCCCGATCCTGAACAGCGCGATTACCGCGCCGTCCTTCATCAGTATCGGGCTGAAATCCATCCCTTCCGAATCGTAAAAGTCATAAAAAAGCAGAACATTGTCCATGCTCTGCTCTACTTTCCTCAGATCGGAATAAAGCATCCTGTAAGAATGAGTAATATCAAGCACGGCCTTTGCCCTTCAGCCTTATCGCCTGCGTCCCGATTGAATACGCAGCGACAATTGCCTTTATGGGAGTCTTTTTCCCCTCAGTTTCAATCTTGTCCCGGTTATCATCCCAGAACTTGAATGCATAATACCCAAGAGAAGAACCGATGCCGGCAGCCAGGCCGCCGGCAAGCCCCAGGAATGACTTGAAGAACATGATGCCAACAAGCAGTATTCCCAGGCAGGCAAAAAGGGATTTGTATGAGATCCCCCATATCCTGGGATCAAACTGGATATTCCTGTAAACCGGATTCTCCCTCATCCTAAAGCATTCCGGCAGCAATCTGGCCAAGAACCAGGCCGACGATCCCTTCGATGAGCGCCGTGACGGCGCCGGGATCGCCATTGGAAAACTTGTACGCGCACCGCCCAATGCCGATCAGGCCGACAATGCCACCAATGATGCCGGCGGCCTGGCTGGCAATGTTCCGGATCTGGGCTGTTGCAGATCCCAAATCAACGCTCTGCGCCGACAAGGCAATCCCAAGGGATCCAAAGACAATGAGAAATAAAATCTGCTTCTTGATTCTCATTCCTCGTCTCCCCCACCCTCGCCATTCCGCTTCTTCCACCAGATGTACCCGGCAAAGCCAATGATGACCAATACAATGGCGACATTGAACAGGAACACACCCTTGCCCTGCTTCTCGATCCATTTGGGCCCAGCTGCGAATGCCGGGGCGGCAGACACCTGCAGCGCCCCGATCAGGACGACAATTCTCCCCACGGTTCCCTTGATCATTGTTTGATACCTCCCGCTTTTTTTGTTAAAATCTTTTTTATGAATGCCCCTTTTAACATAGGTGTAAATTATAATATAAATTATAATTTGTCAATGATTAAATGAAAAAATATAAAATAAATTATGGAGTCGGTGAACGACTTAGCATTTTCCGCGAACAAACCAAGCTTTCGCAGCAATCCCTGAGCGAAAAATCAGGGGTCCTTCAAGCATCCATCTCCCAGGCCGAACACAACATAGTTTTCCCGTCATTCCGCCTACTGACCTATTTGATCGACAACCATAACCTTAATGTTAAATGGCTGATAACGGGCATTGGGGATCCCATGATTCACCCGCTCGAAGCCGGCCCGGATATTGGTTTGAACCAGATTTATCGCAAATTATTCAGCGAAAGCCAGACCAATTACGTCTTGGGCCTCAAATTGCTGGAACTTTATCACGACTATAAACGCGCTGAGCTTTTCGAAAAAGAGATGCACGGCCTGCCGATAGAAAGCAATGAGCTTTCCCTTATTGATACAATCAAGAATGCCATAGCTGCCTTTTCCCAGAATATCAAGAATAAGCCATCAGGCAAGGCTAAACCGAAAAAGAAGTGTCCGAAATGACTCGGCACAATATCCACAATTGTGGAAGCCTCTTCCCGCCGAGTGTCTGAGATGACCCAGCAAAGTGTCTGAGATGACTCAGCATCGTGTCCGAGATGACTTGGCAGCGTGAGCGAGATGACTCGCCAGCACCTTGAAACGCGCTGCTGACTTGCGTTTGCAAGCCTCTATTAAGATATTATTAAGATAAAGATTAAGACAAGAAATTAGGAGACGCTGTCCAAATGTTGAAATCAGAAACCGGAGGCGCCGCCTAAATTGCCTCCGGCCGGCGGCGCCTAGAAAGAAAAAGAGCCAATAAGGGCGAAGAAAAGCCAATAAATAAAGGGTTTTTAGCTCATAACACTCCGGCCACAAGCCTTGAATCAGGCAGCCTTCATTAATATTGCCAATGATATCCTTATAATGGCGAGTCATTTCAGACACTCGATAAACCAGTGCTATTTTAATAATTCAGTAACCTTCCTGTTTTTCACAACAATGACGGTCTCATCATACTGATTCTTGCCAGCAACAATTTTCAGCAAGATTGTCTTGTCATTTTCCATGATTTCATCAATTATTTTCGTAATTTTCCTGAACAAATTCCTCTGGGATCCCTCCCATCCGATTTTTTCCTTAATATCAGTGAGGGTGATTTCAGTTTCGCCATTCTGCGTCATTTGGATATACTTGAAATACTTGAAGAGGTCGATCCCTTCTACGTTTCGAAGAAAATTCTTTATCATTTCAGGCGGAATGTAGAATCCCCTCTTCGCCACGTACCGGACATATTCGGGATGAATCACCATCCAGGAATTGTTCTCCCCAGGGATCAGCCGGCCTTCCATGCGATCCCACTTGAATTTTTTCTCGACGACGAACGGGATCTCCTCCTGCACTGCCATCTCACCATCCTTGAGTATCGTCCTGAATGTCATGGAGGAGATCTTTTCGAACTGGTTCTGGATTTCCTTAAGGGCGTGGCCCGTCTTGGCGATTCCGAGATTCTTTACGCAGAATTCGCTTATCGTCTCCGACCAGACAATTTTGTAGCCGCCCCGGATTTCCGCGCCTTTCTTCGTGTTATAGACGATTTCATTGTCAATCCAGTTGATTATCAGCCTTGAAATAACCCCATAGGGCAAGCCAACGTCGGCCTGCCCGAGAAGCGTTATCTGCAGGCGGCCTAAGTCGTAGCTCCATATCGGATTCCGGTACAGCTGCCGGCCGCTGGAATCCTTCGTCAGTTCAATCGCCTTGGTGTCCGGACATGGGAAAAACTGAAGATTCGTTGTAAATGCCCGGTCCTTCTTTAAAAGCGCAACACCAGGCTTTACCTGAAACTCTCTCTGTATCGGTATTTTTGCCGCTTTATCCATTTTCCTTCTCGATGAGTTTTATCAATTGCTCAAGGATGATTGCCTGGACCGATACACTCTCGCCATTGTTTTTCAGCCTTTTCAGCTGGTTTTCTTTGATTCCCAGGTATATCCGTTTCGGCACATTCAATGCCACACGGATGGTTTTGCCTCCCTCGTCGAGCGGCTTCCTCCCCCGCTTCTTCGGTCCGGCCCCTGGCTTAGCTTCGATCTTTTCCCTGGTCTTTTCCTTTACTTCAATGGCCTCGGCTGCCACTTCCGCGTCCGCCGTGGCCGCCTTGATGAATGATTCTACATCCGCATGCTTTGAACGCAGCACCAATGTCGGCTTTTTTGTTTCACTCATTTGATCGCCTCCTTGAATTCTTTATGCAAGCGATTCACTTCATTGATCGCCTTGATATCCCGGTCATCTCCATTCATTTCCCATACAGCCTTGCCCTGCGCAATCGCATACTTGAATGCGACCCGGTCACTCAACGAAGACTTCAAAAACCTTAAGTTATGGCGCTTTTCGAGCTCTTCTTCGAGCGACAACAGCTCCTTTTCAATCTTGGTCCCCTGCTTGACCATATTCAATACCGCGAATACTTTCAGCTTCTTGTTGAATACTGAAGCTTCATCCAGTATGTCAAAGGTTTTGTCTGTTCCCCACAGCTCCATCGTTCCTGGCACTATGGGAACAACAACAACAGCGGCCAGCGAGATCGATGCCCGGAAGACCTGGCTGTCTCGCCCACCGCTGTCGATTACAACATAATCAAAGCTTTCCGCTACCGGAACAAGATCCCGGTCAACAGTCTTGCTCGTATTGGCAATTACTGACAGATTGGAAAGAGCTTCGTTTTCTCCGCGTATTTCCCTGAACGTCATCGAAGATGCCTGAGGATCAGCATCCACTAAAAGCGCCTTTTCACCTTCCGCATGAAATTTAAGCGCAAGGTTCAGCGCAATGGTTGTCTTGCCAACTCCCCCTTTCTGGTTTGTGACAGTAATAATCATGCAATTGCCTCCTTTATTACTTTATTACATTTTTCTTTTATTAACATATTACTTCATTCCTTTATTACTTTAAATATAATTTAGTTATTTTGTTTTGTCAACAACTTTATTACTTTTATCTTTTTATTTTTAATTACTTTATTCTTTAATTACTTAATTACAAAATAACATTATTACACTTGACTTTTATCGGGGGCAGGCCTTCCCCCGCGCCCGGGCTTCCGGCAAAGCCGGAGATCCCAGACTCCCCCATCAGCGGGGGCACCCCGCAACGCCCCGAATACAAGAAACAGGGATCGATTTCGAGCCTTCGGCTTGCTTATCCGAGCTATTGTCGGCCGGGGCTTTGGGCCATCAAACCGGACGGCCCGCTTCAGGGCCCTCCCATGTTCAAGCCGCCTCTACTGCGTGGCCTTCTTTTCGGGAAACAGCTACTTTTGGCGAGGATCTGCCCGCCCAACGCCTTTGGTCTTTGCTTCTGATCGATTCGCTTGAGAATTCACCCGCCAGGGCCCTTCTAGCTCTATATTTGGCCCTTCCAGGCCCGATCTTCCCGCCTTTGCCGGAGACTTGCGCGAATCCCCAGCCTTGCTCGTCCATCAGCGCTTTATCGAGCTCCTGCGACTTTCTTTCATTCATTTTCTCCTTGTTCTATTTTCACCCTGCGCACAGGTCTATTCACCCCCCAGGACCCCCGGATGTAGCTGCCCGGGTCCTCTATAACCGCCAGCGTCCCCGGATGCTATCCCGGCCTGCAGCCGCGATTATTTTTCTCCTGGCCTCCCTCAATGCAGGCTCGGTCGCCCAGGATAAAAATACCGCAACTCCCGGGGATTCCCTGCGCCGGCGCTGGCGGCCCATCTCGGACGCCTGGCAGCCGCCCATGGGCGAACATCCGGGGGATCCCGGAGGCCACTTAAGCCCTGACCGCAAGGCAGGCAATGGCGGAGAAAACAAATGACGAAAGAAAACACGAAGGAGCTGTGCCTGGCGCTGATGTTCCTCACCGGCTGGGAGGAAGACTCGCGCAAGACTCCGGGCGAGAAGATCTTTCGGGCCTGGAAGGGCTATCTCTTCGAGCTTATCAATGCCCTGGCGGATGACAAGCTCATCATCCAGTTCGCAAACACCAAGTCGGTCATGCTGACCGACGCCGGCGTCGAGCGGGCCAAGCAGATCCTCGCCGAGCTGTTCCCCGAAAAGAAGAAGAAGTCCGCGTAGGAGGCGCGGCCGCTGGGGAAGGCCCTTCGGGGCCTTTCCTTTTTTTTGCCCACGCCCCGGCCCTTGCCGGCTCCCGGCTACGCCTCCCGCCGGCTTTTAAGAACTTCAGGCGGTAGGGTAGGGGAGTGCCCCTCCATAATCCCGGTGTCTGAAATGACTGGGCGGTGTCTGAAATGACTTGCCGTTATAATTAAATTTGATATCTTGACTTTCAATGAATGATGTTTTATAAGAAATCCATATAAGGAGGGCCAATAATGAAGAATTCACTTCGTATCGCCCATGCCAATAATGGCAGTCTCGTTTCCCAGAGTATAAGGGTTTCTCTCCCTGTTGTGGCTGCAAAGGAAATGCAGCTCTACTGCCAGCTCGGCACCCTTACCCCTAATCAGTTCGTTGAAGGCGCCATCCAGGATCTCATCAAGCATGACCGGGTTTTCAGGCGCTATATCAAGGAGAATCCTGATGCTGCCAATGCCATCAATTTCACCTCTGGTACGCCTTCAAAGGACAAGGGAAAGTAGCCCATCGCTGGGCTCCCAAAGAGCTTCAGCGCCGAAGAACCAATAGTACCAGAATGATTAAATCGCTTCGCGCTTTAATCATCGACACACTTCTGACCGCTTCGCGGTCGGGTTTAAATCCCCTTAGATCAAGTACCCATAAGGCTTTTCAGTGTTATCGCTTGATTTCTACCGCACACCCTTTTATGGTTCCTATTGTTTCAATTTCTCTTTATTATTGCCTATTTCCTGCACACCCCATCAAACACCCTTTAAGGAGATATCGCCATGAATAAACACTATTTTTATTTAAAGAAAGAATCCTCAGATCAGATGCTTTTGAAATTAAAATCACGCGGCTTTAAAAATGTTTCATCATACATTCGAAAGCTTATCGATAACGACCTGAACAGCATATCAAACAGGCAATCAATTGATATCTCAATGCATCTGAAAGAAATCGAACTGTTGCTGGACAACAAGTCAAACGAAATCCTGCAGCGCTGCTTTATCCTTTCTAAGCTTGTCATAGAACAGATGATTAAATCAGGGAACAAAAACTTTGCTGCTGAAAACTTCCAGAAGCTTGTAAATGTTTTTATTGAAGAAGCCAAGTCCAAATATCCTGTTAGTTGAGATGCCCAAATGATGAGCCAACCCAAGATCATTAACCCAGGGCAAGCATCTAGTTACTATCAAAAAGACGAATACTATTTGCGGGATGCGGTGGGGGAGTGGCAGGGTAAATTGCAAGACGATTTGAATATAAAGGAATTTACCAAGCAAGATTTTAATGCCTTAATATCAGAAAAAAGAACCGATTATAGCGAAAAACAAAACAGGGCGGGCTGCGATCTTGTTTTCACTGTACCGAAAAGCTGTTCGATTGAAGCTACGCGCAATGAAGATTTCCGCGAAGTGCTTGAGCGATGCCACAAAAGCGCCGTGGAAACCGCATTGAATTACATCGAACAGAATTACATCCAATATGAAAAGAAAAAGGACGGAATTAAGTCCATTGTAAAAACGGACAATATGATATGCGCGAAAATTGAGCATACCCTGAACCGGAACCAGGAACCATTGATCCACAGCCATGCAATCATAATCAACAAGACACGAGATTCCGAAGGCCAATACAGGGCAATTCATTACGGCCAAATATTCAAGAACCAGAACTATTTGAGCCAGCTATATAAAAACCAGCTTGCAAAGGAACTTGAACTGAATTCATGCAAAATACAGATTGTTGACAAGGCAAGGGGCAATTTTGAACTGGCCGGATACAACAGGGAACATATAGAAGCCTTCAGCACAAGGCACCAGCAAATAGAAAAGGAAACGGAAAGGCTTTTGAAGGAGTATGCGAGCAAAGGAATCGAATTGCCGCTTGCTGAAATAAAGGACAGGGCAACCAGATTAACCAGGGAAGCAAAGCAAAAGGCCGACATGCCCAAGCTTCAGGAGGCATGGGCGATTACAAGGGCAGAATGCGGCATTGATGCAATTCCAAAGCTACAACCGAAAGCATTAAAAGAGCAAATATCCCCTAATGATAAGACAGATCATCTTGATAAAGCATTGCGCGAGATATCCAGCCGGACTACAGCCTTCAGGAAGGAGGAATTCTCGGCAATTGCATTGCGAGAAGGACTTGGAAAAGGCATTACCCAGCATGATGTTGATAAATACTTTGTAAACAAGCTTACATCGAAAAGCATGTTTGAAACATGGGCAAAAGGCTCTGTCCACTATGCATCAATAGAAGGATTGGCGCTTGAAAACAGCATCTACGGCAGGGTTGAAAATGGCAAAGGGAGCTGCTCCAGGATCAACAATGAAATCATCAATAATCACCTGTCAAAATCAACATTAAACCAGGAACAGAAGCAATCCCTGTCTCATGTTGCAGCATCGGCAGACCGGATTATTGCCATACAGGGCTTTGCCGGCACCGGCAAGACTTACATGCTAAATGAAACCCGGAGGCTTCTGGAAGATCAGGGCTACAAGGTGTTCGGTATGGCATTTACCGGCAAGGCGGCCGAAGGCCTGCAGGCCGGCTCGGGGATTGAATCCAAAACCATCCACGCCACCCTGAATAGCCTGGAAAAGAGCCTGGGCCGGCCCCAAGGCCAGGATCAAGGCAACGCTGGGCCTAAACAAGACTGGAATCTTGAGGGGATGCAGAAGTCGGGAGAAAAGGAAATATGGATTGTTGACGAAGCATCCATGGTCAACAACAAGCTCATGGATAAGCTCATGGAGGCGGCCGAGCTCCGGGGGGCCCGGATGGTCCTGGTAGGGGACAAGGCGCAGCTTCAGCCGATCGGCGCCGGCAATGCCTTTTCCAACTTGATTAAAGACAATAAGATATCTTTCTCCGAAATGACCAATATTGTCCGCCAGAAAGATCTTGAGCTTCGATCTGCAGTTATCAACGCCGCGCAGGGGAGAATCAAGGATGCTGTCGGCCAGCTCGAAAAGCAAGGGAGCATATCCGAAATAAAGCGGTCAGACCACCGCTTTAGCCAGATTGCAAAGGACTACACCGCCCTTCCAAAAGATCAAATGTATAAGGAGGCCAATATCTTCGCAGCCACCAATAAGGACAGGGAGCGCCTCAATTCCAATGTCAGGGAAATTCTCCAGCAACGAGGCATCATCGGCCCGGAAGGATCAGGAATCACCATCGGTACCCTGAACAAGGACGGCAATGCCCGCTCCCGCGAGCTCTGCGTCGGGGACAAGATCAATTTTCTCAAGAATGCCAAGATGCTGGAGGGGGGGAAAGTATTCAACGGGCAAATTGGCGAAATCAAAGCCATCAACGGCATGACTGCAATAGTCGAAAGCAAGGGGGAAAGGGGTATCCGCAAATACAAAGTTGACCTGAATGCATACAACCACATTGATTATGGGCACGCCATTACAACCCATAAAGGCCAGGGCGTTACTGTAGATAAGGCTTTTATCAATATTGATACAAAGCAGGCGTCCATGAACAACGCCAATGCCTTCTATGTCAATATATCCCGGCCGCGCTACGAAGAAAGAATCTATACCAATAATAAATCTGGCCTTATTAAATCAGTGAGCCGGCAGCAGGAAAAGCTTTCCCTGAAAGATTTCCGGTCATACCTGGTATCTCCAGATACACCCAAAGAGGCGGCCCGGGCAATCTCCAAAGGGATGCATTTTTCAGATAAAGCAGAAGCCGCAAAATCCAGGATTGACGATCTGCGCCGGGAGATTTCTCAGCATTCCGCCCGGGCCCGCGAGCTTCATGATACCAGTCCCAAAAAAGAGCAGCGCGAATACCGTATCATTGAACGGCTTGAAAAGCGGATCGAGAAGCTTGAAATCAAGGCCGAGAAATACAGCGAAATATCAGGCCATCTATTTGAAAAAGCCCAGGGAATATTTAACGAGCGCTCAGCCGCAGACAGGGAATTTATCAATCTCCGCCTGCGGGCCAGCGACGGCGGCCTGGAAATGGACTTCCAAAGACGCTCCCTTGAAGATGATTTTCCCATTCCCCGAGATCCCGGATCGCCGGCCATGGACCTGGCAAGCGATTTCGCCCACCTTTCATCTCCGGCCATTGAAGGCCCAGCAGCTCCAGAATTATCCCGATAGGGGAGAAGCCTATGGCAAAGAATCCCAATACTTACGTCGCGCACGAGCAATTTGCGACTCAAATCAAG
>ERZ1649853.809-NODE-809-length-12594-cov-10.459686_pt1 | contig 12594 bp, 13 predicted proteins | sample MGYA00575353_ERZ1649853 | MGnify/ENA primary metagenome ERZ1649853 (study PRJEB40853, sample SAMN11349654) | freshwater sediment metagenome | isolation source: river sediment | host: Sediment | place: India: Okhla Barrage, New Delhi | collected 2017-02-21 ...
CTGCTCGGCGCGCGCTGGGCGCGCGCCGCACCGCCGCCTGCGCCGCCACCGCGGCTGAATCCGCCGCCACCTCCGCGGCCGCCGCCACCGCCAGCACCGCGAGCGGACGCTTCACCCGAGCCGTCGATGACCGGCCCGAACGCGACCGGCCCCCCCACCAGCAGGCCCGCCAGCACCCCGTACACCAGGCCCCGGACGAGCGGACGTCCCTGACGCGAGCAACTCATGGCCTCTTCCCTCCTTCCGAGGCCCCGGCCCCCTGGAACTCGACCTTCACCGCCCCCGGCGGTGGCGAGAACGCGAACGTCGTCGGCTCGATCTGGGGCTCGAAGCTCCAGTCGCTCAGCACCGCCTCGTAGCGCGGCACGCCCGGGAGCGCGCGGTAGTCGATGACCACCTTGCGCAGCAAGGGAACCTCGCCCATGTCGAGCCACACCTGGACGTCCGCGCCGTCGCCGACGAACACCAGGTGGTGGTGGAACCCACCGTTGAAGTAGTGCCGGCCGGCGTAGTGGCCGGTGCGGGTGAGCTCGGCCAGCCCAGCGCAGGGCTTGCTGCGGGCGAGGTCGCTGAGCGGGATGGTGAGGCCCCGCCCCTCCGCCGCATCGAGCATGCCGTCGAGGGTCGGCGGCGCCTGGAATACCGCGTACAGCCCCCGGTCCGGGTCATGGGCGGTAAGGGTCTTGCCGTCGAAATAAAATGAGCGCGCGCCCTTGTCGCTCTCGGCGTCGACCCGCATCCGGTCCGGGCGCTCGACCCGCACCTCGCCCGACTTGTGGTACTGGACCCGGGTGCCGCTCTTCAGAACCTCGTCGAAGCTCGCATCGATCTGGAAGGAGAACCGGTCGGCGGCCTTCAGCAACCCGCAGAAGTCCACCATCAGCCGCTCCGCCGCCCGATCGATGACCCGCCCCGGCACCGCAGCTTCTGCTGCCGCCGGGGCCGCGGTTCCGACTGCTGGCGTCGCGGCAGCGGGCGGATCGGCCGCCAGCGCCAGCGCCGGGGTCAACAACCATCCCATCACGCCTGCCCATCGAAGATGTGTCACGGCAACCCCTCCCGCTCGACAGGCCCTCGCCGCCATCAGCGCCCCTGCATGCTCGAGGCGAGGACGGTCGCGCCGCTCGCTGCCAGTTGGTCGATGAGGGGCTTCACGGTCTGCAGGGTCACCTTGTCCTGTGCGCCCCCCTTGACCTTGATGTTCTCGCCTGTGCCCTCCCGCACCGCCACCGCAAGCCGCTCGCCGCTCAGGCTGTCCGTCACCTCGGCCTCGACGAACAGCCGTACGTCCTTCGAGCGTAGCCCAGCCACCTCCGCCGCAGCGGTCGCGGCCAGGGCCACCGGAAGGTACTGATAAAAGGCCAGGTCGGCGCTCTCCGCCTTCACGCCGGTGAGCGCCGTGCGCACCCGGGCCACGCCCGGCCCAGGGCTTTTCGCAAGCTCGACCCGCTTGCCCAGTTCCCTGCGCCAGGCCTGGTCCATGTAGCCCTGGATCTGCTTGAGCGTCGCGGCGTCGACCTTCTCGCTGGGCTGCGGCGCGGGGTAGAGCTGGACCGGGTCCACCAGTACCGCCTTGTACGCACCCGTGGAAAGCGCGGGGCTGACGTAGCGGCTCACGGTTCCGTCGGCGTCCTTCTGCTCCTGCATCACGGGCTCGTCCTTGATAAAGCCCGAGTGCTGCGGCCCGGTGCTCGCGCACCCCGTGACCGCTGCCAGCAGCACCGCTGTCAGCGCAAACGATCTGGCACGCATTCTCGTGACCTCCTCATCAACTGATGTGTTTTCTCAACAGCTTTTGCCGCGGCTGGCCGCGCCTGCGCTTGCGCAACAGGCGCAGCCGCCAGCTCGTTTGGCGGTCGCGACTATCTCCGTGAGCATAGTCCAAGCTCGCTGGGCGGGTACTCGGAGTTCTACCTGCTCTCCACGCCTCGACGGGCCGTGAGGGGCGCATCCATACTTGACCTGAGAGACGGAGGGGCACCGATGAAACGCGACAAAGAGAGCAAAGCGACCCCGGCGGAGGATTCCGGGTCCGGCGCAGAGGGCGAGAGGATGAAGGAAGCCCGCGACCGCGGCCGACCCTGGAAGAAGTGGGGCCCCTACCTCTCCGAGCGGCAGTGGGGGACGGTGCGCGAGGACTACAGCGAGAACGGCGACGCCTGGAACTACTTCAGCCACGACCAGGCGCGGTCGCGCGCGTACCGCTGGGGCGAGGACGTCAAGGAGTACTACTTCTACCTCGATTCGACGCCCACCCACTCGTACATGAATATCTGTACAAGTACCCCCAGGCGGCCTACCCCTACGCCGACCTGATCGAGGGCAACCGCAGCCGCGGGCGCGAAGAGGCGGAGTACGAGCTGCTCGACACCGGGGTGTTCGAGGGCGACGCCTGACGACCGCCGCGCCGGCCCGTGGCGCCAAGCCGTTCGTGGACTTCGAGCGCGTGCTCGCCGAGCACCGGGTGGAGCCCTGGTCACCCGCCGACCAGCGACGCCAGGTGCGCAACGGCGAGTGGTTCCACATGTACAACGACGACATCATCTCGATGCCGGACAAGTGGGAGTACCCCTGGTTCGCCGCCTGGGACCTGGCCTTCCACATGCTGCCGCTCGCGATGGTCGACCACGACTTCGCCAAGGCGCAGCTCGATCTCATGCTGCGCAACGAGTACCTGCACCCGAACGGCCAGATCCCGGCCTACGAGTGGAACTTCGGCCACGTCAACCCGCCCGTGCACGCCTACGCGACGATTCAGATCTATCTCGGCGACAAGGAGCGCAACGGCGGCACCGGCGACATCGACTTCCTGAAGTACGCCTTCTCCAAGCTGCTGGTGAACTTCACCTGGTGGGTCAACCGCAAGGACCGCGCCGGCAACAACGTGTTCGAGGGCGGCTTCCTCGGTCTCGACAACATCGGCGTGTTCGACCGCAGCTCGCCGCTGCCCACTGGCGGCTGTCTCGAGCAGGCGGACGGCACCGCTTGGATGGCCTTCTTCAGCCAGCAGATGCTGCGGATCGCGGTCGAGCTGGCGCTGCACGACCCGCTCTACGAGGAGTTCGTCTGCCGCTTCTTCCAGCACACCATGTGGATCGCCGGCGCCATGGACCGCATGGGCGAGCACCACGACGAGATGTGGGACGAGGCGGACGGCTTCTTCTACGACGTGCTGCGCTTCCCCGACGGCGAGGGCATGCGGATCAAGGTCCGCTCGATGGTCGGCCTGCTGCCCATCGCCGCGGTCGCGGTGTTCGAGGAGGACATCCTGGAGCGCCTGCCGGCCTTTCGGGCCTTCGCGGGCGACTTCCTGGGCCGCCACCCCGAGCTCGCTGCGAACGTGCACATGCCCGCCACCCCCGGGGTCGCCGGGCGGCGACTGCTCTCCATCGTCAACGAGGGAAAGCTCCGGCGGATCCTCGCCCGGATGCTCGACGAGTCGGAGTTCTTCAGCCCGCACGGGCTGCGGGCGCTGTCACGCCAGCACCGTGACCAACCCTTCGTCTTCCACCACTACGGCCAGGAGTTCCGGGTCGACTACGTCCCCGGAGACTCCAATTCCGGCATGTTCGGCGGCAACTCCAACTGGCGCGGGCCGGTGTGGATGCCGGTGAACTTCCTGCTCTGGACGGCGCTGCTGCGGCTCCACGCCTACTACGGCGACAACTTCACCATCGAGTGCCCGACCGGCTCGGGGCAGCAACGCACGCTGCTGGAGGTCGCGCAGGAGCTTGCCGAGCGCCTGATCTCGATCTTCGTGCGCGGCTCCGACGGCCGGCGCCCCGTCTACGGTGCCACCGAGAAGTTCCAGAGCGACCCGCACTGGCGGGACCTCGTGCTCTTCTACGAGTACTTTCACGGCGACGACGGCCGAGGCCTCGGTGCAAGCCACCAGACCGGCTGGACCGGCTGCATCGCCCGTCTGATCCAGGGCCAGGCGATCCTCACAAACGAAATACTGCTGAGCCCGAGCGTCGAGCGGGCCGTGGCCAAGGCCGCGACGATCATCCAATGACACGTCCCTGCCCTGTGCAACGGGAGGTTCCCCCTTGAACCACTGGCCAAAACACCCCGTCCTCTACGAGGTCAACACCTGGGTCTGGCTCGACGAGCTGAGCCGCCGGCACGGGCGACCTGTCACGTTGGCGAGCGTGCCCGCCGAGGCCTGGGACGCGCTGGCTGACCTCGGTGCGGACGCCGTCTGGCTGATGGGCGTGTGGGAGCGCAGTCCCGCCGGCGTTCAGGTTGCCCTCGCCAACGAGAGGTTGATGGCGGACTTCCGCCGTGCGCTCCCGGACCTCGAGCCCGCGGACGTGGTCGGCTCGCCCTACTGCGTGCGCCGCTACGTCGTGGACGACCACCTCGGCGGACCCGGCCGGATTCCTCGCCCTGGGCGGCCAGGTCTTCGCCTGCGGGCGCGACCCCTACTTCCCAGCCTGGCCGGACGTCCTGCAGCTCAACGCCTTCGAGCCCGGCCTGCGGCGAGCGGCCCTCGACACGGTGTCCGCGATCGCCGGTCAGTGTGATGGGGTCCGTTGCGACATGGCGATGCTGGTGATGAACGACGTCTTCCGGCGCACCTGGGGCGAGCGCGTCGGCACACCGCCCTCGACCGACTACTGGCAGGCACTCGTTGCGGCCGTCAAGGCCCGCTGGCCCGAGTTCCGCTTTCTCGCCGAGGCCTACTGGGACCTGGAGTGGGCCCTGCAGCAGCAGGGCTTCGACTACTGCTACGACAAGCGGCTCTACGACCGGCTGGAGCAGGGCAACGCCGAGGGGATCCGGCTGCACCTGCTGGCGGACCCCGCTTACCAGGAGCGCCTGGTCCGCTTCATCGAGAACCACGACGACATGTCCAGGTGCCCTGGGAGGACCTGCGGGGCAGCACCTGGCGGCTCACCGACGCCTTCTCGGGCGAGGTCTTCGAGCGCGGCGGCGACGAGATGCGCGATGGCCGTCTCTTCGTCGCCCTGCCCCCCTGGGGGTTCCACTTCCTGCGGGTGGGCAGACCTTCCTTAACTCAGTCCCCGTACACCGCCCGCGCCTGACGCAGGCGCTTGCGCATGGTGAGCAGCGCGTGGGCCTCGTTGGCGTTCAGCCACAGCCCGGGCAGGGCGTAGCGCGCTCCCCCTCTCCCGCGCGCCTCGTAGCGGTAGCCGCGCTGGGCCCGGTCCCAGACGATGGGGGCGGCGAGCCGATCGCGCAGGTACTCGAGGTCGCGCACCACCGTCGCCCGCGAGACCCCGTGGGCCTCGATGATCGCCTCCAGCGGTACCGCCTGGCGCTCCTGCAGCAGCTGGTCGATCTTGTAAAAGCGCTCGGTGCGGTCCACGGTCAGGACTCCAGGTGCTCTGGCCGCGGGGGCCAGCTCCGCCTTCGGCTGCGCCCCAGGGTAACCCCGACCTCCTCCTCGCGAGAAGCCAGCTCCGGGACCCCTCCCGACACCGGACAACCCCCCGCTCGGCGCCCGGGATGCTGCGCGGTGCTCAGGGCAGCGACGGGTGAGCGTGCGACGCCATGGGCAATGCCATTAGGTCGACAAGGGCCGACTCGCGTGCCCGGGGGTGGGGAATTTTCGATGACCACAACGTGCAGTCCACGTCTTGGGCTCACTTGGCCAGCCAGGCCCGCACCGTCTCGGGCCCCGGAATCCCGCCCGTGTGCACCACCTTGCCGTCGGTCGCCACACCCGGCGTCTGCAGGATGCCGTAGCCCACGATCCGCGCGAGGTCCGTCACCTTCTCCAGCTGAACCTCCACCGCCGCCTGACGGGCCGCCTCGCGGATCACGTTGAAGGTGGTCTCGCATTTGCGGCACCCCGCTCCCAGCACCTCGATCCGCTTCACCGTCGTTCCTCCGTCACAGCACCGCGTTGAACACGTAGCCCACCACCAGCACCCCGAAGGCCACCACCCCGACGAACGTGGCAATCAGCGGCCAGCGCAGCACCTTGCGCAGAATCAGGATCTCCGGCGCCGAGAGCGCAATCACGCTCATCATGAACGCGAGCGTCGTGCCGAGCGCCGCGCCCTTACCGATCAGCGCCTCCACCACCGGAATGATGCCGGCGGCATTGGTGTACATGGGCACCCCGAGCAACACCGCCGCCGGTACCGCCCACCACACGTTCGCGCCCATGAACGAGGCGAGGAAATCCTCGGGCACGTAGCCGTGGATCCCGGCGCCGAGTCCGATCCCCGCCAGGACGTAAGGCCAGACGCGCCCCACGATCTCGCGCAGATGCCGGACGCCGGCCTCGAAGCGCTCGGCCCAGGTCCGGACGGTTCCGTGAGGGGCCGCGGCCTCACCCAGGTGGATCGCGCGCACCCAGTCCTCCAGGTGGCGCTCCATCCGCAGCCGGCCAATCACAAGACCGGCGACGATGGCGACCAGCAGCCCCAGCCCCAGGTAGAGCGCCGCTACCTTCCAGCCGAAGAGTCCCAGCAGCAGCGCGAGCGCCACCTCGTTGACCATCGGCGCGGAGATGAGGAAGGAGAACGTCACCCCCAGGGGAACCCCGGCGGAGAGGAAGCCGATGAAGAGCGGAACCGCCGAACAGGAACAGAACGGGGTGACGATGCCGAGCAGCGCTGCCAGGGCATTGCCGACTCCGAGCCTGCGGCCCGCCAGGAGCGCGCGGGTGCGCGCCGGGGCGAAGAACGTCTGCACCACCCCCATGACGAAGACGACCCCGACCAGCAGGAGCAACACCTTGGGCGCGTCATAGAGGAAGAAGTGCACGGCCTCGCCGAAGCGAGTGGCGCGTGACAGGCCAAGCAGGGCGACAGCTTCAACATGTTTCCCACGAAGAGTGCCAGAGGACGCTCCTGTCCCCGGGGGAAGGGGCGCCTTCTGGCACTGAGCCAGAGTCATCCTGGAAGGCACCGGGAGGGGCTCCTCGGGACGGCATCAAATATCCGGTGAACTGCCAGTGAGTACGGGCCGCAGTGCGAGCGAGAGTGCTGCGGCCACCAGCACGAAGGCCGCCGACCACCAGAGACAGCCCTCCAGGCCGTGGGTCTGGTAGGCCCAACCGGAGAACACGGTGCCGGTGAGCCGCCCGCCCGCGTTGGCCATATAGTAGAAGCCGACGTTGAGTGAGACCCGCTCGAAGTCCGAGTAGGCCAGGATCAAGCACGAATGCACCGCGGAGTTGATCGCGAAGACCACCCCGAACACCGCCAGGCCCGCGATCAGCACCGGCCCCGGCGGCCACCCCTCGCCGAGCGCGAGCGCAATCCCCGCCGGGACCAGCGCCAGCACCACGGCCCAGATGCGCGCAGCGGACAGCCAGTTGATCGCGGGAGTCTTGGAGAAGACCTGAGTGAACCTGGGCTTGGACTTCATCTTGCCCACGCCCGCCGGCAGCGCGAGCGAGGTGGCCACCAGCACGACCAGCAGCAGCCCCGGGAGCACCATCAGCGCGCCGCGAAAGCCGATGGCCTGCAGCAGTGCCGCGCCGACGAAGAACCCCGCCCCCTTGAGCGCGTTCTTCGAGCCGGTCAGCAGCGCCACCCAGCGAAAGAGCTTCGACTCCCCGCCGGCCCCGGCCAGGGTCTTGACGCTCGCCTTGGCCGACATCTTGTTCAGGTCCTTGGCGATGCCGGAGAGGGCCTGGACGGCCATCACATAGGGCACCGAGAGCCAGGCGTCGGGGACGGTGAGCAGCAGCGCCAGCACCTGCAGGCCCATGCCGATGTGCATGGTCCGGTTCAGCCCGGTCCTCGCCCCGAGCCAGCCGCCCACCAGGTTGGTGACGACCCCGAACAGCTCGTAGAACAGAAACAGGATCGCGACCTGGAACGGCGAATAACCGAGCAGGTGGAAGTACAGCACCACCAGCATGCTGATCGCGCCGTCGGTGACGGTGAAGGCCCAGTAGCCGCCGGTGACGACCCCGAAAGTCCTTATATGGACTCCTCCTCTGTTGACAAGCTCCCCGTCCTTTGGCGGTGAGGTTCGACTGCGCACGTATATCCGGCCTCTAACTGCTGCATCGGGCTTCCGACACCGGGCCATGATGGGCTATTCGCGCGCCAGCTCCCTATCGCAGTCTCGTGCTTCTCGCACCTGGACATTCTCGGGTTCTGCCGGCGCCGGTTCGACCTGTTCGCCACCGTGCGGGTTGCTTGGCAATCGTGGGTGAGGGGCTCCTGTCTACATCGGGTTCAATCCTCTGGGGTTGCGGAACCGGGCGTCAGCACGCCAGGCGTTGCGGTTCGTAATCGGTGCCGTTTCTCAACATCGCCCAGGCGATGCGCGCGGTCTTGTTGGCCAGCGCCGCGGCGGCCACGTTGGGGTGGCTACGCGCCACCAGACGGGTCACCCACTGGCTCAGCGGATCATCCTTGCCCTTGGCGGTTCGGATGACGGAGCGTGCGCCGTGGATCAGCAGGCTCCTCAGGTAACTGTCACCGCGCTTGCTGATCCCCAGGAGCCGCTCCTTGCCCCCGGAGCTGTGCTGTCGGGGTGTGAGCCCCAACGCGGCCGACATCTGGCGACCGTTGGCGAACTGTTCCCCGCCTCCCACCGCCGCGACCAGGGCGGTAGCGGTGATCGGCCCGATGCCGCGCAGCCGCTGCAGACGCTTCGCTGCGGGATCGTGCTGAGCGATGGTGTCGATCTCCCCATCGAGCTCCGCCACCCGCTCATCCAGCCCCATCAGGTCCCCCCACAGCCCGTTCAGCAGCCCACGGAAGCGGTCCGTCAAGCCGTTCTCTGGCTCTTCCAGCCAGGCCGGCAGTGCTCGACGCAGCTGCGACAGGTCCTTCGGCGCGACCAGCCCGTACTCGGCGACGAGTCCCCGGATCTGGTTGGCCTTGGCCGTGCGTTGCCGGAGCAACTCCGAGCGAACGCGGTGAACCGCTTGGATGTCCTGTTGCTCAACGCTCTTGACGGCCACGAACCGCATGCTCGGTCGGCTCATCGCCTCGCAGATAGCCTCGGCGTCGTTGACATCATTCTTGTTGCTTTTGACATACGGCTTCACGAACTGCGGAGCGATGAGCTTGACCGTGAAGCTCTGCTGCTGCAGCTGGCGGGCCCAGTGGTGCGCACCACTGCAGGATTCCATCCCGATCTCGCAGCCCGGCTCGACGGTCTCCAATAGCCGCTTGAGCCAGTCCTTGCGGGAGAGCCGCCGGCACCATACGGGCTTCTCTTGGCGGTCTACGCCGTGAACCTGGAACACGTTCTTTGCCAAATCAACGCCAACGCGCATAAGCTTCATCTCGGACTCCTTCTCTCCCGTGACTGGTAGTTGACACATCCAGTCTGGCACTTTGATGCCGAGTAGGGTGAGGAGGAGTCCATCCCATTGCATCCGGGCAGAAACCGCGGCCGACGCCGACGCGGAGTTGCCCGCAAGTCCGCTCGCTCAAGAGAAGGCACCCGGTGCCATTTTCTCCCCTCTATACTTCGAGGGGGGAACACTCCGCCCATTTCGCCGGACACTCTTCAGGAGGAGGAAGTCCACATGAGTACCAGCCTCGAAGACATGATGGCGGCTCTCGGCGTGTCCCGCGCTCAGGGCCTTCAGTCAGCCGTGACGGCGCAGGCCAGACAGATCCAGGATCAGAACGCTAAGCTTGCGTTCGCATCGGAACTGATGTCTCGCCTGAAAGACCCGGACTACCTGGTTCCGCCGAGCGCAGTGGCGCTCTGCACCCGCTACGGGATCCCATACCTACCCGGAGACCGGAGGACAACGCTCGAGAGCCTGAGGAACTTCATCAACCAGCAATCGCTTCAGTCACAACTCTCCATCATGCAACTGCAGAGCCTGATCAATAAGCAGGCGCAGGCAATGGAGAAGGTATCGAACCTGATGAAGAAGCAGTCCGAGACCCAGAGCAGTATCATCGGCAAGCTTCGCTAGCGTATGGCGCTCCTGGCGGCGCACCTGGCCCTGACCGGGGACGTCCCGGCGACGGCTGGGGATTAGAGACACCCCGGCGTTGGGCCGGGGTCGCTGGCACTTCATTGGAGGACTGATTCCACCGCCGGACCTCCTGGCCCACTGTGTGGTCCTCGCTCTCAGCACCTCATTTGCGACTTCTCCCATGGCAAGGACAGTGCGTTGAGACCGGACGCCTCAGGCAACCCCTCTGTCATACAGGACTGCTGAACTGTTTCTCAGAAGAGGTCCGAAGGCCTACCGCTCCATCAGCGCGAACACACCCCAGCCCAGGTATTCACGCGTGTAGGTGGCGTAGCGCACGGGTTCCGAGCTCAGTGCGGACCGAATCTCCGTGGCGAACTCGTCGTCGGGATTGGCTTCGAGCCAGCGGCGCATGGTGAGCCATTTGGCCGCCTCGTATCTGTCCCAACTGTCCTGGTCGGCCAGAACCATTTCAACGACGTCGTAGCCCAGGTGGCCGAGCAACGCGAGAAGTTCTGGAAGCATGAGAAAATCCGAGATTGAGTTGGCGAGACATCCTTTGGCAACATCTTCTGTGGGTGGCGGCTGCCGCCAGTAGGGCTCGCCGATGAGGATGATCCCTCCGGGGCGCAGGCTCCGCGCCAGGAGCGCGATGGTGCCGGCGACACCACCGCCGATCCAGGTAGCGCCGACACAGGCGGCCACACTGACCTTTTCGTCAGAGACGTAGCCCGCAGCATCGCCATGGACAAACCTGACCTGGTCGGCGACACCGAGTGTCTCGGCGCGGAGTATCGCTTGCTCGGTGAACGATTGGCTCATGTCGACGCCGGTGCCGATGACGCCGTGATCGCGGGCCCAGGTGCACAGCATCTCCCCCGAGCCGCTGCCGAGGTCGAGCACTCGGGTCCCGGATTCCAGACGCAGCGCTGCGCCGAGAGTGGCGAGCTTCTCGGGGGTGAACGGGTTGTGGATGCGGTGAGCGCTTTCGGTTATGTTGAAGATCCGAGGAATGTCCACTTCAGTGACTCCTTGCCGGTGTCAAGGGAGTTGCTACGCCAAAAGTAGCTCGACGAGCGGCTGCTTTGCCGAACGTCAGGGCTCACTCTGCCTCTTCTGATGGGGGGATGCCATGACGACTCCACAAAAACCATTCAACCGCTGGCTGGTGGTAGTGGGCGCCGTGCTGATCCAGTTAGCGCTCGGTGCGATCTACGCCTGGTCGGTGTTCACGCCGCAACTGACCGACCCGACGGGCAGCTACCGCTTCTCCGCCAGCGAGGCAGCGTGGGTCTTTTCGACGGGGCTCGCCACCTTCGCTCTGGTGATGGTACTGGCCGGGCGGTGGCAGGCGCGGCTGGGTCCCCGGCTCCTGGCGATCCTGAGCGGCCTGACGCTTGGCGCCGGCTACCTGCTGGGGGGGCTTTTCGGTACCACCTTCTGGGTACAACTCCTCTTCGTCGGCGTCATCGGCGGCGCTGGCATCGGGCTTGGTTACGTCGTCCCGATCGCCGTCGGCGTGCGCTGGTTCCCCGACAGGAAGGGCATGGTCACAGGGCTTGCCGTCGCCGGCTTTGGCTTCGGCGCCACCATCTGGGTACAGCTTGCGGGTTCGTGGTTCGGGGGTTTGCTCAACACCACGAATGTGCTCGGCCTCCCCGGCGTGCAGAGCGTGTTCGTGATCTACGGCCTCGCCTTTGCGGTGCTGGTGTTGGCCGGCAGCGTCGTCATGGTGAATCCGCCCGAGGGTTACACTCCCGCTGGCTGGACACCACCGCCGGCCGGCATCCAGGGGCACGGTGGAACCATCAGTTTCCACCTCGCGCGAGATGCTGCGCACGCCGCAGTTCTATGCACTGTGGTCGGTGTTCATGGTGTCCGCTCTGGCAGGTCTGATGGTGATCTACTGCATCAAGCTGTTCGGCATCGACGCCCTGCGCTACCACGGCGTGATCGATGCCGGGGCGGTCGCTGGCACCGCGATGGCGTGGTACGCGATCTTCAACGGCGTCGGGCGCATCGCGTGGGGCTCGGTGTCCGACCGCATCGGCCGCAAGGCGTCCATCGTGTTGCTGACCGCGCTGCAGGGCGTCGTGATGCTGATGACCTACCACGTCTTCATCCTGGCCGGCCACGCGACCGGCTTCATCGTTGCGGCGTGCCTGATCGGCTTCAACTTCGGGGGGAACTTCGCGCTATTTCCCGCGGCCACCGCCGACTTCTTCGGCAATCGGAACGTCGGCGCCAACTACGGCTGGGTGTTCACGTCCTACGGCGTGGCCGGTCTGGCCGGCCCACTGCTGGCCGGCTATTTCAAGGACCTGGCAGCCGGATCGACCTACCCGATCGCGTGGATGGCACCCTTCGTCATCGCCGGGGTCGCCTGTCTGTTGGGCGCGTTCGTCATGGCCTTCACTTCGGCGCCGGGGCCAGGCGCCGCTCGGCGCCAGGTGGACATCCTGGAGGACGCCTGATGCCTTTGGCATCCAACAAAACTATTATAATCAATTAGTAAAAGACCATACGGGCTGGACATTTCTCGGGACATCCTCCATGGCGCTTGCCGTGTCTGAGCACATGCTGCGTGTCGAGACCGCTCGTTTCGGCCCCTTCACGTTCCAGGTGGGCGTTGACCCTGGCCGGATAGAGGCCCTGCTCCTGCGCGTGGGCGACGCCCAGCAGCGCCTCCACGACTCCCCCCTGGCCCAGGTCGC
>ERZ1649853.811-NODE-811-length-12573-cov-4.338632_pt1 | contig 12573 bp, 9 predicted proteins | sample MGYA00575353_ERZ1649853 | MGnify/ENA primary metagenome ERZ1649853 (study PRJEB40853, sample SAMN11349654) | freshwater sediment metagenome | isolation source: river sediment | host: Sediment | place: India: Okhla Barrage, New Delhi | collected 2017-02-21 ...
CGCCACGATCGGCAGGATGCCGCTCAGGCGTGCTTCTTCCCCACTGATCGAGTTGATCATCGCCGGCCGGGCAACCTGCTTGATCACCGCCCGCAGCGCCTCCGGGTTGGCGCTATCCAGGCACAACGGTACGGTCACTGTTTCCTGCACCAGGTGGATCAGCCAGGTCAGGTCGTCGGCTTCACGCTCGGGCAGCGTACCGGCATTGATATCCAGCCAATGCGCCCCACCCTCTACCTGTCGTTTCGCCAGGTTCTGAATGAACTGCGCATCCCGCTCGGCAATCGCTTTTGCGACTGCTTTTCGAGTTCCATTGATTTTTTCGCCTATGATCTTCATGGTTCACCTCTTTTTTTACTTATAATATTATGTTTAATTGTTCGCAAGTGACATTAGTCATCAATCAGCGCTTCGCTCCAATTCCAGCCAGGCAACCGCCTACAACAGGATATAATCGGGCCATTCTTCAACCCAACCTTAAGTCACCGAGGGTCGCTGTGAGTCAACCACCTGGCAAAGTACACACATACCATGAGAGTCAAACCGGGCAAGCAGGCAGCATGCCAGGCTATGCCTGGATCATCCTGGCGGTAGTCTTTCTCGCCAGCCTGGCTGCTTCGCTCAACCAGGCCAAGGTGCCGCCGGTGATGCCAGTGCTGATGGAAAGGTTCAACCTCAGCCTGACCAGAGCCGGCATGCTGATGTCCATTTTTGCCATCACCGGTGTCATACTGGCGTTGCCCGCCGGTTTGATCATGCAGCGCTTGGGGATCAAAGTCACCGCCTTGATCGCCGTGGGCAGCCTGGTGGTTGGCTCATCCCTGGGCGCGCTCTCGAACACGCCCGCAGTGCTGCTCTTAAGCCGGTTCGTCGAGGGTATCGGGATGGGTTTGATCTCCGTCGTGGCGCCCGCGGCCATCACGCTGTGGTTCGCGCCGCAAAAACGCGGCACACCGATGGGTATCTGGGCCACCTGGGTGCCGCTGGGCATCAGCGTCATGTACATCCTGGCGCCCCGGATCGCCACGGCCTTCGGATGGCAGGCTATCTGGTGGCTTAGCGCAGCCTATTCCGGGTTGGCTTTTGTGCTGGTGCTGGTATTCCTGCGCGCCCCGGCCGATCTGACAGCCCCCAGGCAGGCAAGCGGTGCGACGCCAGGCAATGGATCCGCGCCGTTCAAGAAAATCTGTTCCAACCGGGATATCTGGCTGCTAGCTGGCGCGTTTACCTTGCTGGTCCTGACCACCATTGGGCCAGCCAATTACTATCCTACATTTCTCTCCACCGAACGTGGTTACAATATGAACGGCGCATCCTTCACTGCCAGCCTGGGCACGCTGGTCATGCTGGTCTTTACCCCGCTGGCGGGCATCCTGTTCGATAGATTTAAAATTCGCAAAGCAGGGTTTACCTGGCCGATCCTGGCTATTGCCTGCCTGGTGGTGCTGCAATTTCAACTCACCGGGTGGCTCATCCCAACGGTCATGATCCTGACCGGCGTGATCGGCGGGGCGGCTCCCACGGCAATTTTCGCGGCCACGCCGGAAATCGCCCGCAAACCCGAGCTGGCCGGGTTGGGTTTGAGCGTGATCACCCTGGGCCAAAACCTGGGCATGTTCCTCGGCCCGATTTTATTCGGTGCGCTGGTCGAGCGCATGAGCTGGTCCGCGGCCGGCTTTGCGATGCTTCCCTTGCTGATTGTTGGCTTCTTTCTCGCCCGCGCCGTTCGCGTTCGTTAATGACAAGAACACCTGCCTGAATTTTTCGGTTACCCGAATTAAAAGGGCCCTTATCTCAAAGTGGATTGCACCGCATTAGCAACTCTCCTTGAGCGCGTGTTGTTGACCGATCCCACCACGCCAGTAACAATCAAGAGCAGTGCCAGAATTCCAGTACTCATATCTCTTGAGGTAATCACCCCGACACCGAGTAAACCGCCCACAAGTAAAAGCAAAATAGCAAAGAAAATATATATCTTGGAATCTCTCGCTATCTTTTGGGCAAGAATGAGCAGGGTATCCCGAAACTCTTCTGGCGCACCAGAAAACCTGCTGAGCACGTTCCTCCGGTCCTCATCTCTTAAATATCGCAGGTTGGCAAATAACACATTTATGTAACTCTTCCGCAAGCCGAGCCTGTAGATTTCTGCGGCTGCAGCACTGTCTCCATTCGCCACACGCAGTAACAATTCCCTCGGTGAGGCGCTGCCGGCGTAAAAACCCTCCGGATCACTCAATCGGTCATACCGCGCTTCGGATTTTGGCCAATTCATCACCACATCCTGGGTTATCAGATCTATCCCATCCGCAATCCAATAAGAGTATTGCTTTGCATCTTGCGTGCGCAACGAGATTAAAGACTCAGTCACCACCCGTAATTCCATTACCTCCGCAAGAGTATAAGTTGTTGGGGCGTATGTCGCAGTGATATTTGGTCCCTTCAGCGCCATCCGCTTATTCAACCCTAATCCGTACAAACCCTGTCGAATCCTGGCAGTATTTTTTTTGATTTCATTCAAGCGTTGTTTTTGAGTTAACGACCAGACAACCCTCGCAACAACTGCCCCTACCAGATCAAAATTAATTTGCAAATCCAGAATTTCATCCAGACCCAGGAAATAAAAACCCCGATCGGTCAAGATAATATCTCCGATCGAGTCCGTTCCGAATTCAGTGTGTTGCACTGCATCGTGAATTACGAGGTAGATTTGCTCTTCATTGTCTCTGATGGGGGTTACCGCGTTTTTGAATGTCATAAGCTGTCTCCTTACGCCAGATGCTACCCCAATTATCCAATCAAACTTATCAAAGCAAGGATATCTCAGTTTTCTTAGGGTTGTATGACTATCTCCGCCATCGCTGCCACCAGCGGCAGGTTGGGAACGGTAGCATAATAGGTGCCGAAGGTCTGTGCTTCAACCGTCGTATCCTCCAGCAGGTTCTGCGCCCAGCGGTAGCCGATGGACTGGTAGAGCAGCTCCACCTGAACGGTGAAAGGCCCGGTCGCGCTGCCCAGGTCGATCTGCAAACCCAGCCGGTCGCCCCCACCCGTGAAATCATTGTCCGTGGTCGCCTCGCCAAAAACCAGAGCTTCAGCGGGTGGCGCCGCCTGGTCGAACCCCTGCGGCAGCAGACGATTGTCCTTGGCATACGCCGCCGCCCGCAACAGCACGGTGGTCACCCCCCCGTCGCTGTTCAGCAGGATCGATTCGTAGATTTGCACCTGGTCGGGGGTGCTCAGCAGCGTGTAATGCGGCTCGTAGCGCGTCGCGTCGTCATCGTTATCGTTACCGCTGATGCGCCCATCCGGGCTCACCGCGCCCGATTCAAAGGCGATATCCCCCGCCGCGTCCCGCACCGTGATGTGCAGCCAGGCCCTGCGGGAGGGGTAGCCACCGGGGAATTTGTGCCCCACCAGGCTTTCGATCACGACATCGCCGCTCAACTTGCTCCCGCTCAGCGATATGTTCTCCAGGCGGAGCATGGCAGTCTGCGTGCCCACCATCGTTTCAGTCTCTAACACCCTTTCTGCCAGCAGGGCAGACGAGGTGGTCACCCCAATCTCCTCGCCGTAATAGCGCAGCACATTGAGCATGTAGGCGTTGCTCCCGGTGAAGACATGCTGCGAGAAGGGGCTGCGCGGCGGCCCACCGGTGATCGAGAGTTGGATAGGGCCTTCCGCGACCGGCATATGGCAATCCATGCACGCTTTCTGACCGTTATAGACGCTGTTCTCCCACTCAGAGTAGATGGCCTGCTCGGCAAATTCACCCGCTACCTGTCCCTCGGCATCCACGAACGGGGTGACCAGGTTATGGCAGGTGCCACACAGCTCGGACTGGGAAAGGTGCTCCCCTTGCACGGGTATGAAGCCAGATGAACTTTGCATAACATTGACTTGCTGCCGGCCGATCTGGTACGGCCCGTAAGCCAGCCGGCTGTCACTGGGCGCTTGCAGATCGATGATAAACCCGCCGCTGAAGCTCTCCGGCGCTCTAAAATTACCCGCCTCGATTTGGTGGCACAGGTTGCACGAAACCCCATCCCGCGCCAGGTTGTACAAACTATGGTTTAGCGATGAAAAACCTTCGTCCAACAGCAGGGTTGCCTCGCCAGCCGCCAGGGCGGTCACTTCCGCCATCGGCATGTGGCAGGTGGCGCACTTCTGCTCGATTACCGCGCGCAGCTCAGGCTCCAGCTCCACCTCGCTGCGCACGGTGGCAATCCAATACGGATCCTTGCTCGAGTTGGCCATCATCGTGGCACTCCAGTTGCGCCCCAAGGATACATCTTTGCCGGCGGCATCGGTCATTGCACTGTGGCAGCCGGTGCACAATCCCGACCCGGCGAACAGGTCTCCCCGGTCGAACACCAGCCCCTTCCCGCTGTACTCCGGGTAAACCAGCGCGGGAGGCTGTCCTGGCTGGCTGGGTTCAGCGGCTGGCAGGACGGTGCTGCTGGGTGCAGGGATTTCCGGGATAGCCGTCACAGGCGCCAACTCCGGGCTGGCGGTGGGTGTGACTTGCGCAGGAGAAGATGTGCAGGCCGCGCAGAGTAACCCCAGGCACACGAGGCACAGGATCAAGCGATGTTTCATGGTGAACTCCTCCTCAAAAACACAATTCCGTACCAATCCCCACTTCATTTAGGCTGCCTGAGGCTTTCATAGGGATGGCGCGGCATGGATAATCAGCTCCAGGATCCAGGTGATCAATCCCGCCGCCCCCAATACGATGAGTGGGTAAGTTAACAGGGTCGACATCATCCTCCGAATAATTATACCCGGCCAATAATCATCAACATAAGTAAAATGCGTGCCTGGCTCCAAGAGTCATCCTGATCCAGGGAGCCAGGCTTTTCTATATTTGCCTGGCAGATCTATGTATACTGCCAGACGGGGATCACCGGCACTCACTCTCAAGACACACCCGGTGTGACAACTGCTCACCCTGGAGCATAGCACACCAGATTCAGGCCCTGAAAGACGCCCAGACTGTTTGCCCTGGTGCTCTTCCATCATCGAAAGGGATCGGGCCGGACGAAAACCGTTATTGTTGTTCCTGTCATTCGGTTCGTTCCTGTTACGCCTGGCAGCTTGGACATTGGTACGATTGTTGTTCCACGAGCCGCCCCGCAGATAGCCCACCGGTATCCCCATTGTTCCTGCGCCGTAACGCAGTTTACAACCCAACTCAAGGAGGAGCATTGCTCAACGCTTTGATCCACCCCCCCAGCAGTTTTCCGATTTCTACCAACTGCTCTGCCACAAACTGGTACTGCTTTTGCGTGGTCAGCCCACGCGCATTGCTTAAGCGCACATATAGGCGTAGTTTATCCAGCTCCAGGTCTGCCTGCAGCAGCAAAGCTTGCTTGCGATTGCTGCGCGTGGTTTGAACCAGAAGTTCATAAAAACTAAACGCGGCATCTTCCAGGCGCTTGCCCATCCGAAAGCGCTCACTTTTGGGGAACCTTTCGGTGTGATTTAGCAACCACAGAATGAAATCATACGTTTTACTGAAGATTGGCGACTGTTTTTTTCCATCATTCATCATCCTTCTCCAATTATTGATTACCAGTGAATTTTACCCAACATGGCCCGGCGCAATCCCCAGCTATCAGCATAACGAGCATGGTTGACCCACGCTTCCACACGGATGCGGGCATCCTTTATGGAAATTTCACCATTCCGCCTCTGTTCAGCCAATCGCTCCAACCGCCACCAGGCTTGAATTACTTTTTGCCGTTTCAAACGCCGGTATTCAGGGTACACCTGGAAACCCAGGAAAGGTACGCCTGTGCGGCATGGACGTGGTTGTGCGCTGCTCTCGTGCAGGGTCATGCGTAACCCGGCTAAAAAATGAATTACAGCTGTACGCCAGACATGCAACTCGGCCTTATCATTGCTAAACAGGCACATATCATCCACGTATCGCAGGTATGCCGGGCACTTCAACTCACGCTTGATGAAGTGATCCAGCGGATTCAAGAACACATTCGCCCAAAACTGGCTGGTCAGGTTGCCAATCGGCAACCCTCTGGGACGCAGGTATGAAAGCAGGTTATCGCCTGGGAAGTACACCATCTGATACTCATCTTTCAAGACACCCTGGCCGCTGGCGATGATCTTTCGGCATAGATCTAACACTCGTTCATCACAAATCGTACTGCTCAGGGTTTCTAAGAGGAAGGCATGGTCGATTGAGGGGAAGAACTGCACGACATCCAGCGGAAGCACATAACGATAACGGCGCATGAAATACGTGCAGCGATCCAGGGCGCGGTGTGTGCCTTTGCCAATGCGGTTAGCATAGGTATCAAAGATAAACTTGCGTTCAAACAGCGGCTCGATCACATTGACCAGGGCATGATGTACCACCCGGTCACGGAATGGGGCAGCTGAGATCAAACGCCGTTTAGGGTCGTGGATGGGAAAACTATTATATCTGCCTGGCCGGTACTCCCCGCTACACAACTCTTCCCGCAGGCGCAGCAGGTTCTCTTCCAGGTTGTATTCAAAATCCGCTACCACTGGTTTACTACGTTTGCCACGTGCCGCCTTTTTGAAAGCCAGCCACAGGTTTTCTTTGGCGATTACCTGCGACCACAGGTACATTGTTCGTTTACCCATTTTCCTCCTCACCAGCCAGGATGGTCCAAAAATCCGCGTTCCAGAATTCCAGAATTCCAGCAGCCAGGATTCCAGGATCAGCGTGAGCGGGCCGGACGAAAACCGATAAAGTGCCAGTCATACGGAACGTACCTGAGACGCCAGGCAGCACGGACAAGGCCACGATAGAAGAACCACGAGCCGCCCCGCAGAATCTTACTCCTTCCTTCAACCGAGATAGTCCACTCCCATACATTCCCACTCAGGTCACTGATCCCCTCGGGTGTATTGCCTGCTCCGAATTGCCCAACCACTGTGGTAGAAGCAGACCGTGCTGAAGGCCCATCCCACCACTTACGCCAGGTGTCAAAATCTGTCAGATTGTCTACCCCCGCCCAATACTCAGCGCAGTTCAGCCTGTTGCGCTCGAATTCTGTCCCCCATGGATAGAACCGGCCTTCTGTTCCCCGCGCCGCCCGTTCCCATTCCTGTTCCGTGGGCAGGCGCACTGATTGCCCCGTTTCAGCCGCCAGCCAGTTGCAGTAGGCTTCTGCCTCGTACCAGCTCACTCCCACCACCGGCGCCAGAGGGTTGTTCCACTGGATGTCTTGCCAGTAAGCCGGGCGGGCGCGCCGGTCCACCGGGCGGGCTTCCAACCTGCGTTTTTCAAAGTCGTCCTGCGCCTGGCTATCGGTTTCTCCCATCCGCCAACCCCAGCCCGCCTTGCTCCAGTAAACTGGCTTCTCGTACCCGCCGGCTTCTACAAAGCGCCGGTATTGCAAGTTCGTCACTGGGTAGCGGGCAATCTCGAAAGGCGTTTCGATCATCGCTGGCTTTTTCTGATCCCCATACTGGAACGTACCCGCTGGGATCGGGATAAAATCATCTAGCCTGGGCCGGATGCGCTGCAGCATCTCTGGGTTGCTGCCTGCCAGCCGCCCCAGCTCAAAACCGGAATCCCGTTGGGCTGTCGGAGGCAGGCGCCGGTCTTGGGCCATTTGCTCCAGCGCGACCAACACCGCTTCCACACTGGGGCGGTCTAATCCACTCGAGCCTACATATTCCAGGCATGCCCCTGCCAGCAGTACATTCTGCCCTGGTTGTTCCCCCGCGCATGGCATGTCCAACATCGCCCGTACCACCCTGCCCGCTGCCCGCGGAGAGCGCTTCACCAGTCCCCATATACCCACCGCCAGCAAGATCGTCTCACGCCAGGCAGGATCAACCAGGTGCTCCTGGATGAAACCCAGGCTCTCTTCCAGCTCCACTTGCCCAATCTGCACTACACCATAGGCGGCCAGCATTTCTTCCAACGTAAGGTGGATAAAGCCATACTGCCCCTCGCCGCGCGCCAGCAGCAGATTGGAATATTGGCGCACGCTGCGTAAAAATCTCCCGGCCCTTTCCAGCGCCTGGCCGCGCGGCAACTGCCAACCCTCACCCATGAAGTGCCTGGTCAGTTGCTCGATCAGGTCACGTTCTGTTACCAACCCGGCAGTAGGATTCTCCTGCCGCAGCCACAACGCCAGCGGGCTGAGCACTTCTAACGTTTGCAGGTAATCTAGTTCTGGCCCAACCTGTCGCCCATCCAGAGCACGCGCCTTGCTCCAGGCATTGATCAACGTCTCGAGGTACAAATCATACAAACGGGCGCGCTGGTTAGGTAGTGTGACGCGCTGGCGCTTGATCAGAGCAAGGATGGTCAACAGCAAAGGATTTGCCGCCAGCCTGCGCACACCTGGGTTCGCGCGAATTGCTGCCAACAGTGACTGGCGCTCCACCTCCGCCGCCGCGATCGCTTCGGGCGTGTTACCCCGGGTGCTCTTCTCAAAGGCCTGGCACCACTGGGACGCAAAAGCCTCAATCGCCTGTTCATCGAAATCCAGCAGTGTATGCAGTGCCCACTTCTTCGCTTCCAATGCGCAGTCGCGGTAGCCAACAATCCGGCTGGTTACCACGACCTTATTACCTGCCCGTACAGCATCTTCGCAAAATGCCTCTACTTTGCGCACCAATTGACCCCGCTCGCGTTGCACCTCGTCCAACCCATCCAGCAACACCAGCGCCTGCCCCTTCGCCAGCGCGCTATCGAACAAGGGCTGCAAGCCGCTGATCGCAGCCGAGAGGTTAGCGAAATACTGTGGCAGATAAACCTGCAGGTTGAGGTCTTCCTTCTCCAATGCTGCAGCATACGCGTTCAGCGGTACCAGGATCGGCAGCCGCCCGCTGCGCTCGCTGGCCAGGCGCAGCGTGAGATGCTTGAGCAGCGTAGATTTACCGGAACCGGGATCGCCCAGGACCACCACGCGGTTATGTTTCTCGATCGCATCTTCAATCCGTACCGAAGCAGGAGCCTGTTTCTCCAAAGCAGCTAGCGCCTCTTCCGGCAATATACCCCTCTCCAATTGCCGCCCAGCCAGCATCCGTCGCTCCCAGGTTTCGCCTTCGGGCAGCTCGGGTCGCGCCAGCAATGGCACATACACTTCTTCCAACGATAATTCATGCGCCAGAGTATCCAGTTGCGGGATGCCTTTGAAATCCAGGGCGTGGTAATTGCGCTGTAGGTGCTCCAGGTAAGCCTGCCGCAGGTGCTCATCCGGGGTTTTGACAAAATCACGTAGTCCAGGCCATACCCAGGCCAGGGTTGCGATGGGCAGGCAAAAAGCCGCCCGCTCGCCCCCTTTGACATCCGAGATGACAATCATTCCTACCACACCGTGTAAAGTTTCATCCCATACTGGCCCGCCAGAAAATCCCGGTTGAACGAAGTACCGGTGCCCTGGCGTATCAATGATCTGTAACTGGCGGTCAGCATTAGCGCCGCGCATCTCGCCGCTGGCCCACACACCCGAAGCGTAACCCTCGGGAAAACCGAATGCACACCAGGGATGCTTCCACACATCCTCAACCTCAAAGAGATCAGGCTGTTCTGCCTCGGCTGGCAACTCCGCCTGGAAAGCCAGCACAGCTACATCCCATTGCGCATTCCAGTATTTCACCTGAACATTCAGAACACTACCCGGAGCCAGCAATGGTAAATCCAGGCTGATTTCACCCTCGGGTGGTTCGGGCGGGATGATTTTCGTCCCCAACAATGCCCGGGCGACCACGTTCGCGCATGTCAAAGCCAGCCCCGGTGCAACCAGACAGCCTGCCCCTACGGCGCGCTTCTGGGAATCAAATATGCGCAGCATACCGCCTTCCATCGATTGAGCCATCTTGCCTCCTGTTATGCGTTCTGGCTTACCAGCACCTTCGCCTGCTCTGGCTTCTCCAGCTTCCACAAAAACTTTACCGAAAACTGCCCACCCACCGTTGTCTGGGCCACGATCGGCACAACCATGCCGGCTTCCAGGTCAATCTTCAAGCTGAATTCAACCTCAACTTCATCCGGTCGGGTTTCCTGCTCGAACAGCTTGATCGTTTGCGAAACCTTATAAGCCATCGAACGGATTGCTCCCATCGCCAGGCTCATCGCCCTCTCCGATTCGGCTTTCATCAAACCAATCCGGTCACCCAGCGAGGCCTGCATCCGGCCTTCAGGCTCCGGGAACTCGATCAATACCTCGATTGGCTCGAATGATGCTGGCACATACTGCTCTTCTTGTGGTTGTTCTGACATGCCTGCTTCCCTTTCCATGTTTTCTGTATTCACTTAGGAGTCTAGTGGAAAACCCTCGTAGAGTCAATCTGAGAAAGCATGGGGATGGATATTTTTACGGCTGCTACACGACTCCAAAGCATACCCTTATCAGCAAAAAGGGATAGTTGAAACCTTCCCTATCTCTACAATAGGCTTCCCTCATAAGCTTTGCGCGGCCCATAACCAGGCAATCCCCAGCATTGCCACCAGGAGGAAAATGAGGATCCCAATCAGCATGCAGCTATCGCCGCGATCGCGTTCCTGGCCTTTGAGCTGACACAATAGAATAAATACTGGTATGGCAAGCACAAGTAAAACACCCATCGCGTAAGGAGCCAAATCAGAGATCGTCATCCCGGAACCTCTTCACCATGTCATCTCCACCCAACCTGTTTAAGAAACCCTTACTCCCCGGCCCAGAAGCGCGCCAGCTTAGCTTCAATCTCGCTGATGTCCTGCACCACCTGGTACCCCCGCCAGTGCGCCGGGAACAAATGGCGGTAACGCGCCTGGGTGAAACGCTCATCCATTAAAACAATGATACCGCGATCTGTCTCCGTGCGGATCACCCGCCCGGTCGCTTGCAGCACCCGGTTGAACCCAGGGTATTGGTAAGCATAGGCAAACCCATTCCCGTTTTGGCCGTCAAAATATGTTTTGATCAAGTCATTCTCCAGGCATACCTGGGGCACCCCCACGCCGACCACCAACGCGCCGATCAAGCGCTCCCCCACCAGGTCGATCCCTTCGCCAAAGATGCCGCCCATCACGGCTAAACCCACCAGGGTTGCCTGGTTGCCGGCTGAAAATTGAGCCAAAAAGGCCTCGCGCGCCGCTTCGCTCATCCCCCGGTCTTGAACAAGAAGCTGGCTTTCTGGCAGCCGCTCTTTGAGCAGCGCCAGCACTGCGGCCAGGTAGGCATAGGATGGGAAGAATACCAGGTAGTTGCCCACGCGGGCGCGGCAAATGACCTCGATCGCGGACGCAATCGCTGCGTAGGAATCGCCTCGCTGCGCATATTTGGTGGCGATCCCGTTGTGGATCAGCAGGCTAACATTCTCTACCGGGAAAGGAGATGGGAAGATTCGCCTGGGGTGGTGCGCTGCGCCGGTCAACAGCTTCATGAAGAAATCCATCGGCAACAGGGTGGCTGAATAAAAAATGGTCGACCGGCTACGCTCCAAGCGCGAGGCCAGCAGCGGCGCCGGATCCAGGCAGAACAACTTCGCTTTCAAGCCGCCCTGGCCCAGGCGCTCGAAGTAAGATACGTAGAAAGTATCGAAATATTCGGCGGTCCGCAAGTAGTTGCTGCCGGCAAAATAGAAATCGAGCAACGCCGGCCTGAACTCTGCTGCCTGGTTCATCACCAGCCAATCTTCCGCCACCTGGTTGAATTCGCGCACCGCCTTGAGCAGCTTATCCGGAAGCGCGTGCTCGACCTGCGCCGGCTTCTCTTGTGCCTGGCAGGCTTTGCGCGCCTCCAGCAGGATCTTATTGATCGCACTCAGCTTTTTGGCCAGCCCGGGTAAATGCGGCTTCAGTGCGCGCTGGAGCTCCAACACCGTCTTTTTGTCCAGCTCAGCCGAATACATCGACCTGGCTCGCTCGGGCAGGTTGTGGGCTTCATCGACCAGAAAGATATACGGCTCTGGGCTGAAGTCAAAGAAGCGGTGCAGGTAGACGCGCGGGTCGAAGGCGTAGTTGTAATCGCAGACGATGCAATCCATCCAGAGAGCCAGGTCCAACGAGAACTCAAACGGGCAGATTTGATACTGCCGGGCAAGTTCTTCTATCACCGGGCGGGTGAAGGCTTGAATGCGGTCAATTTCCTCCAGAGCGTTTTTGACCTTGCCAAAATAATCACGGGCGAAAACGCACACTTGCGGGTCGCAGTTCACCGGCGGGCAAAAACAGATCTTTTCTTTGGCCGTCAGGGTGACGCTTCTAAGGTTTAATCCCGCCTGGCGCAGATCGTCCAGCGTCTTTTCAGCCACCAGGCGCCCGGAAGTTTTGGCGGTCAGGTAAAAGATCTTGGCCGCCAGCCCCTGCCCCAGGGCTTTGAGCGCCGGGAAAAGGGCAGCGACCGTCTTCCCCACCCCGGTCGGCGAGTGGACATACAAACGATCATTGGCTTGAATGGCCTTGTATACCGCCACTGCCATCTCGCGCTGCCCGGGACGGTAGGCCGCATAGGGAAAAGCAAGCTGCTGAATCGAACGATCGCGCCTGGCCTGCCACGCCCATATCTTGCGAAACCAGGCCAGGTAAGGCGTGATCAGGGACTCAAAAAAAGTTTCAAGCTCCGCCAGCGTAAAATGGCGTGC
>ERZ1649853.812-NODE-812-length-12522-cov-5.763295_pt1 | contig 12522 bp, 10 predicted proteins | sample MGYA00575353_ERZ1649853 | MGnify/ENA primary metagenome ERZ1649853 (study PRJEB40853, sample SAMN11349654) | freshwater sediment metagenome | isolation source: river sediment | host: Sediment | place: India: Okhla Barrage, New Delhi | collected 2017-02-21 ...
AAAGATGCAACGTTTTGCTGTTTCATCTTCCTTTTAACCATAAATTTGCCCAAGCCAAACATATGCATCTTGGACAAAGGCCCCCTCTCGAGCCCGCCTTTCTTGAGGCGCTGCAGCCCCCAGAACGTAAAGAACATCGAGACGTCCATACCCATGGCCAGTGCACCATTGCCTATTATGAAAGCGCTGTATACTTTGTCCATATCGCCGCTGTGCACTATAAGTGTAGCTTTGTTAGCCATTGCCCCCTCCTTACTTGCGAATCTTTATACGCCAGAAACCTTGCTCATCCTTGACTTCAACCAGCTCCAAACCCAGCGCTTTAACAGCCATAGGTATCTCTTTCTTTGATGAAGGATGGGTTCCTATCACCTCTACTATATCTCCAGGCTGCGCTTTCCGCAGTGCCTTTCGGGTCTCGACCAGCGGCACAGGGCATGTCTCCCCTTTGCAATCCACCTTTATCTCAGCCATAGCTATACCTCCAGTCAATTGCTCCCCGGACATATTTGCTTAATGCCGAGTTTAATATTAATACTTGGAAACCCTAAATATCTGTGATTTAAGTCTCACGCGAATGATTAAGGAAAAGACGAAATATACTTCGTGACTGGAATAATTTATTTCTTGATAGTATATGTATGCGTATGACCGCCGGACAAACTGTCGGTTACCGTGATTTCCTGACCATCCTTTACGGATTGAAAGTCCTGCTGTGTCAGTACAATAGAATGCCTGTGTCCGCTATCGTAGGTCGTATCGATTGTTTTGCCTGCAGCCGGTGGATTCTCGATATCAGAACCTCTGATAGTAACGTCATGGGTATGCCCTGCATCAAACGATGATGTGACCGTGATATCAGCTGTGGAGGTTGTGGCCGCCGGGGTGCTGGTCACTACGGGGTTTGTGGCGGTCGGGGTGACGTTTCCTACGCTGCTGCCATTATTACCACACGATATTACCGCAAGCATCCCTGCAATCAAGACCGCTGCTAACATACCAAACAAAGATTTCTGTAACATAGTGAAACCTCCTCTCTCTTTTCTAACCGGGCCAGCCCATGAACATGACAGCTAAAAAGGCGTGCACGACCACGGATGGACAGAGCAGATACCAGAGATAACAGTGTTTTGAGAAGAAACGCTTATAGAGCCGACGATTCGTCAGCACGCTGCCGATCCTCGATCCCGAAACACACCGGCACGATAAGAGGACTAGTATGATAAGGATAGCATTTAGAATGCCGAGAAAGAATATCATCCTTGCTGCCGTTAATGATTGAAAGAAATCCATCAACACACCTCCCGTAGCCCTTCGATAAAAGACCATTGCGACGGTATATGAAACGATGGGGAAGTACGCGAGACAGGTAGGTAAAGCGAATCAGGCCCTGATACTATCACAACCGCATAAATGTTGCAATCGACCCCAGCGGTTCCTAATGGAAATCAGGACGAATATTGTAGCGCCGCATGCTCAGCGAGTTCGTCACCACGCTCACAGAGCTGAAGGCCATCGCCGCTCCGGCGATTACAGGATTTAGCAGGAATCCTGTGGACGGATACAGCGCCCCGGCAGCAACCGGTATCGCAATAGCGTTATAAAAGAACGCCCAGAACAGGTTCTGCTTTATCTTACGCATTGTATAGGCGCTCAGCTCCAGCGTATGAACGACATCGCGCAGGTCGTCCTTCACCAGAACCACGCCGCCGGACTCGATGGCGACGTCGGTTCCAGAGCCGATGGCGATGCCGACATCGGCCTGCGCCAGCGCCGGCGCGTCGTTCACGCCGTCGCCCACCATCGCCACCCTGCCGCCTGCCGACTGCAGCTTTTTGATCTCCGCGGCCTTATCATCCGGCAACACCTCGGCCAGCACATCGTCGATGCCGAGCTGGCGCGCGATGCTTTCAGCGCTTCGTTTATTGTCTCCGGATATCATAACGACCTTCTTGCCCATCCGTTTCAGCTTTGCCACCGTCCCGGCGGCATGCTCTTTAGGTGCATCAGCGACCGCGATGACGCCTATCGCCTTGCCGTCGACCGCCGCCAGCACAACCGTCTTGCCCTGTTCCTCAAGCTTTGCGACCACGGCTTTCGCTTTCGATATATCGATGCCGCGCTCGGAAAACAGCTTACCGTTCGCTACTACAACAGCCTTGCCGCCAAGCCTGGCCTCAACGCCCTTGCCGGAAACGGCCGAGAAATCCTCGGCTTGATCGATCAATAAGCCGCGATCCGCCGCTTCGGCGACCACGGCATCGGCGATGTGATGCTCGGAACGCTGTTCAACGGCCGCAGCGATACGCAGAACCTCATCGGCGGAATACGACTCAGCTACCGTGATGACATCTGTGACTACGGGCTTGCCGCGGGTGAGCGTGCCCGTCTTATCGAAGACGACGTTATCCACCTTGCAAGCCAGCTCCAGCGTGGCCGCATCCTTGATGAGTATGCCGTTCTCCGCCCCCTTGCCCGTTCCTGCGATTACCGCCGTTGGCGTGGCCAGCCCCAGAGCGCAGGGGCAGGCGACGATGATGACAGCGATGAAAGCGGTCAGCGAGAACGCCAGATCGGAGCCGGAGAGATACCAGGCGAGGAAGGTGACAGCTCCGACCGCCAGTACGATGGGTACGAAGTAGGACGACACCTTGTCAGCCAGGCGCTGCACCGGGGCTTTGCTGCCCTGCGCCTCCTCCACCAGCCGTATTATCTGTGCCAGCGCCGTATCCGCGCCGACCTTCGCGGCCTCGAACTTGAGCCATCCGCCTTTATTTATCGTACCGGCTATGACCTCATCACCAATGTTCTTATCGACGGGGATGCTCTCGCCGGTCAACAGCGACTGGTCGACAGATGAACTGCCCTCTACTACTATGCCGTCCACCGGCACAGCGCTCCCCGGCTTAATGACGACCTCATCGCCGACCCTGACATCTTCTACGGCAATCTCGACCTCCTGCCCCTCCCTGACCACCAGCGCCGTCCTGGGCTGCAGATCAAACAGCTTGCGGATGGAGGCTGAAGTCCTGACCTTGGCCACAGCCTCCAGATACCTCCCCAGCAGGATGAACACGATGAGCAGCCCGGCGACCTCGAAATAGAGACCGCTCATGTCGTAGCCCGCGTTGCCGCTCCAGATGAGAATCGCTATCACCAGGCTGTACAGGAAGGCCGTGCCCGTGCCCAGCGCCACCAGCGTATCCATGCCGGCGCGGCGGTTCCTCACCACAGTGCCCACTCCAATGGTATAAAACTGATAACCCGCAGCGACTATTGGAGCCGTTAGCACGAGCTGGATTGCAGCCATCGCTGTATCGCTGAGCGATGGCAGAGGAAAACCGACATGATGACCCATAGCTAAATAAAGCAGCGGTATAGCGAATATAGCAGAAACGACTAGCTTGACCTTCAATATATCGATGTCGCGCTTGCGGGCGTCCTTCTCTCGATCGACAGCGCCCTCTTCGAGCCCCGAAGCCTTTTCTTTGTTGACGACGCTATAGCCGGCATTCGCTACGGCACGCTCCAGGTCTCCTACTGCCACTTTCGACGAATCGTATTCCACATACGCCTTCTCCGTAGCGAAGTTGACCGCCGCTTTGGAAACGCCTTCGACTTTCTTGAGGGAGCCCTCAAGGTTCATAGCGCAGGAAGCGCAATGCATGCCGGCGATATCGAGAGTCGCCTTCTCCTGAGAACTCGACTCACTTGCGATCTTATCTGCTTCGTCAGCATTCTTCGATTTTAACTTGCCCTTCATATTGAGGAACTCATCGCGGCAGTGCGGATGGCAGAAATAATACGTCCGCCCCTCATATTCCAGACTTAGGCCGGTTTTTTCATCGACTTCCATCCCGCATATCGGGTCTTTAGCCATAGTTCACCGCCACACTGATTCCAATCAGCAGAAGTGGCACACTATGATAGCGCAACCTTTTTGTCTCTCTTATATAACGCTATTCCTACAAGGCCCAGTGCGGCTGCTACCACGAGCATGAACACACCTGCACCCAGAGCCATCTGCGCCACACCAAATCCTAGAACCGCCAGGTACAGATAGTTCTCCATATTCATAGCTTGGGCATATGTTAGTTGAACAGGATCGGAGACATTAAATTTCGCGCCGCCAAGTAAATCATTATACGTAGGAGCTATATTTCGGCGATGCTCCCTGATAGTATCTGCAGCTTTTTGAGCTTCCGCGGCGCTGTCAATGAAGTTCCCATCGGCTATTGACTCATTACTTAAGCCCAACGTCACCTGCTCAACTCTCATCGCCTCACTCATCCAAGCGCTCTTAGTTGCTCCTTGGACTATAAAAACCGCTCCTAAAACCAATGATATTACGGCGAGGACCAAGACTAACGCCCACAGTTTATCCATAATCCACGACATGTCGCCCTCCTCAAATTACATTCGCCGTATGGCGAATACTAACCATATTAATAAAATAAACTACGGAATCGGATTTGTATGTGACTTTAATCTCTCTGATATTACAAACTAGATCAAAGACAAAGTTGGAAATATGTTTACGAAAGAAGTCCGGTAATATCGCCCAACCACCAGCATAAAAACTCGATTATGCGCAGTGAATTCTAATGAGATGCAACCGGATTGTCAATTCAAATAAAGAAACGAAGTGTTATCAGCAGATTTGACATGATCGGGATTACTCCCACTTGAAGAAGCGGACAGCGAGTATCAGGCAGACCGCGAACCACCCGCCCAGGACGCCGAGATTAACTATGTGCGAATGAAGCGGCTGGGATTCCACCATGATCTGCCGCAACGAGTCGGCTAGATACGTGAGAGGTATCACGTCCATTATCGGGCGCATGAAGCCGGGCATCATCTCCAGAGGGAAGAATATCCCTGACAGGAACATCATGGGGAACTGCACTATCATGAGGAGCGGCATCAGCGTCTGCTCGTTCCGGGCGAAGGCCGAGAGCATATATCCGAGGGCAAGAAAGGTGAGTGTCCCCAGGAATATGAACCCCGCCAGTACAAACCAGTTGCCCAGCATGGGCACATCGAAGACCACCCTGGCGACGACGATGATAAGGGCCGCCTGTATCACGGCTACGATGAGGTTGAAGACCACCGTGCTTGTGATCATGGTCGAACGCTTGAGCGGCGTGGCGCCGAGCCTCTTGAGCACCTTGTTCTCCCGGTCGACCACGATGGGCGCGACGGCGAATAGCCCCAGCTGCATGAGGGCCATGGCCAGTATGCCCGGCACCAGGTAGTCGATAGCACGCAGGCTGTGCGACTGCAGCGTCTCCTCGTTGAGATGGATCAGCGGCGCGGTGCCGGACAGTGCGCGGTCGAAGTTGTCCAACACCTTCTGTATTATAGGCAGCAGTATCTGCACGGAGCTGGTCTGCGTCGGATCGTAATAGACATCGATGTTCGCCGGCTGCCCCTGCGCTATGCTCTCGCCGAAACCGGCGTTGACGATCATCACCGCCCGCCTGTCGCCGTCCCGCAGCGCCTGCAACTCCGCATCCCGCTCGCCGGAGGTCAATTGGAAAGCGGGTATCTGATAGAGCGCCGCCGAAAGATTTAACGCTACAGGCGAATCATCCTCCATCACCAGGCCAACATCGAAACTGACGTCTTCCATACTTCCGCTGAACACAGCGCCAAAGATAAGTATGAAGAATATCGGAAAGACGAATGTCCAGAATAAGGCCGCCCTTTCCCTGACAAACTGCTTGGCATTCGCCGCGAGGAGAACCCTGAAAGTCTTCATTCCCGGATCCTCCTGCCGGTGAGCTTGAGGAAAACGTCCTCCAGCGTAGCCCGCCGCACATACAAGTTGGTTAGCTCGAAGCCCTTCTGCTTTGCCAGGTCCAGCAATGCCGCAACGGTCGCCGGCACGGTGTTCGAGAATACCGTTACCTTGCCGTTCTCCTGTATCACATTGGTAACCCCGGCGAGGGTGCTCAAATCCTCGTTATCAAGCTTCCTGTTCAGTTCGAACTCTATGGCTTCTTCTTGGAAGTGCTGCGCTACTAACTTGTCCGGCGCGTCAGTGGCGATTATCCTGCCGTGATCCACGATAGCGACGCGATCGCAGAGGCGCTGCGCCTCCTCCATGTAATGCGTGGTGATAAAAACCGACTTACCCTTTCCGCGAACGTACTCGATGATGCCCCAGATGTTGTGCCGGGACTGAGGATCGAGGCCCGACGTCGGCTCGTCGAGGAAAATGACGCGGGGATTGTTAACCAGGGCCAGAGCTATCGAGAGACGCTGCTGCTGTCCTCCAGAGAGGTTCTTACAACGCTTCTTCTTACAGTCCTCTAAGTCCACCAGCTTGATGAGCTTACCGATCGACACTGACCTGGGATAGAAGCTGGCGAAGAGCCCCATCACCTCGGCAACGGTGAGCCGGGGATATAACGACGTTGTCTGGAGCTGCACCCCGATATTGCTCTTAACCTGACGGGGGTTCTTCCTGACATCGATACCGAGTACTGAAACGCGCCCCGAATCGGCTTTGCGTATGCCCTCGACTATCTCCATGGTAGTGGTCTTACCCGCGCCGTTCGGGCCCAGCATGCCGAATATCTCGCCTTCATAGACCCTGAAGCTGATATCGTTAACAGCCTTTATGTCCTTGTAGGACTTGCGGAGATGGTCTACCTTAACTACGGCTTTCATGCAAGCAAATCTCCGGTGACAACCAAAACATATAAAATGACCGGGTAAAGGAAACTAAGCCTTTACGCGTCCGGTGTACGTTTTACCTTGTTCCACTGAATGAAAAATCCAATCGCAGCTATGGTGAAGGCAATAGCAGTAACCGCAGTCAGCGCGATGCCCACGCCATCTTCGGAACGGGAGAAATAAATGCCGAAATCCAGCCAGGAAATGATGGCCCCGATACCCAGACATACCGTCACCAGCAGCCAGCCGCTCGCTTTATTAGAATTCAACGCGCTCCCCCATATGATTGCTGATTGAATTAAATGATACATAAAGACGGCTTGTAATAGCAAGGCCTAATTGAAAAAGTTGACACGACAGATGTAATACCCTATGATTTAATTATTATAAGATATAAAGGGTATTTTATATTTACCCTTATATATGAACAACTTGGTTTCCAATGAGAAACTTGAAACGGCCCCGAAGCAATAATACGATCATCACATTCGTCCTCATCATAATCATCGCGGGCGGCATTGCCACGCTGTTACAGCTCCACCCCTGGGCTAAAGAGCCCATAGAGATCATCATTCCCGAGGTAAAAGCCCCGATATCCGATAGCACGGAACTATACATCGATGGCGCCGTTGCAAGGCCGGGCCGGTATCCCGTCGACAGGGATTCGACCATAAACGACTTGTTGTTCCTCGCCGGCGGTTTGACCGATGCAGCCGACGCATCGGAAATCAAGCTGCATGTACCGTCGCAAGATGAGGTTAACCAACCGCAGCGCATCAGCATCAACCATGCCGATGCATGGCTTCTCGATGCCCTGCCAGGCATAGGACCGACAACGGCACAAAGGATTATCGACTACCGCGAGACCAACGGCCCCTTCGTTACCGTCTACGGGCTGATGCTGGTACCCGGTATAGGAGAATCGTCTTTCAACAACATAAAAGACCTCGTCACGGTGGAATAACGGAACAAGGCGGTTATGAAGCTCGTTTACATCAGTCTCTTATTTGTGCTGGGTATATACTCCGGCTCATATTTCTATGTCCCTCCCGGCTACGGGCTTGTAATTATCGCGGCGCTTCCTTTCATAGCCGTCGCGATACAAATCACCAAGAGAGCCCTTCACATACGCAGAGTGGGCATAGCAACCGTCGTGGTCGCATGTATCATCGCCTTTCTGCTCGGCGCCACGCGGTTTGCCGCCGTTCCGTCAGGCGACGACCTTCAGCGATATGTCGGACAGGATACTGTGTCTGTCACCGGTGTGATCAGAGATGAGCCGGAATCTGCAAACGCATCGGTAAAACTGATACTATCCGTAAAAGAGGTCGACGGCGAACCCGCTTCGGGCACTATGCTGGTTCGAACCGCAAGATATCCTACTTTTCAATACGGTGACCTGCTGAACGTTACCGGAGAACTGGAGCTCCCTCCGGACAACCTGAACGGATTCCAATACCGCACCTATCTGGAGAGCCAGGGCATATATACTTCCATGTTCTTCCCTAACGTTGAACTAATAGCGGAGGGACAGGGGCCTCAGCCGCTGCAGGCGATACATTCATTAAGGCATAGCCTTGGTGAGTCGCTTCGCCAATCGCTGCCAGAGCCCGAATCCTCGCTGGCGCGCGGCATTCTGCTCGGCCTGCGCGGCGATATCCCGGACTCCCTGAATGAAGCCTTTCAGCTCTCCGGAACCACCCATATACTGGCGATATCAGGACAGAATATGGCTATTATCGCCGGTATCGTGCTCAGTATAGCCTCGCGAATCTTCGGCAAGCGCAGGCCGACCTATTTCATTATCACGTTGGCCGTCCTGTGGATCTACGCCCTGCTGGCAGGGTTGTCATCGCCGGTGCTCAGGGCTGTGATAATGGTCAGCGTTTATCTCCTGGGCATATATCTGGGAAGACAGAGCAGCGGGCTCACCGCGGTCGCATTCTCCGCCTCCGTCATGATAGCCGTTAATCCCAAGATATTGTGGCAGATCAGCTTTCAGCTCAGCTTTGCCGCGGTAATCGGTTTAATGGTATTGACGCCGGCTATCCAAGACTGGCTTGCAAGGGCCCGCATGCCGAGAACGGTCGCGGAGAGTCTGGCCGTAGGCCTAGGCGCCATACTTGCCACCCTGCCGCTGACTGCCTACTATTTCGGATATACATCGCTTGTGACGCTCCCGGCCACATTCTTCGCATCGCTCGTACTGCCGGCGGTAATAGTGATAACGGCAATAGTCGCGATAGCAGGATTAGTCTGGATGCCGGGCGCCCGGGTTGTTGCATGGATTGATTGGCTTCTCTTAAAGTACTTCATTCTTGTGGTTCAGGGATTCGCCGCAATTCCTCACGCTTCCGTGACGATAAGCCAGGTGAAGCCATGGCTGATTTACACTTACTACGGGCTGTTGGCAGCGATACGGTGGCTGTTCCTCAAACTGGGTCGCCGGTTTCCGAGAGAGGAGGTCCCGGCAAGTGTGATCGGATTTCTGCCAATGCCGACAAAGATGAAATGGTGCGTCGCATCTTTGACAACGATCGCCGTGATGGTATGGGCTGTCGTATTTACCGGTCCCGATAGAGGCGACCTGCGTGTCAGTTTCATCGACGTCGGCCAGGGCGACTCTATACTTATCAGCAGCCCGTCCTGCCGTTATGTTCTGATCGACGGAGGAACGAACCCGGAAAAAACTTGCCTCGCCCTGGGGGAAGCCCTGCCCTTCTGGGAACACCGGATCGACATGGTGGTCATGACGCACCCGCACGACGACCACGCAAACGGGCTGGTAGATGTGGTAAAACGGTACGATGTCGGACAGGCCCTGTTACCGCTCGACAGGCATGATGAATACACATCGGGCGACCTCCTGCCGGGATCGATGGAGCTTATGGAAACGCTGGAAAGCAACGGCATCGAATGCGTCAGAGCACGCGCGGGGCAGATAATCTATATCGGCGGGGGAGCGGTCATTGAGGTGCTGAATCCGCAGGCGATACCGTACGAAGGAACCGATTCCGATGTGGACAATAACGGTGTGGTATTGCGGGTATCGATGAGCGAGATAAGCTTTCTGCTGGCCGCCGACCTCTACTGGGACGGCGAACTGCGCATGGTCTGTGAGCGGGCGGCGCTGGACAGCACCGTGCTCAAAGCCTGCCACCACGGCTCTAAGTCGTCCTCGCGCCCCTACTGGCTGGAAGCCGTCTCACCGCAGGCGGCCGTTATATCCGTCGGCGCCGATAACAACTATGGCCATCCTAACACAAGCGTCGTCGAGCGTTTAAGCGACACCGCGGGCGAGGAACTGGTATTTCTCACATCCGAACGCGGCACGATAACATTCACAACGGACGGGGAGCGGCTATGGGTGGAGACGAAAAGGTAAAAAAAACCTCACGCGAGCTGCATGAGGTTTTTCGTTTTGCCGGTAATTCAGCTTCTTTCAGCCGCTATTCGGAAGCCTCCGCAACAATAGTTTTTGTAACTACGCCCTCCAGACCGATACTATTAGTGGCCGTCAACTCAAAATTATAAGTTTGTCCGCAGCCGGCTGATTGAGTCACCGTCCTCTCGTAGAGCGTTGTGGATACGGATCCTGAATCGTGCCATAGTTGACCGTTCGCCTTTAGCACAACGCTGGTCACCGGATACTCGCCGCCGGTGAGGTCCTGGCCGTAAAAGCTTGCGGTTACGGTACAACCTATGCATTCCTCACTCAAATAGCTGCACTCGGTGTAAATATATAAGTAGCCGTATAGGACCTCCTCGGGATCAGGCAGGATAACCGGCCCGGGCGTTTCCTCGGGCTGGGGCAGAGCATCGGTAGGATGCCGAGAAGCTATCATAACCGCAGCCGTATCTTGATCTGACACAACTACACTTTCATCATCGGCGCTGCAAGCAACAACATTCACCTCATTAACACAAGTTCCCGCAACCGCGGCAACGGCATCAAACTCAATGGTTGCTTTCCCACCCGGCGCCAACGACCATGCCGAAACCAAACCGCTTTGCGGCCATCTTATTTCTGATATATTCCAGACAAGCTCCTGTCCCAATACACCGCGATTAACAATCTCATCAGGTGCGAAAACCTTCCAGAAACCTCCGTCGATGACAGCGGTAGTACCGCCCGCGTATTCAAGACAACTCGGCAGGAGGTCCGTCACCATTAGACGACTGAGTTCGCTCTCTCCATTGTTCTCAATCTCCAATCTAAACCTTACCGTTTGCCCCGCTACGGCTGTAGTTTCATCTGCCCAGTCATCTAATATATCGCTCCAAACCCACTTCTCCGCATCTATGCTCGCCTTACACTTGCACTCACACTCCTGACTGCTTTCCCATGGCGTCTGAGTATTTCCCTTCTTATCTTTGTATTTACTGGCTGCGGCCGCAGCCGTTTCGTTGGCTTCTGCCGGATCGACAACGTCATCATCATTGGTATCATATGCTGCATCCCTGGAAGCCTCACCAAAAGTTCGAGTATATACACCGCCTCCCGGATAGGTCGCCATAGATTGAGTATCCGTCGACGTTCCGATAACCGTCCTTCCCTTGCCCGTTACCCCCGGGGTATTAAAATTGCCAGCATAACATGATTCCAGTATCACCGTAACGTGACAGGATGTTGCAGGTTCATCACATTCACCGTTCGGCTCTTCACATGGAGGTATTTTGCTTAAAAGGCTCGCCAGATCCTCCGGCTTCATTACCTCCTGTGTTTTCCCTCCGGCATCTCTCAACGTGATGCCCCCATCCCCCTTGCCGTGTCCGCAGATATATATCAGAACATGGTCGCGGCATTTTACAACTGCCGCCAGCTGGTCAAATGCCTGTTCGATGTCGCTCAATCGATTATTGCCGGGGCCGAGATTACCCATCGACGTATAACCTTGCTCGCCGGCAAGCCCCGCCATGACGTCGGTCGATGCCGCTACGGCGGGCGTGCCCATAGCCAGGTCCTCGGCACAGTCGCCGCCGCTAATGGTGATGACGTAGTAGTTTATGTCATCGCCGCAGGGATCTTCGTCGGGTCCCGGCGGTTGTACCCCGCCCCCGGCCGGCGAAGGCGTTGGTGCAGGAGTATGTGCAGCTGCGGGGGTGCGTGTGGGTGTGGGAGTAGGCGTCGGAGCAGGCGAAGGCTGATCGGTGAGAAATACCAGGTAATCCTCGATTTCACCGTACTGGAACTGCCCGCTCCCATCCCATCCGCCCACGTTGGCGAATAAGGTCTCGTCAACCCCCTCCCTGTCCAGCAGTAGTCTAGTCCATACCGGTGAAGGAAGCCCTTCTTCTCCCCACGAGAACCATGGAGAGAATACCGTCTCCGAGGAACCGGGCTTAACATCCACTTCCTGATTTACCGCAACCCACTCCGTGCCGCGGTCGCCGGTGCTCCAATTGCCATCCCGGTCAAAGTCGATCAGTGCATTGACGTAACGGGTTACATCCGGAGCATCCGCGGCGACGGTAACAGTAAATGTCAGCTTGGCCTGCGTACCGTCCAGGATAACAAAAATCCTTTCATCGCTGTCGGCATCCACCAGATTAGGCACACCGTCCGGGTCGGCGGGATCACAGGCATCCGTCTCGGCGCTGACGTGCATGCCCAGCATCTCTTCGCCTACGTTGAGAGTATGTCCTCCCGGACGACCGAAGTGGCTGTTGGCAGTGTTGTAAAGGGTGGGGTAGAACCCCGAACTCCCCCAATAGTCATCCTGTCCGTCCGGTGCATCCCCGTAATCGCCGTCGGGGGCCTGACTTGAACTGCCCGCAGTGGAGACAGCTCTATCCAGAACGGGGTAAAACACCACGATATTCCCTCTGTCCAAGTTCCCC
>ERZ1649853.813-NODE-813-length-12519-cov-6.563463_pt1 | contig 12519 bp, 10 predicted proteins | sample MGYA00575353_ERZ1649853 | MGnify/ENA primary metagenome ERZ1649853 (study PRJEB40853, sample SAMN11349654) | freshwater sediment metagenome | isolation source: river sediment | host: Sediment | place: India: Okhla Barrage, New Delhi | collected 2017-02-21 ...
TCGGAAGACGAAGCCCGACAGACAGTGGAAATGCCGGATATGTATGTGGTGCAGCCGGCAGAAGCTTTATGGTTCGGGCGGGATTGGGAAACCAAAGGCAGCCTGCTGAAGGACGATTTCCGTTATGCCTCCAACACGAACACAGATTGGCTGAGCGTTGAGCAGATTAAAAAGATCATTGCACCGATAGAAGCGGATTACCTCGCCGGGAGACTCTAATGAGTCATTTCATGGTCACGGGCGCATCCGGGCTGCTGGGGCTCAATTTTGCCCTGGCGGTGGACGGGCGCAAACACCAGGTAACCGGGGTGGATAACCGTAACCCTCTGAGCTGGGTGAACTTTAAGACCCGCCAGGCGGACCTGACGGAACCCGGAATCCTCGAGCGACTGGTGGACGAGGTCAAGCCGGATGTCATCCTTCATTGTGCTGCCATGGCAAATGTGGATGAATGTGAAAAGAAACCAGCTGACGCACAGCGGGTGAACGCAGCCCTGCCGGGGGAGATCGCAGCGGTTGCCAAACAGAATGGCATCAAGCTAGTGCACATTTCCACCGATGCCGTTTTTGACGGACAAAAAGGCGATTATTCTGAAAACGAAGAACCGAAACCATTGAGCGTTTACGCGCAAACCAAACGCGACGGTGAACTGGCGGTACTGGAAGCCAACCCCAATGCCCTGGTTGCCCGTGTCAATTTTTACGGTTGGAGCATCAGCGGCACACGCAGCCTGGCTGAATTTTTTGTAAATAACCTGTCGGAAGGCAAAGATGTAAAAGGATTCACCGATATCCATTTCTGCCCGATGATGGTGCTGGATCTGGCAGCCACGCTGACCGAAGCAGTGGAAAAAGATCTTTCCGGGTTGTATCACTGTGTGGGTCCAAAAGGAATGTCGAAATATGATTTTGGCGTGGCGATCGCCCGCCAGTTTGGCTTTGAGGAAAAACTGGTTCATCCGGCTTCTGTTCTGGATGGCGGCTTGAAGGCAGCCCGTTCGCCCAAACTGACCCTTTCAACAAGGAAACTGGCAGAAGCCCTGGGGCATCCACTGCCGGAATTTGCGCAGGGGCTGGTCAGGTTCCACGATCAGTACCGGCACGGTTTCCCGCAGATGATCCGTTCACTAGCGTGATTTGAGAAGCAAGGAGGATTATATGGACCTAAAAATCGGCAAGCATATGATCGGCGAAAATCATCCAACTTACTTTATCGCGGATATCTCCGCGAATCATGACGGCGACCTGGAGCGTGCCAAGCTGCTCATCCGCTTAGCAAAGGAAGCCGGAGCAGACGCCGCCAAGTTCCAGAACTTCCGCGCTGCCAAGATCGTCTCGGATTACGGTTTTACCGCCATGAAAGGGCAGGTCTCACACCAGGCAACCTGGAAAAAATCCGTCTTCCAGGTGTATGCGGACGCTTCCATTCCCTTTGACTGGACACCGGTGCTCAAGGACGAGTGCGACCAGGCCGGTATCGATTATTTCTCCTCTCCTTATGATTTCGAAGCCGTAGATTACCTGGATCCCTTTGTACCTGCGCACAAGATCGGCTCGGGGGATGTGGACTGGCTGGAGATGCTGGAATACATTGCCCACAAGGGAAAACCGGTGATCGTCTCTTCGGGAGCAGCGGATATCGGGGACGTGCAGCGGGCGGTGCATACCCTGCTGGCGATCAACCCCCAGGTGGTGCTGCTGCAATGCAATACCAACTACACTGCCAGCCCGGTCAATTTTGACCATATTAACCTGCGGGTCTTGAATACCTACCACACCATGTTTCCCCAGGTGGTGCTCGGACTTTCTGATCACACACATGGGCATGCTACGGTGCTGGGGGCGGTTGCCCTCGGTGCGCGCGTGATCGAAAAACACTTTACTGATGACACCACCCGCACCGGGCCGGACCATCCCTTCAGTATGACACCGGCGACCTGGCGCGAGATGGTGGACCGCACCCGTGAGCTCGAAAAAGCGCTGGGCTCAGCGGATAAAAGCATCACTGCCAATGAGAAGGATACTTCGATCGTGCAGCGACGCTGCGTGCGGGCAGCCCGGGATATCAAAGCCGGTGAACTGATCACCCGCGAGATGCTGGATGTGCTGCGCCCGGCAACCTCCGGCGCAATCAAGCCGGCTGATGTTAAAGCCGTGGTGGGCACCCATGCCCTCAAGGATCTTCCTTTTGGTATCGAGATCCGCTGGACCGACCTGGGCGATTAGCACCTTATTATCATGCGAATCCTGTATTTGACCAACGGGCAAACTCCTCATGATCTGCGCTTTACCAATGCGCTTGCGCAAACGCAGCATGAGGTCTATGTTTTGCCGCTGGATGGCGTTGAGCGCGCATGGCCTGCAGGGATTAAGACTCCTGTGTGGGAAGCAGGGCACATGAGTTGGACCGGGTTAAGATTACTTGCCCCAAAACTGCAAAAGATCCTTATTGAATTATCCCCCGACGTGATACATGCAGGACCGGTGCAAGGTCCGGCATTCCTGGCTTCGCTGACCGGCATCCGCCCGCTCGTAACCATGTCCTGGGGATCAGACTTGCTGCTGGAAGCCAAACGGAATCTCCAAACGAGAATGATCACGCGGAGCACATTATTGCGCACGGATGTTCTGGTTGGCGACTCAAAGTGCATTGAGGCGGAAGCCAGGAAATATGGCTATTGGGGTCCGTATTATCGGTTCCCGTGGGGAGTTGACCTTGAACACTTTTCACCAATCGGAGAGGCAAACCTCCGCACCCGCCTGAACTGGCAGGATAAAACGGTAGTCCTCTCGATGCGTTCATTTGAAAGCCTGTATGATGTGGAATGCATTCTTCGGGGTTTCCTGGCAGCGCTGAAAAATCAACGAGAATTGCGGCTGATGGTATTTGGGAGCGGCTCCCAGGAGCCGCTGCTCAAGAAAATTGCAGCCGAATCTGGAGAAGCCGATAAGATTCACTTTGGCGGGTCTGTGACCCTTGAGCAACTGCCTGATATCTATAGAAGCGCGGATTTGTATGTAAGTGCATCCCACAGCGACGGGGCATCTGTATCCCTGATGGAGGCGATGGCTTGCGGTCTGCCGGCGCTGGTGAGTGATATCCCGGGCAACCGCGAGTGGATCACACCGGGTGAAAACGGATGGTTGTTCAAAACCGGCAGCGCTGAAGACATAACGAATTATATGATTAGCTTTGACCGGGATTCAGCTAATGTTAAACAAATGCGCTTGCGCAACCGCGCCATTGCTGAGGAACGAGCTGATTGGAAGAAGAACTTCCCCGTTCTTTTGCAGGCGTATGAGAAAGCGATCGAGATTCACCGGGGGCGGGTATGAAACCAAAAGTTGTTGCCATCATCCAGGCACGCATGAGCTCCACGCGGCTGCCGGGCAAGGTGCTGCTCGATCTTGGCGGCCGACCGGTGCTCCACCGGATGATCGAGAGAGTGAGACGCGCTAAAACAGTGACAGAGACCGTTGTGGCAACCACCACGGATCCCTCGGACGAACCTATTGTTGAGTTATGCAAAGCCATCGGCACACCCGTATTCCGCGGCAGCCTGCCGGATGTGCTCGACCGCTATTATCAATGTGCTTTGGCGCATAATGCTGAGATCATAGTGCGACTGACGGGCGACTGCCCATTGATCGATCCGGATCTGATCGATGCAGTGGTTAACACGCTGCAGGAACAGAAGGCAGATTTTGCCTGCAACCGGCTGCCGCCGCCATTTTCCCGCACTTACCCGATCGGGCTGGATGTGGAAGCCTGCACCTTTACCTCGCTGGAGAATGCCTGGAAAAATGCAGCTGAAAAACATGACCGCGAGCATGTGCTGCCTTATCTGTATGAAGTTGCCGGCAGGTTCGAGGTGATCCAGCTGCACCATGAAGTGGATTACGGGCATCTGCGTTGGACACTGGATACCCCCGAAGACCTGGCGCTGCTGCGGGAAGTGATCCAGCGGCTGGATGGGCGCAATGATTTTACCTGGCTTGAAGTCCTGGATGTGTTTTTGAAAGATATGGCATTGGCGGATATCAATTCAAAGGTGCAGCATAAGAGCATGTTTGATGTGGAGAAGAAACAACCATGAAAATTCGTGAATGGACCGCCCGCATCGACAAACCCCGCCTGTTCAAATGGCTGAGCATCGTATTGATCCTCATCACGTTAGGACTGGTGACATACCGCGCCTGGTACTGTGACGATGCCTACATCACCTACCGGACGATGGATAACTTCGTAAACGGCTACCGCCTGACCTGGAACACCTATGAACGCGTGCAGGCATACACCCATCCCTTGTGGCTGTTCGTGTTGATACCGTTTTATGCAGTTACGCGCGAGATCTACCTGACGGGGATTGTGCTGATGGTAACACTAACCGCCGGGGCGCTGATTTTCCTCTACAAGACCGTGGAGGACAAAACGAAGTTGATCCTACCGCTGCTGGGGCTGGCATTATCGAACGCATTTATCAACTTTTCTACCTCGGGGCTGGAGAACGCGCTGCTGAACTTCCTGTTGAGCGTGAGTATCTTTGTGTATATCAAGTACGCTGAGAAGAAACATTTCCAGCTGGCATTTTACTTCCTGTGCAGCCTGGTGGCGCTGACACGGCTGGATGCGATCCTTTTTATTTTCCCGGCGATGGTCGGGGTGGTCCTTTCCCACAAGGTTATGGTATCAAAGCGGATCGGAACGCTGCTGCTGGGGTTTATGCCGTTGATCCTGTGGGAGTTGTTCAGCCTGTTCTATTACGGCTTTCCGTTCCCGAATACCTTTTATGCCAAGTTAAACGGCGGTTTTCCGCTGACGGACTACCTGTGGCGCGGATTAGTGTACCTGGGCGACTCGGTGACCCGCGATCCCATCACCGTGCTGGGGATGCTGCTGGGCATCGCTGCCATCTTCCTGCTGCCCAAACGCCTGAAACTGCTTTCGGCGGGAGTGCTGCTCTACTTTATTTACGTTTTCTACATCGGCGGAGATTTTATGACCGGGCGCATGTATAACAGCCTGATGTTCACCGGGATGGCAGTGATCGCTCTACTGCAGATCAAACTGAAACCCGCCGCGTTCGCGCTGGTCGCGGTGGTATTCCTTGCGCTGGGCGCGCTGGCGGAATGCCCGACACCTCTTTGGAATGTGAATAAGCGATATGAAAACACGGTGTACCGGATCATGGATGACCGGCGGCTCTATTCACCGGGAACCGGACTGTTCCGGTATGGCAGGTTTAATAACAATATCGAGATGGACCCGGATGTCTGGCAGTTCGGTGGGTATGCCTGGATCATCGAAGCCCGAAAGAATGGTGACACCAGGATCATGTCGCCTTTTGAGCAGGGGTCAACCGGTTTCTTTGGGTTCTATGGCGGACCTGACCTGGAGATCATCGATCACCTGGCATTATCTGAACCGCTATTGGCAAGGTTACCGGCAATCAAGAACCCGAATTGGCGTCCGGGACACTTGCGGCGATTAATTCCGGAAGGTTACCCCCACAGCATTGAAGATCCAACCGCCTCCATTAAGGATCCGAAAATCCAGGAGTTCAACGAGCATCTCAAGATCCTCACGCGGGCAGACCTGTTTGCCAAAGGCCGGCTGCTGGAAATCCTGCGTTTCAACCTTGGTTATTATGATCACCTGGTGAAGGAGTGACCCGATGAAGGGAACGCTCAAACAAAAGGTTTGCGCATTCCGCGAAAGGCTGCAGCTGCCCTACAATTTCTGGTCAGCGGCGGCGGTCTCAGCGGTGCTGATTGGGCTGAGCTTCGCGCTCTACCTGCCCTCGCTGGGCTTCTACCTGGATGACTGGCCGCAGCTTTACTCGCTGGTGGTGCGCGGCACCGAGGGGATTAAGACCTACTTCCTCTATGATGACCGCCCCTTCGGCTGGTGGCCGGACCTGCTGGTGTTCAAGGTGTGGGGCACCAACCCGGTCGGCTGGCACCTCACTAATTACCTGACGCGCTGGCTGGTGGGGCTGGGGATCTACGGGGTCTTTTCACAACTCTGGAAAGACCACAAACGCGAGGTCTTCTGGGCTGTGCAGCTTTTCGCGGTCTTCCCGCTCTTCAACCAGCAGTCCATGGGCACCACTTTCATCGCCCACTGGTTCTGCTACGCGCTTTTCTTCCTTTCTCTTTACCTGATGGTGTGGGCAGTTGACCGTCCCAGCCTGAAATGGGTGTGGATGACATTGGCGCTGGCGGCCAATGCAGCCAACCTGTTTACCTATGAAAATTTCATTGGCGTAGAGTTCCTGCGACCGGTGATCCTGTGGCTGGCACTGCGGGGAGTGCCCAAAAAGGAGCGGTTGCGTAAGACATTGCTCTACTGGGTGCCTTTCCTGGCGCTGGCAATTTTCTACGTGGTGTGGCGGGTCTTTTTGATGGAAAATGTGCGCGGGCTTGACCCCGTGATGCTGCATAACCTGATGGCAAAACCCGGTGACGCCCTGCTTGACCTCGGTAATTACGCACTGCGCGACCTGGTGTTCATGCTCATAGCGGTGTGGTACCCCACGCTGGATCCGGCATCGATCAATCTGAAAAGTCCCAACCTTGTTCTGGCGGGAGTGCTGACGCTTGCGGTGATCGCAATTCAGATTTTCCTCGTTTACCGGCGCAGGCAGCCTTCAACAGACGGTGGAGAAGAAACTGACCATTTCGCGGTTGAAGCTGTCTTGCTGGGCTTTCTTGGCGTACTTTTTGGTTTAGCCACCGGCTGGCTGGTGGACCGCTCGCTTACTGCTCCCGGCCTGTGGAATGACCGTTTCGGGTTCCCCGGCATGTGGGCTGCGCCGCTATTCATTGCGGGTGTGCTACAACTGCTCTTCCGCAGGGATTCTGCGGTGCGCATCCTGGTGGTCATTGCCCTGATCGGGCTGGCAGTGGGGCGGAACTTTGCCGTTACCAACGACTACCGGTGGTCCACCACCTGGCAAAACCGATTCGCCAATCAACTCAAATGGCGTGCTCCCGAGATACGGGATGACACGGCTATCCTGGCGGATAATGAGCTGTTCCTAAAGATGGGCGTGTATCCCACTTCGTTCATGATCAACCTGATCTACCCGGACCAGCAGGCGGAATTCATCCGCGCTGATCACTGGTTCCTGACCCTCAACAAGTATTTTCCGGATAACGTAGATGAGCTGGACGACGGCATCGGCATTTACCAGCAGCACTGGTACGTCAAGTTCGCCGGCTGGAGCACCAACAGCCTGGTGATCAACTGGAACCGCTCGGGGACGGACTGCCTGTGGGTGCTCACTGCCAACGACCGCTACAACCCGGTCATCAGCGAGAACACGCGCAGGGCGCTGGGGGCTTCGAACCTCGAATCGATCCTGGCTGACTCGGAGATGCCCTGGCCGGACGAGAACCTGTTCGGTGCTGAAGACCGCAATACCTGGTGCTATTATTACGAAACCGCCGACCTGGCACGACAGCAAGGGGAGTGGGAGCGGGTAGCCGACATCTATCAACAGGCTGGGGAGGCTGACTATAAGGCGCAGAACGGGGTGGAGTTGATCCCGTTCATCGAGGCGTTTGCCCGCACCGGGCAGGCGGATAAAGCCGCCGAACTGACCGTGCTGGCGCAGGCGTTGACCCCGGGCATGCGCAATTACACATGCGATACCTGGAACCGCCTGGCGGAGGATATCCAGGGGGATGCGCTCTTTGACACCGAATACAAAGCTTATTCCGAAAAAGATAAGTGCTGGGAAGTGAAATGACATCTCCGTTGATCACCCTGTTCACCGCCCCAAAACCTTTCACCAATCCGCACATTGCGATGATCCAACGCAACGCCATCCGATCGTGGGCGGCATTGGGAGATGAGGTGACCATCCTTGTGCTTGGCGAAGAAGAAGGGTTGGCGGAAAATGCCGCGGCGCTGGGGGTGAAGCATATCCGCGAGATTAAAAAGAATACCAGCGGTACGCCCCTGATCAGTTCGCTCTTCCGGACGGCGCGCGAGGCGAATAACTCCCCGCTGCTGGCATATGTGAATGCCGACATCCTGCTGCTGCCGGATTTTGTTGTGCAGGCGCGGCGGGTGACGGTATTGGCAGAGAAGTTCCTGCTGGTCGGGCAGCGCTATGACCTGGATGTGCGCGACGAACTAGCGTTCACCTCCGGGTGGGACGAACGGCTGAGGCAGGATTGCACATCACGCGGCCGATTGCACAAGCCGATGGGCAGCGATTATTTTATCTATCCACGGGCATGCTTTGCACAAATTCCTGATTTTGCCATCGGACGCGCCGGCTGGGATAACTGGATGATCTACGAAGCCCGCCAGCGCGGATGGAAGACGATTGACGCGACTGAATCCATCCAGATCATTCACCAGGACCACGATTACAGCCATCTTCCCGGCGGGCAGCCGCACTACCGCCTGCCGGAGACCGGCGAAAATACCCGGCTTGCCGGCGGGAAACGCGCCATCTTCACCCTACTGGACGCGAATTATCAACTGACCGGGCAGGGTATCCGGCGAAAGAAGCTGGCAGGCAGGTTCCTGCGCGAACTGGAGATCTTCCCGCTAGTGAGGATGCACAGTTTTACCCTGGCCGAGCTGATGCACCTAATCCTGCATCCCCGAGAGCTGTATGCCCGGCTGCTCGCAAAACTTGGACGAAAAAGGTGACCATGCCTGAGAAACAGAAAACAATATTCATCAGTGCTGACCATGGACTCGCGATCATCTATTTTCTGCAGAGTGACCTGGTCTCAACTCTGCTGCGCAACAATATCCGGGTAGTGCTGCTCACAGACGATAACCTCCTTAAAGAGATCCAGGAGCGCTTCGGGCAGCCAGGACTGATCGTTGAAGGACTGCGTTATAAAGCCTGTGCGGAGTATGCCAAAAATCACCGTTCCGGACTGCAGTACTGGGCGAATTACATCCGCCGGGTGGGAACCTCCAACCGCATCAACACCGAGGCTATGGACAGCCACATGCGCCAGGTCGAAACCGAGATCGAAGGGCGGCAGCGCCTGATGATCCCGGTGACGCGTATGCTGGTCTGGCTGCTGCGCCATTCGCGCGGGGCTAGGCAGGCGCTGGTGAAGTGGCAGATGCGCTTTGACCCCAACCTGTACGCTGACCTCTTTGAGAAATACCAGCCTGACCTGGTGGTTTCCTCCACTTATGGCTGGCGCAATGACCGCTACCTGCTGCGCGAGGCTGTGCGCCGCGGGGTGAAAGCCGGCGCGGTCATCGTGGGTTGGGATAACCCCAGCAGTTACGGCATCCCGGCAGCTCCGCTGGATTTTGTCACCTGCTGGTCTCAGCTCCAGAAAGAAGAACTGGTGGATGGCTCCGATTGGTCGCCGGAGAAGGTCAACTTGGGCGGTATTCCCTCATATGACGGTTATTTTAATAAAGTGTGGGATATTCCTCGAGAGGAGTATTTCAAACTACACGGGCTTGACCTCAACCGTAAATTGATCAGTTACGCCTCAAGCTTCATCTCGTTTGCACCGAATTACCGCAACGTAGAAGCACTGGCAAAACTGGTTTCATCAGATTCGTTGGCCGAACCCAGCCAACTGCTCATCCGCCTGCACCCCAATCATTTCTGGGCGGAACCCCTCTATGCCGGCGAGCGTGAAAAGATCCGTGCGCTGGCAGCCTCGCTGCCGCATGTGCATGTGGTCGAGCCGGTGGCGCTTGGAGGCGATCTGGGATATTACTCGGGGGAAGATATGCCCGAAAAAACCTCGATGATGGCTCATTCCGATGTGTTCACCACGGTGTATTCCACCATGTGCGTGGAGACTGCCATCCAGGACCGGCCGATCGTCAGCGTCTGCCTAGATGTGCCCGGCGGCTGGAACCGCCCCGGTAAATTCTCGCTGCCATTGAGCACCATTGGCAACTGGCCGACGCATCAGCGTTTCCGTGAAGCTGGTGCAGGCAGGGTGGCGACCGATGAAAAAACACTGAAAACATTATTGAATCAGTATCTCAAGGACGCTATGTTGGATAGTGAAAACCGCCGCAAGTTCATCCGCGATGAAGTGACATTCACTGATGGCAGTTCCGGAAGGCGCACCGCGGAGTACCTCCTTTCTTTGGTATGATGAAGATGCAGAGAACTGGAGAGGCGGCATGAAAACACTCATTTGCGGGTTCGGCTCGATCGGGCGCAGGCATTTGAACAATCTGCGTGCTCTGGGAGAGACAGATTTTGTGCTGCTCCGTTCTCACCACTCGACCCTGCAGGAAACCGAGATCAACGGGATCCCGGATGAAACCGAGATCGAGGCAGCCCTGGCGCATCATCCGGATGCAGTGGTGGTTTCCAACCCCACTGCCTTGCACCTGGACGTCGCTATCCCGGCAGCGCGCGCCGGATGCGCCATTCTGATGGAAAAACCCATCTCGCATGACCTCGACAGGGTGGAAGAATTACACCAGGCGCTTGAGAAACACGGAAATCGCATGCTGGTAGGTTTCCAGTTCCGCTTTCATCCGGTGCTTGCCAGAATACGTGAAATGATCCACCATAAAGAGATCGGCAAACCCGTTTCCTTTCGCTCGCATTGGGGGGAATATCTGCCCGGCTGGCACCCCTGGGAAGATTACCGCCAGAGTTACAGCGCCCGGCCTGAACTGGGCGGGGGTGTAGTGAATACCCTCAGCCATCCGTTGGATTACCTGCGCTGGATCTTTGGAAACGTGGAGTCCGTGTGGGCGTTCACGTCCTCCGCAGGGCTCGGGTTGGATGTGGAAGACACTGCCGAGATCGGGCTGCAGTTCAAGAGCGGGCTAATGGGCACCGTTCACCTGGATTACGTGCAGCAGCCGCCAAAACACACCCTGGAGGTCATTGGTGAGGACGGTTCGATATTCTTCGACAATGATTCCGGAAAAGCCCGGGTTTTCAAGACAGGCAAGACTGGAGTTGAGGAGATTCTTCCGCCGGCAGGTTTTGAGCGCAATGAACTGTTCCTGGCAGAAATGCAGCATTTTATTCATGTTGCTGCCGGCAAAGAAATACCAGCGTGCAACATACACGACGGCATCGCAGCTTTAAAATTGACCCTGGCGGTCCACCAATCGGCGCAGGAAGGCCGGCTGGTACTGCTGGATTGAGGTGATACAGGCAATGACAGGCATTTACGACAAATTTTCTCTTACCGGCAAAGTGTCTCTGGTGACCGGCGGCGGCGGGTTGCTGGGGCGGGAGTTCGTGAAAACCCTCGCTGAAGCCGGATCGCTGGTTTACCTGGCGGATATCAATGCTGACCTGGTCGAGCAGACGGTTCACTCCCTAGCCGGGCTGCCAGGCAAGGTGAGCGGGCTGGTATTGGATGTGACCGATCCCGCTTCTGTTGATACTGCCATTGGGCAGGTAGGCAGGGACACCGGGCATCTGGATGTGCTGGTCAACAGCGCCGCCCTCGACCCTAAATTCGACCCCGGACATTCACGGACCTACAATAACGCCTTCGAGGATTATCCGCTCCAATCGTGGAAGGAAGGGTTGGAGGTGAACCTGACGGGGGTTTTCCTGGTAACGCAGGCAGCCAGCCGGCTGATGATTCGGCAAAATAAGGGCGCGATCATTAATATTTGCTCCACGTATGGGCTCGTGGGACCTGATCAGCGGGTGTATGATAAACCCGGAAAAACAAAGACCTACAAACCGGTCTTTTATTCGGTGACCAAAGCAGGCATCCTTGGATTCACCCGCTACCTGGCAGCCTATTATGCCGGCACGGGCATCCGGGTGAATGCATTGACCCCCGGCGGGGTTGAAAATGGTCACGATGAACAATTTATGCAGAATTATTCCTCCCGCGCCATCCTCGGCAGGATGGCTGAACGGGATGAAATGAACGGTGCATTACTATACTTAGCCTCAGATGCCTCCTCATACATGACCGGGGGCAACCTGGTGGTTGATGGAGGATGGACAGCATGGTAAAAAAAGCAGAGGTTTTAGCGATCATCCCCGCGCGCGGCGGTTCCAAAGGAATCCCGCGTAAGAACATCAAAGATTTCGCGGGGTATCCGCTGATTGCGTATAGCGTTTTAGCAGGAGTAAGATCTAAACTCGTCACGCGCACCATCATTTCCACAGACGATGAGGAGATCGCCAGTGTAGCCCGCGAGTGGGGAGCAGAAGTTCCTTTCCTGCGCCCAGAGGAATTCGCACGGGACAATACCACGGACCTGCCGGTGTACAAGCACGCCCTCGAATGGCTGCACGAACATGAAGATTACCGACCGGATGTGGTGGTGCAACTACGACCTACTTCTCCGATCAGGCCATTATCCTGCGTGGATGACGCGGTGAGCTTGCTCCTGATCAATCCGACGGCAGATTCAGTGCGCGGGGTGGTTATGGCTGCGCAAAATCCGTTCAAGATGTGGAAGATAGAACCCGAAGGCCGCATGATCCGTTTGGTGGGGGTTCCCGGTGTGACAGCGCCTTACAACGCCCCGCGGCAGGTACTCCCGGATGTGAACTGGCAGACCGGGCA
>ERZ1649853.814-NODE-814-length-12482-cov-17.510904_pt1 | contig 12482 bp, 10 predicted proteins | sample MGYA00575353_ERZ1649853 | MGnify/ENA primary metagenome ERZ1649853 (study PRJEB40853, sample SAMN11349654) | freshwater sediment metagenome | isolation source: river sediment | host: Sediment | place: India: Okhla Barrage, New Delhi | collected 2017-02-21 ...
CGTCGCGCTCGGACGGCGGGCGAGCCGGGAGGTCCGCTTCGGGCCGGCGATCGCCGGAGGAGGCCGCCCGCCCCTCGTCGAGGTCCCTCTCCGGGCGGAGACGACGGACGAGCCCGGGGTCCTGCGGGAGATCGAAGCCGTGGCCGGCCGGGGGATCCCCGCGGACGAGCGGGCCGACCTGGTGTCGCTCCGCGTCGCGACGGCGGAGCAGGCGGCCGCGCTCGCTCGGCTTCGCGGAAGGATCGAGGCGGCGGCGCCCGGCCTCGCCGTGTCGGCGCGGCTCGAGCCCGCGGGAGGGCTGGCGTCCCTGCTCGAAACTTGCCCGACCGTCGCGGCGGCGGCACACCGGCTGCACCTCCGGGTGCGCGTGCCGGCCGAGGAAGAGGCGCTTCGCGCGCTCCTCGCCGCCGCCGCGGGGAGGACGGCGGTCCTCGTCGAGGCGGGCACCGACCGGGAGGGCGCGGGCCCGGCCGTGGACTTCGCGGCGGAGATCGCCCGGCGGCACCCCGGGATCCGGGACAGGCTGGCGCTCGCGATCGATCCCTCCGCCGGCTCGCCGCTCCTCGCGGCGAGAGCGCTCGCGGAGAGGCTCGACCGCGACCGGATCGACGCGCCGATCGTCCTCGTGGACCGCCCGGCGGAGCGAGGAGCCGACCCGCTGCTCGGGCCGTCGGTCGTCGTGGGAGGGATCCTGTGCGAGGGGGTCGGCGACGCGGTGCAGATCGACGCCGGGGACGCCGAGGCTTCCCGCAGCCTCGCGTTCTCCGTGCTCCAGGCCGCCCGGGCCCGGATCACGAGAACCGAGTTCATCTCGTGCCCTTCCTGCGGGCGCACGCTCTTCGACATCGGGGCGGCGACCGCGCGGATCAAGTCCAAGACCGCGCACCTCAAGGGGCTGAAGATCGCGGTCATGGGCTGCATCGTCAACGGCCCGGGGGAGATGGCGGACGCCGACTTCGGCTATGTCGGCTGGGGCGCGGGGAAGATCGCGCTCTTCGCCGGCAAGGAGATGGTCGAGAAGGACGTCCCCTCCGAGGAAGCGGACGACCGCCTCCTCGACCTCATCCGGTTGCGAGGGTTGTGGACGGACCCCCCGCGCGGGGGACCCGGCGCCTGAAGGGTCGGAGCGCCGGGCTGCGCTCAGGGCTGCGTGATCGTCGCCTCTCCGTCGTCGAAGACGATCGAGCCGATCGCCGCACCCGTCGAGTCCAGGGCGACTCCGTTCTCGAGCCACAGGCTCGTCGAGCCCGTGTGGTTCGTCGTGAAGACGATGGTCACGATCGTCGCGCCGGCGGCGTCCACGCCTTCCCCCGTGTCGGGGATGCACTTCGTGACCCCGACGTTGACCCTGTCCCCGATGACCGCGCCGACAACCGCAATCGGGGGGGGAACCAGAGGATCGCTGGAAACGGTGAAGACATCGCCGATCGCCGAGCTCAGCGTCGAGACGAGGGTCGGGTCGCTGAAGACGATGTCGAAGTTGATGGCGAAGATGTCGCTGCTCGTCGTGGGGCCGCCGATGCTCACCTCGATCTGGATCTGGTCGCTTCGGAGCCCCTCGCCGCCCGAGAGCCGCACGAGATCCGGCGCCTCCGCGGTCGAGGTGGACGTGAAGACCGGCCGCTCGGCGATCACCTCCGTGACCTCGCTGGTCCCCCCGCAGCGAAGAGCGAGCGGCAGCGCCAAGACCAGCAGCAGAGCGGGGATCGTTCTCGCCCGGCGCCCGGCGCCGGTGGCGTTTCCAGCGTTCCTCATCTCGTTCACCTCAGTGTTCCGTTCCGCCGTGCCTGTCTCGTCCGTTCCCCGGCGTTTCTCGCTACGCGCCGGCCTGCCTACGGGACCGCCGGCGGCTCGACTCCGGACGCCTCTCCGAAGTACGTGGCCAGGATCGAGAGGTCCTCGCCGTCGATGACCTCGTCCTTGGTGTAATCGAGAGCGAATGCGAACTCGTAGCCGTAGATCGTGATGTGGTAGATCCAGTCGATGAGCTTACCTTCGTTGTCGTAGACGGGATACCGATACCGTTTCCCCCATTCCCGCCCCATCCACGCGAGGTCGAGACCGTCGGCCCGGCCGGACAGGTCGGCGTCCGCCAGCAGCGCCCCGAACTCGCAGCCGTCGCCGTACCCGTCGCTGTCCCAGTCGCCCTGCGCGGGGTCGGGGTTGTCGGGGCAGATATCGCAGATGTCGCCGACGCGGTCCCCGTCGCGGTCCACCTGGTCGGGGTTGTACACGTAGACGCAGTTGTCCCCGCCCACGATGGAGTACCCCGAGGGAACCGAGCAAGCGATGCCGGCCAGGGTCCAATCCCCGAACCCGTCCGCGTCCACGTCCGGATAGACGGGGATCGCGACGCCCTCGTCGACTTTGCCGTCGCAATCGTCGTCGATGAAGTTGCAGACCTCGGCCATCCCGGGATTGACGGCGGTGGTCGTGTCGTCGCAGTCCCCCCCGATCGCCACATAGCCGGGCGGGGGCACACAGGCCAGGAGGGCGGTCGACGAGGAGCCGTAGCCGTCTCCGTCCGCGTCGCGATAGGTATTCGACTTCAGGGTCGTGTACGTGCCGCCGACGAAAATCGCGTCGATCAATCCGTCGCAGTTGTCGTCGAATCCATTGCAGACCTCCGTCGCGCCGGGACGCACGGCCGCGTTGCCGTCGTTGCAGTCCCCGTCGCACTCGGTCCACCCGTCGCCGTCGTCGTCGGTCGTGTGGCCGAGCGCGTAGCGGCCGCCGCTGCCCAGGAACTCGGTGTATGCCTGGCCGCCCCAGACCAGCAGGTACGTCCCCGTCCAGACCGCCGTGTGATCCGCTCGCCCCTGCGGCGTGTTCACAAACGACATCGTCGTCCAGGAGTCGCTCGCAGGGCTGTAGCGCGCCCCGTCGTCGAAGAAGGACCAGATGTCCTTGCCTCCCCAGATCACCATGTCGCTGCCGGTCCACACCGCCGCATGGTCGCTGCGGCTCGACGGGGCGTTGTCGAGCGGAAGCGCGGTCCAGTTCCCGAGATCCATGTCGTACCGGCTCCCGTCGCCGAGCATCGTGGACCCGTTGTACCCTCCCCAGACGATCATCTCCGCGCCGGTCCACACCGCGGTGTGGCGGTACCTGGCCGACGGCGCGCTCGTCGTCGAGATCGGCGTCCACGAGTTCCCCGCCAGGTCGTAGCGGGCACCGTTGCCGTAGGACGTGGTCGCCGACCTCCCGCCCCAGACTGCCATCTTGCTCCCGGTCCAGATCGCCGTGTGCTCGGCCCGGCCGGCCAGCGTGATGCCGAACGTGGACGGGGAGGAGATCACCGCCCACACGTCGGTGCTCGGATCGTACCGGTGGCCCGTGGCGAGGTACGTGGTCCCGCTGACCCCTCCCCAGACGATCATCGCAGAGCCGGTCCAGACCGCGGTGTGCAGCGTCCGCGCCTGGACGGGCGCCGGAGGAGTCAAAGGGTTCGGTTGCGGCAGCATGGTCACCGTCGCGCTCCAGGCGTTCGTGACCGGGTCGTAGCGACCGCCCGTGTTCAGCGCCGTCGTTCCCGTCGCCGCTCCTCCCCAGATGACCATCTTGGATCCCGTCCACACCGCCGTGTGGCCCGTCCGCGCCGCCGGCTGGGAAACGGACGACAGCGGGGTCCAGTTGTCGATCACGGGGTCGTAGCGCCCTCCGGCGGCGAGGACACCGTTTGCGTCCTTCCCTCCCCAGACGAGCATCCAGTTGCCCGTCCACACCGCCGTGTGCTCGGCCCGGGCAGGGACTCCTCCCCGCGTCGGGTACCACCTTCTCGCCGACGAGTCGTAGAGGCCGCCGGAGCCGAGCACCTGTCCGTTGGCAAAATTGTAGCCGCCCCACACGACGAAGCGGCTTCCCGTCCAGACCAGCGAATGACCGGATCGATCGTCGGGAGCGCCGTCCACGGACATCGCGATCCAGGAGTTGGCCGACGGGTTGTACAGGGCGCCCGTGTGAAGGGCGGTCGATGGATTCTCTCCGCCCCAGATCGCCATGACGGTGCCGTTCCACACCGCGCGGTGCGCGGCCCGCGCTGCCGGAGCCCCCGCCGTGGCCGTGTCGACCCAACTGTCGTCGACCGGGTTGTAGCGCGCGCCCGTCGAAACGGGGAGGAGTTCAGCACCCTCCACGCCGCCCCAGACGATCATCTGCGTTCCGGAGGACACGGCCGTGTGAAGCCATCTCGCCGCGGGCGCTCCCGTCGTCGACGTCGGCAGCCAAGTGTCGGTCGCGAAGTCGTACCGGCCTCCGGTGTTCAGGTCGACCCAGTCAGGCTCCTCCAACGCGGCGTCGAACTTCGACCCGCCCCAAACGACCATCGTGCCGCCCACGACGACCGCCGTGTGCCAGGTTCGCGGCTCCGGAGCTCCGACCGCGCTGACGGGAGTCCAAACGTCCGAAGCCGGATCGTACGATGCCCCGTCCCCGTACGTCGCCCAATACCCGTCGTCCCCCCCCCACACGATCATCCGGCCCCCCGTCCCCGTCCACACCGCGGTGTGGTCCACGCGGGGAGCCGGCGCCCCATCCGTCGCGGTCGGGGTCCAGGTGTCGGTCCCGGGGTCGTACACGCCTCCCGAGTCGAGGAGGACGTCCACGATCTCCTCCCCCACCAGATCCATGCCCAGGCCGCCCCACACGACCATCCTCGATCCGGTCCAAACGGCCGTGTGCAACACCCGCCCTTCCGGGGCGTCCATGTCGCTGATCCGGGCCCAGGTGTCGGTGGTGGGATCGTAGCGGAACCCGTCGTTCCGGTAGCCGTTGCCGTCGAAGCCTCCCCACACGATCATGCGGGTGCCGGTCCAAACCGTTGTGTGCTTGCCCCGCGCCGGCGGAGCTTCGTCGTCGAACGCTCCGTTGGCCCAGGTGTCGTCGGCATAGCAGGGCCCGGCCTGGGGGACGGCGGGAACCTCTCCCGTCGCATCGAACGTGATCGAGGAGGCCGAGGACGACGGGACCGGCAGGATCGAGCCTTCGTCCGCCACGGGGGAGACCGCGGCCGCGTCGAACTCGTCCTGAACCGAGCTCCACCAGGTCTCCAGCGGCGACTTCGCGACGGCGTATACCGCAGTCGTCCTTCCGGAGTCCGGCGAACCGCCCTGCAGCGGGACGCGGATCACGAATTCACCCGCCGTCTCTTCCACCTCGAGCGACGCTTTGGACGCGCCGGAGGCGCTGTCGATCCCCGCCCCCATCCCCGGGCGGCGAACGCCCGTCAACTTCGCCCTCCGCGAGGCGGCGTCCTGGGACGACGAGCCGACGGTCGTTCCCTCCACGAGCCTGCGACGGTCGTGCGCTGCGCGGGGGTCGATCTCCCCCGCGACGAGCTTCGACCTCAGCGCCTCGATCTCCGAGCGCTCGGCGGCGTGGAGGGTCCGGTCCTGGTCGTAGTAGCTCTGCACGAGCCGGGACACCAGGATCTCCCGGGCCAGGCACTCCTGGATCAGGAACGGGTCGTTGCCGAGCGCGGCGAACAGCTCGCGCAGCCTCTCCGGCATGCGGGTCGAGGAGGCCATCCGCTCGACCTCCCCGCGGAGCATCTCCGAGGTCACCGGAGCGCCCCAGATCCGCTCGAGGGCCGCGGACTGCTTCAGGTAGGTCCGGACCTTCGCCTCGAGGAGGTTTCTCGGAACGGCCTCCTCGAAGGGCCGGACGGCGCCGACCTGATGGGAATAGTAGACGCGCTCGACGGCCTCCTGGGCGCGCACGCGCTCCTCGAAGGTCAGCCCGCGCGCCTCCACCGCCCCGCTCCCGAACGGGAGCGTCGAACACAACACGGCGGCCGCCACCAGGATCCTGGTTCTCATCGAGCACTCCTCCACGATTTTCGGCGCATTGTGTACCAGCGGGCGGCCTCTCTTGTCAATTTGGTCGGGACAGGTCGTGCGGAGCCTGAACCGCTGAAAGGCGACGCCGCCCCGGGCTCCCCCGGGGGTCAGAGGACGGTTTCCGTCCACTCCCGCAGCATCCAGGTCCCGAGCCCCTCGGCGACGATGGGGCTCAATTTGGCGATCGTCTCGGCCTCGTGCCGGTCCGCGGCCTCGTAGATCTCCAGGCACCCGTCTCCCGGCCCGAGCTCTCCGGCCGCCCGGAGCTTCCCCGACGCCCGCAGCCGACGGAGGTGCTCCCGGTGCCCTTCCCGGGCCTCCGCCAGGCTCCCGGGCGGCACCGTGAAGAGGATCGTCCGCACCCACTGCGCCATGGCCCGCCCATCCCCCCGCGCCTCTCAGAGCTGGACCTTCTCCAGGTACTCGGCGGCGCGGGCCTCGATCCCGATCTCCGATTTCAGGAGACCCGCGAGCGCGCGGATCCCGTTCGGCTCCCCGTGCACGAGGTGGACGGCCCCGGGCTTCCTCCCCGCTCCGCGAAGCCACGCCAGAATCTCCCCCCGGTCCGCGTGAGCCGACAGCCCGTCGAGCGTCTCGATCCGGGCGCGAACCTCCACCTGCCGCCCGTGGAGCTTGATGCTCTTCGCCCCGTCCTGCAGCGCCCTGCCCCGGGTCCCCGCGGCCTGGAAGCCGACGAAGAGGACGGTCGTCCGGTGGTCCGGAAGCTTGAACTCCAGGTGGTGGAGGATCCTCCCGCCTTCCGCCATCCCGGAGGCGGAGATGATGACCGCAGGGTACCGGATGTCGTTGAGCGCCTTCGATTCCTCCACCGAGCGGCTCAGGTGGATCCCGCGCAGCCCCAGGGGATCCTCGCCGTTCCGGTCCCGCGCGCGCATCTCGAGGTCCTGCGCCTCGGGGTGCCGGAGCACGATCTGGGTCGCCTCGATGGCCATGGGGCTGTCGACATAGATCGGGATGTCCCGGGGAAGCCGGTCCTCCTCCTGGAGCTCCCGCAGCAGGTACAGGAGCGTCTGCGTGCGCCCCACGGCGAACGAGGGGATCAGGAGGGTGCCCCCGTGCCGCGCCGTCTCCTGGATCAGGGCCACGAGCCGGTCCTTGGCGTCCTCCCGGGGATGATCGCGCTCGCCGTACGTGCTCTCGAGGATCAGATGGTCGCAGGGCGGCAGCGGCGACGGATCGGGCAGGATCGGCTGTCCGGGCCTTCCGAGGTCGCCCGTGAACAGCAGCACCTGCTCGCGGCCCGGGCGTCCTCGCGCGCGCACGCGGACCTCGACGAGCGCGGCGCCGAGGATGTGGCCCGCCGGGTACAGCCGCACCGACAGCCCGTCGTGGACCTCAAGGGTCTGGTCGAAGGGGAGCGGCCGGAACAGGGGGAGCGAGCGCCTCGCCTCCTCCTCCGTGTAGAGCGGCAGGGCGGGACGGTGCTTCGAGTATCCCTTGAAGTTCGCGTACCTCGCGTCTTCCTCCTGGATGTGCCCCGAGTCCGGCAGGAGGATCCCGCTGAGGTCGCACGTCGCGGGAGTGGCGTGCACGGCCCCCCGGAAGCCCATGCGAGCCAGCACGGGGACGTACCCTGTGTGGTCGAGGTGCGCGTGCGTGAGGACCACGGCGTCGATCTCGGACGGGACGACCGGCGGCGACTGCCAGTTCCGCAGCCGCAGCTCCTTGAGGCCCTGGAAGAGGCCGCAGTCCACGAGCATCCGGAAACCGTCGTGCTCGATGAGAAACTTCGACCCGGTGACCGTGCCGGTTCCGCCGAGGAAGGTGAGAGTCGCCATGCTCGAGCCGCCGCTCCTCATCCCGGGCCGATCGGAGGACCCCGAGCGCCGGGAAGCGATCGTAGCACACGGCGACCCGCCGGACCCCGGCGCGGGACGCCGCGTTTTGGTACGATGTCGCCCCGGACGGGCCCCCGGGGATGGGATGCGCGATGCCGCCGGGGCCCGCACGTGCCGAGGGCGAGTCATGCGCGTCGAGATCGAGTACTGCGCCGAGTGAAACTACCTGCCCAGGGCCGCCGGTCTGGCGGCCGAGCTCGAGAAGAAGCTGGGAGCCGAGTGCACGCTCAAGGCCTCCCGAGGCGGCGTGTTCGAGGTTCGCAGGGACGGCCGGCTCGTGTTCTCGAAGAAAGAGATGGGCAGGTTTCCCGAAACGCGGGAGATCCTCGATGCGCTGCGAGGACCTTCCGACCGCTGATCCCCATCCGGAGACCGTCATGAGGATGCTGGACCGGGCCGTCGCGCTGACGATTCCCGCCGTTCCCAAGCCGATCGTGGGCTATTTCTCGAAGAGGTACATCGCCGGGCCGGCCGTGGGAGACGCCTTTCGGGTCGCCCGCGCCCTCGAGAGCGAGGGGGCCTGCGCCACGTTCGACATCCTCGGCGAGAACATCCGCTCGCTCGACGAGGCGCGGGAGAACACCGGGGCGTACGTCGAGCTGATCCGGGGGATCGCGGCGGAGGGGTTCGCCTCGATCAACGTCTCCGTGAAGCTCACCGCGCTCGGGCTCCTGCTCGACCGCCCGGAGTGTCTCGAGAACGCGAGGCGCATCGCCGGCGCCGCCCGGGACGCCGGGGGGTTCCTCCGGGTCGACATGGAGGATTCCCCCTGCACCGACGCGACGCTCGAGGTCTACCGGGCGCTCCGACCCGCCTTCGGGAAGCATGTCGGCGTGGTCGTGCAGTCGCGCCTCAGGAGGACGATCGAGGACGTCGAGGCGCTGACCGGGGAGCCCGCGAACTTCCGGCTCTGCAAGGGGATCTACCTGGAGCCGCGCCCGATCGCCTACACGGACCCCGAGATCATCCGCCGCAACTTCACGCTGCTCCTCGAGCGGATGCTCGAGCGCGGAGCGTACGTGGGCATCGCCACGCACGACGAGATCCTCGTCTGGGACGCACTGCGCCTCGTCCGCCGCTTCGGCCTCTCGCGGGACCGCTACGAGTTCCAGATGCTCCTGGGGGTCGAGGACGAGCTGCGGCGGATCCTCCTCTCGGCCGGGCATCGCGTGCGCGTGTACGTCCCGTTCGGAGAGCAGTGGTACGCGTATTCCGTGCGCCGGCTCCGCGAGAACCCGCAGATCGCGGGCTACGCGCTCCAGGCGATCTTCAAGCGGGGCTGAGCGGAGACGCCGGCCGTCACGGCCGCTCCGGGTTCCGGCGCTCGAACTCCTCCAGGATCTGGCGCGACCGCGCGTCGAGCTTGCGCGGGGGAGCGATCTGGACGACGGCGTACAGGTCGCCGGCGGGAGCGCTTCCCCTCCCGGGGACTCCCCTGCCGCGGAGCCGGAGCTTGCGGCCGCTCGGCGTCCCTGCGGGAAGGGTGATCTCCGCCGGGCCGTCGAGCGTGGGGACCTCGACCGTGCCTCCGAGCGCGGCGCGGGCGATTCCGACGCGGATCTCGCAGTGGAGATCCCGCCCCTCCCTGCGAAACGTCGGGTGCGGGTCGACCCGGACGACCAGATAGGCGTCGCCCGCTTCCCCTCCCGAGGCGCCGGCGTCCCCGCGGCCCGGGAGGCGCACCCGGCCCCCGTCCTCGATGCCGGGCGGGATCCGCACGTGGAGCCGCCCCTCGGTCGAGACCGCCCCGGAGCCGGCGCACGCCCGGCAAGGCGCGCCCGGGCCCCTTCCCCCGCCGCGGCCGGTGCCGGAGCACGCCGTGCAAGCGGCCCGCCTCGGGAGCGAGATCGAGACCGTCGTCCCTCGAACCGCGTCGACGAAGGGGATGCGGATCTCCCCTTGGATGTCGCCGCCCCGCGAGGAACGGGGGCGGCGGCGGCGGCTTCCGGAGAACACCTCGAACAGGTCGGAGAGGTCGCCGAGTCCGAGGTCGCGGAAGTCGAACCGCACCCCCGCGAACGGGTCGAAGCCGGGACCGAACGCCTCGTGGCCGCCGCGGTCGTAGGTCGCGCGCTTCTCCGGATCGGAGAGGACGGCGAACGCCTCGGCGACCTCCTTGAACCTCTCCTCCGCCCCCTTGTCGCCCGGGTTCACGTCGGGGTGGTACTTGCGGGCGAGGCGGCGGTAGGCGGCCTTGATCTCCTTGTCGGAGGCGTTCCTGGCCACCCCGAGAATCTCGTAGTAGTCCTTCTTCGCAGCCATCTTCCCGAGGCTTCCCTCCTCCGGCGCTCCGATCGCGACGTTAGGACCCGGCCGGAGCACTGTCAAGCGGGGCGCCGGGGGAGGCCGTCGCTTGCCCGGGCCTGGCGGCGCGGCTATCCTGCGCCGGTTCCCGCGGGAGAGCGCCGATGACCGCCCAGCAGCTGATCGCCTTTCTCAACGCCCTGACGCTGGGCGATCGCGAGTCCCTGCTCGCGAAGCTCGAGGAGGCGCGAGCGGCCGTCGCCGCGCTCGGGCACGACGACCTCGCGGGCACGGTCGGCGATGCCCGAGGCGCGCTCCTGGCGGGCGACGTCAAGAAGTACCGGAAGAAGGTCGAGACGGCGATCGCCCGCCTCGGCCACCTGAAGGGCTCCTGATCCCCCCTCGGCCCTCTTGGTTTTCGCGCCGTGCCGGGGGTATGCTCACCCCCTCGACCGGAGGCCGACGTGAGCCGCGACCCGGCACCCTGGCGCGTTGCCGCCGTCCAGATGAACTCGACCGTGGACCGAGAGCGCAATCTCGGCATCGCGGAGTTCCTGGCCCGGCGCGCGGCGGACGCCGGGGCCACCCTCGTCGCCTTCCCCGAGCACTTCTCGTCGATCCGGAGCGAGGGGAAGCCCGCGCCGCATCCCGAGAAGCTCGACGGCCCTCTCGTCGCCTGGACGCGGAACCTCGCGGCCGAGCTCGGCTGCTGGATCCTCGCCGGTTCCTTCGCCGAGAGGGTACCGGGGAGCCGGAGGCTGCGGAACACGTCCCTCCTCTTCGCGCCGACGGGCGAGACGGTCGCCACGTACCGCAAGATGCACCTGTTCGACGCAAGGATCCGCGGCCAGGCGGCGCTCCAGGAATCGAAGACCGTGGCTCCCGGCGATCGGCCGGTCGTGGTGAAGACCCCCTTGGGGCGGCTCGGGTTCGCGATCTGCTACGACCTCAGGTTCCCCGAGCTGTTCCGCCACCTCGCCCTGGACGGCGCCCAGGTGGTGTTCGTCCCGTCGGCGTTCACCGACTACACCGGAAGGCATCACTGGATGCCCCTGCTCAGGGCGCGGGCGATCGAGAACCAGTGCTGGATCGTCGCGCCCGCGCAGGTCGGGAGCCACGACGCCACCCGCGCATCCCACGGCCATTCGGCGATCGTCGATCCCTGGGGGAACGTGGTGGCGCTCCTGGAGGCCGGCGAGGGGGTCGTGAGCGCGGAGATCGACATCGAGCACCTGCGGCGGATCCGCTCGGACCTCCCCTGCCTCGATCACGTCCGTCCGGAGCTGCTCGGGCGGAAGCGGTCGGCCGCCCGCCCGCCGGACTGAGATCCGGAGGAGGCTCCCCGAATGTTCTGCCCTGCGTGCGGAAGCGAGTACCGTCCCGGCATCGCGCGATGCGGCTCGTGCGACGTCGCGCTCGTCGACCACCCTCCGGATGCCGGGTCCGCGGAACGCGGCGCCCGCTCCGCGGGACACGCAGCGGAGCCGCACGAGCGATTCGTCACGTACTGCGGATTCCTGGCGCTCGAGGACGCGAGGCGCGCGCGGGATCTCCTGCGCGGGGCGGGGATCCCGTCGGAGATCCTCATCCGCGACGCGGAGGACGCGGGCGACTCCCGCGGGGGCCGCGAGGAGTACTGGCTTCGCGTTCCGATGCGGCGCTTCGAGACCGCGACGAAGATCCTGGGCTACGACGAGAGCGAAGCCGCGGGCCCGGAGGGCGAGGACGATTCCTTCGCCTGCTCCGCCTGCGGCGCGCGGGTGGGGAGCGAGGACGCCGCGTGCCCGCGATGCGGAGAGAGGTTCCAGGACTGATGCCGCGCGCCGGTGAGGGATGCGTGCCCGACCGGGTCGAGACCGTGCTCCTCGACGCGGGCGGCGTGCTGCTCGACCTCGATTACGCGTACGTTCGGCGCCTCCTCGACGCGAAGCACCTCCACGTTTCCGCGGTGGATCTCGCCCGGGCGGAGGCGATCGCCCGCACCGAGGTGGACCGGCACGTCCGCGACGGCGGGCGGACGAGCGAGGCCTGGCGCGACTACTTCCGCATCCTGCTGGGCCGGGTGGGCGTGCCCGGCGAGTATCACGGCGAGATCCTCGACTGCCTGTGGGAGGCGCACCAGCGCTTCGGCCTGTGGACGGTCGCCGTGCCCGGCGCCCTCGACGCCGTCCGCGAGCTGCGGGCCTCGGGCTTCCGGATCGGCGTGGTCAGCAACGCCGAGGGGCGCGTCGAGCGCGACCTGGACTCGGCGGGCTTCGCGGGGCTCCTCGACGTCGTCGTCGACTCCCACGTCGTCGGGGTCGAAAAGCCCGATCCGAAAATCTTCGAGATCGCGCTGACGAGACTCGAGGCCGGGGCGGGGACCTCGGTGTACGTCGGGGACGTTCCCTCGGTGGACGTGGTGGGCGCCAGGGCGGCGGGGATCGCCCCCTTCCTCCTCGACAGGCACGACCTATACCCGGAGGTCGACGCGCCGCGTCTCCGGCGCATCGAGGATCTCCCGGCCCGGCTTCCGGCGCGCGATCCGCGCTGAGGACCGGGC
>ERZ1649853.815-NODE-815-length-12479-cov-8.299340_pt1 | contig 12479 bp, 15 predicted proteins | sample MGYA00575353_ERZ1649853 | MGnify/ENA primary metagenome ERZ1649853 (study PRJEB40853, sample SAMN11349654) | freshwater sediment metagenome | isolation source: river sediment | host: Sediment | place: India: Okhla Barrage, New Delhi | collected 2017-02-21 ...
ATGCTGCGCCTCCTGCTCGACCTGCACGACGCGCCTGGAGGCCGTCTGCTGTCTGCGTCGGTACCGCTCGGGACAGCTCGCGCGCTCGTTCATCGGTCGTTCGCTCGATGGTCCACCGACAAGGCCATTTCAAGCTGGCCGACGTCTCTCGTCATCGAACCGAAGGGGCGCCGCGTCGTATCCAATGCGCTCGTCGTCGGGACTACCACTGCGCGGGGGTGGGCGGCATGAGTTCCAAAAGGCCATGCTCAAGGTGCCGCCGCCCTATGAACACCGACTCGCGCGGGGACTTGTGTAGGGAGTGCTGGCGCGCCGACAAGCGCGACAACCGCGCTCGAGCGTCCGCATTTCGCAAGCCGCAACCACCAAAGAGGGCGTGCTCGATGTGCGGAACGAAGACCAGGGGTGCCAGCGGTCTGTGCGCTGAGTGCTCCGGAGAGGTCAATCGAGGCAGGGGAGAGTTCAGGGCGTCGAATCCGAACTCGTGTCCTCGCTGCTCCGGACTGCCTTGGCGTCGAGGCGCTGCTCCTGGAGACGTATGCCCCGTTTGCTCCTTGCCATGGGAACCCGAGGAAATGCCGCCACTGGAGGCGTACATGCGCAGGCCTGAGGATAGGATGATTGCTGTTGGAGGTGGGTTGTGACCCGCGACGCATTGGACCGCTACTACACGCCTCGCGCGCTGGCAAAGGCCGTCGTTGACAAGGTTGTCCAGCAGACTGGACTGACTCTAGAGGACAACATCCTGGAGCCTTCGAGCGGCGGCGGTGCGTTCGTGGACGAGCTGATTTCTCGTGGCTACACCGTGGACACCTGCGACATCGACATCGGGGCGAAGCGCGGCAACGGTCGGCACCACGAGGGAGATTTCCTAGGGCTTCGTGGCTCGAAGCGCTTCGATCTCATCATCGGCAACCCTCCATTCGGTGACGCCCAGGCGCACGCCGACCACGCTCTGAACCTGCTGAAGCCCGATGGCATGTTGGCGTTCATTCTGCCGATGCAGTTCTGGTGCAGCCAAGAGCGCTTGCGCTGGTGGGAGCACCACAACGCTGGCTCTGTCTCTGCCATCATCCCGCGGCCAGATTTCACCGAGGAAGGCGGCGACATGCGAGATGTTGCGTTGTTCCAGTGGTGGGCAGAGGACCTGCGCTGCAAGAGCGGGCCGAGTCTCGGGCGCCTCATCTGGCCCAAGCCCCCGCGGGCCGTCGTGTTGGCTGACCGCGCTGAGATGGCCGGACAGCTCCCACTGCTCGGGCAGGGGCACACCGTGGCGGCGCAGCCGTCGCTGTTTGGAGGTGGGCTGTGACCGATGTTCTCGGAGGAGATGATTGGAGAGTACTCAAGGGGGACTCAATGGCTCTTTTGTCGCAACTTCCGGACGGATGCGTCGACGCCGTCATCACCGATCCGCCATATTCAAGCGGCGGGCAGTACCGCGGAGATAGGACCGCCAAGACCTCCGACAAGTACATGAACAGCGACACCACGCTGACGGAAACCCTTGGCGACTTCGCTGGCGACACAAGGGATCAGCGTGCTTTCGGATATTGGTGCTCTCTGTGGTTCGGTGAGGCGCTGAGGGTCTCCAGGCAAGGAGCTGTGCTTGTTGCTTTCATCGACTGGCGCCAACTTCCAACACTGAGCGACGCTGTGCAGGCCGGAGGATGGGTAATCCGCGGCGTTGCTGTGTGGGACAAGGGGCCAGGAACACGCCCAAGGCTTGGAGGGTTCAGAAGCCAGGCGGAGTTCATGGTTTGGGCATCCAGTGGTCCCCTTCCGCAGCGACCAGAGTGCGGAACGATCCCGGGTGTTATTAGGTGCAACGGTGTCCAAAAGGACGAACGTAGGCACCAAACCCAGAAGCCGGAGGATCTAATGGCGGAGTGCATCAGGGTTTGTCCTCCTGGAGGCATTGTTCTGGATCCGTTCTGTGGAAGCGGAAGTACCGGGGTTGCTGCATTGAAGAGCGGCAGGAGGTTTCTCGGGTTTGAGATGACCGAGCACTACTTCGACGTCGCAAGGAGACGATTGTCTGGCGAGTCGTTTCGGCCGGTGAATCCGGCGCAGACCAGCCTCTTCGGAGGAACCAAATGACCCGCGCCGAAATGCTCGCGTTCGTCGACCGGACCCTGAGTGCCCCTCCAGCTAGGGACCACATCGTGCGTCCGGTGTCACGCGGCGAGGTAGTCGCTCGGTTCGTGCTGCCGCTGGAGCTCTGCAAGCCCCAGAACCGGCGCGACGGAGCCAAGCCCGGGTGGGTGCACGCCAAGAGCAAGGGTGCGCTCTACGCCGCAATGCGGTCCCAGTGCGCCAGGAGAGCGACGCCGCTACCAGGGCGCCCACAGGTCATCGCCATCAGGTTCAGTTCGGTCGAGCCGGACCGCTACGCCGACTGGGCCAAGGCGGCGATCGACATCCTATGCGTCGGAAGGTGGCACGGGCAGGGCAACCGCCTCGGTCTGCTCAGGGACGACAGACCCAAGGACGCGGACGTGCATCAGCACTGGGAGCCAGCTCGGCAGGGAGAGGGGTTCGTCTACATCGAGGTGAGGGCGTCCGTGGACAGTCCATTGTCAGTCGGATAGTCCGTGGTATGAGGTGATCATGAGTTATGCCAAGCTGCATCGCGAGATCGTCCAATCGTCGGTTTGGTCCGAGGAAAAGCACACTAAAATCGTGTGGATCACCTTGCTGGCCCTACAGGACCAGGACCACATGGTTTACGGGTCACCCCGTGGTCTCGCGGACATCGCCCGGGTCACACTGGACGAGTTCCTGGACGCCATCCGGGTACTGACCAGCCCGGACCCCTACAGCCAATCCAGAGCCGAGGAAGGGCGACGACTTGTCGAGGTTGAAAGCGATGGCCGAACCTCATGGCGCATCGTGAACGGCGCGTACTACCGCAACCTCATGAGCGTTGACGATCTCCGAGAACGCGACGCCAGGCGCAAACGGGAGGCTCGCGCGTCCGCGGACAGTCCGAAAATGTCCAAGCGTGTCCACGTCAGTCCGAAATCGTCCGACGATGTCCGCGATGTCCGACATCTAGATCCAGATCCAGATCCAAAACCAGATCAACCTGATGAGGTTGATCCGAAGGACCTGTCAGGTAGGGACACCCCCATCCCCCTGACCTTCGCCAGGGACTTCCCGCGAGCCGCGATCACCGAGATGGCCGCCCACTACGGGGTGGCCGAGCGGGCAATCACGCTGGCACTCGAGGAGTTTCAGACCTACTGGAGCGTCGGAGGTGGAGCGGGCAAGGCCCGGGAATCCTGGCCTCGGCAGTTCCGGCGGTCGGTTCAGTCGCTACACAAGGCCGGCAAACTGGCCGACATGGGCAAGGCTGCGCCCACCGACGCGGAGGTCGAGGCCCGACGCGAAGCCAACGCCCGGATCATCGCTCGCCAGCGGGCCAAGCTCGACGCGGAGCTGCCGGCATGACCCCCGAGCAGACCCAGGATCTGGAACGGTCCGTCATCGCGGCCGCCATCGACCGCCCCGAGGTGCTCTCCGAGGTTGCGCCCCTGCTGACTCCGGATGACCTGACCTTGGCCATCCACCGGGCCCTGTGGCGCGTGGTACTCGAGCTGGACTCGCAGGGCAAACGAGCCGATTTGCTCAGCGTCATCGCCCACCTTGGGGCCGACCAGACCAATGCCCTTGGTGGCGTCGATGGGTTGTCCCAATTCGTCGACTCGACCCCGGCGACCGTGGACGTGCCATCCGTTGCCCGATTGCTCGCGCTACGCGCCACCGTGAGGCGGGTTCAGAGCCTGTGCGCGGCGAGGGGTGCCGAGCCGGTCGAAAACCCATCTGAGTGGCTGTCAGGGCTCGAATCGGACCTGTACAAGCTGACTGAAACTCGACAGGCTCCACAGACCTTGACCCTGCCCGAGTCCTACGCCGCCACGGTGGCAGAACTGACCACCCGTGGAGGTCTAGAGATCATCCCCTCGGGCCTGGCCACACTGGATGCGCTCATCGGGGGATGGCGGCGGGGCACCTCGAACATCATCGCGGCTCGGCCTGGGGTAGGCAAAACGGCCTTCGCTCTGAGCACGGCGCTAGCAGCCGCCAAGGCGGGCCACGCGGTCGTTTTCGTGAGCCTGGAAATGACCGCCCCTCAGCTCACCATCAGGGCCATGGCGCAGCTCGCCCAGCTCGACGCCAGGGGACTCGAGTCCGGCAACCTCAGTCAGTGGGAGTCCAGCCGCAAAGAGCGAGCCAGGCGCTACGCTCAAACCCTACCCATGGCCATCGACGCTACCCCTGGGCTGTCGGTGGCGGGGGTCCGCTCTGCCATCCGCAGAGCTACCGCGAGACTTCGGGCCAAGGGTCAGACCCAGCGGCTCGGCCTGGTGGTGGTGGATTACCTCCAGATCATGGGCGCCGACCATCGGATCGCGAGCCGTGAGCAGGCCGTGAGCGAGTGCTCCCGCGGGATGATGCTCTTGGCCAAGGAATTTGACTGCGCGGTGGTCGCTTTGGCTCAGCTCAACCGCGAGGTCGAAAAGCGCGGGGCAGCAGCTCGCCCCCAGCTTTCAGACCTGCGCGAGTCTGGCAGCATCGAGCAGGACGCCTATTCGGTGGTCGCCCTGTGGCGCGATGACCAAGCCAACGCGGCCGAGGCCATCGTCCTGAAGCTCCGCCAAGGTGGCCGCTGCGGGACCGCGCAACTGGTTTGGGATGGCCCGACAATGACATATTTTGGCGAGGTTGGACCGACATTTGATGAGGAGTTTGATCAATGAAAACGCGGTTGATTCGGAGTCTTGAGCACTGGGCACTGAGGGCACTAGGTTGGGCGCGGTGGCAGACATGGCCGGGGCCACTGTCTGATTTGGCGTGGCGTTGGCAGTTGGTAATTTTACGTAGGATCCAGCGTCGGACCAGGGCTCAGCTCAGCTCAGCGAGGGCGGCGTGATGCCAGTGTCAAACGGCACCAAGCACGACGCGGGGAAGTCCCGCATGGACCTGCTCCCGTTCGTCGCCATCGAGTCCGTCGGGCACGTGCTGCGTCACGGGGCGGACGAGTACGGCGAGGACAACTGGCGACTGGTCCCGCGGTGGCGCCGCCGCTACATCGCTGCGGCGCTCCGGCACATCGCGGCCCACTGCGCTGGAGGAGGGCTCCTCGGTGGCCTACCCCGCGACCACAAAAGCGGCTTGCCGCATCTGGCGCACGCCGCGGCAAGCGTTCTGTTCGTGCTCGAGATGGCGTTGACGTCGAATGGTTCAAGAACCGAAAGGGATGAGTGATGTATTTCAGCAAAGATCAGGGGATTATCGCGACGCGCCAGGAGCTTCTGGCGGTCCTGCAGTTCTGCGGAGCGGATGGCGGCGCCGCGTTCGTTGGGCTGTCGGTGCGCCGAGGTGAGCTGACGGTCCGCGCCTACAACGGCTCGGCCGCAGTCTACCACCGCGGGGATGCCCTCGACGGGAAGGGCGGACGGTACGAGGGGGCGCACCGATGGGGAGTGGCCGCGAAGCTCCTGGCCTGCGCCGCCAAGAGCGTCAAAGGCTCGACCGAGGAACTGGTGCTGTGCCACGACCTCGACGGATCGCTGTCCGCAGCCATCGTCCGGGAGATTTCCAGCGGGAAACCCATCGCGAAGTTCGACCTCGCTGGCCAGGTCGACGGGCAACTCCCGATGTTCGAGGACGATGTTCCGGAGCCGCGGGTTGACCCGGAACCCGTCTCGATGTTCGGCGCCGACCCGCAGATGGTGGCGATGCTCGGGCGGGTTTGCCGAGCATGCTCCGGGGTGACCAGGTGGGTTCTCCCGTCCGAGGATAGGCGCCCGATCTACGTCGAGGTAGACACCGAGGAGCGTCTCGGCGACAGCGAAACTCCGGCGTGGCTCGTGGAGTTCATGCCGCTTCGCTTCGTGGACGCGGACACCGAGAGCCCAGAGAGACAGGCGGCCAACCGCATCCTGTCGGAGCAGTCCGCAGCCGAGTGAAGTTCGTTGTGCGCTTTGCGTTGCGGATTTGATTTTGTTCCTGTAGACCCCGCATTGGAGGCTGTCGATGGCGTGCGATGGACTCAAAGTTGGAAGACTGAGACCAGAGGACCTCCCGGTCTTCAGTGTTGGTCATGACACCGAGTTGGCCTGGTTTTTCCAGCAATCCAGCTCGGCGCTCGGCGAACGGTCAACGCTCGGTGGGCAGCTCTCTGCCATCGAACGGTTCAGTGCGGGGTCTGACGGGCACAAGGTACCGAGTCGCAACAGCGTCGAGTCCGACGTGTGGCGGGTGCGGTCGGCGCGGGTGTTCGCCGGAGACGTCGCGCTCGGGGAGTTCGACCCGAGTCTAGATGCGCAGCCGACGCTCCCTCGGGACCGACAGAACGACGGGTACGTCCCCAACGATGGCGACCTGCGGCGGTTCGCCGAGGTGAGCCGGGCGCTGCGTCTGCTGTCGCCTGCCATGGTCGACGCCCTGGCGCGCTGGTACACCCAGGGCGAGCGTTGGCAGTCGGGGCCCCACGGGCGCCTGCTCCCGGTCATGGTCGCCACGGCCTCGGGTGCCAAGGTTCTGGCGGCCAGGAAACGCCGCCGGGAGGACGCTGGGATTCAGTTTGATGAGCTCCAGCCCGACGAGCAGATGGCCGCCGAGGCGCGGGACAACGCCGCCAGGAACGACACCCAGCGGCGCAGTTGGCTCGAGGGGGCCGACACCCAGGCATCCCGCATCATGGCCGAGGCGCGGACGTTCTATGCCGACGCGCGGGCGCGGACGCACAGGATTCGCAGGGTGGCATGACCCATCGTGTCGCCCTCCGCCAGTCGCTCCCGTGGTGCCGCGATGTGCCACCGGAGAAGCCTCGACGGCGCCAGCGTGTCCACGAGTCCGTGGCGGCGAGCCAGTGTTACCTGACGGTCTCGATGGTCCGTGACCTGATGGGCGAGACCAAGGACCCGGCTGGCTACAAGCGCGTCATGCGCCTCGTGAAGCGCTCGGGGGCTGCCGTCGTGCGCGGTGGCCGTGTGCTCGTTGCTCGCGACTCGCTCGGGTCGGTGTTCCCCGAGGTGGCTCTTCGACTCGCCCAATGCGAGGTGCTCGACGACCTCTGCGAGTAGACGCTGAGCCACTCAGCAGACCAGGCCGGCAGGTTGACCCTGTCGGCTTTTTTCGTATCAAGGTGTCCAGGTCTGTCCACGAAAACGCGTGCGCATTGGACGCTTCGGACGAATCGGGACAAATGCAGCCGCTAACTTATAGGGTCTGCTGCTGCAGAAGCCGATGCCCCGTCCCCTCCCCACCATCCCCTCCGCGGGGTGTTGAGCGCCGGCGGCGACCCGACCTCTCGTCCTCCCCGTAGGCTGACAGGTGACAGTTGAGTCGGCGCGAACAGTGCGTCGGCCCGTGGTCACCCATACCGTCACGAGCCTGTGGGGGAGGCGAACCAACTGCGGCCGACGAAACGGCCGGGAATTTGAAGCACTGGAATCTGAATGGCTCGACGGCCTCCACAGAAGCCGGGGCCGAAGGGCAACCGACGGTCCACGGAAGAGCGGCGCGCAATGGCTGCCAAGCTCCGCCGTGATGGCTGGGGCGTCTACGACATTGCCGACAAGCTCGACGTTGCTCCCAGCATGGTCACCCAGTACGTGGCGAGCTACTACCGGGAGCTCCGGGCCGAGGGCAAGGAGGCGGCCGAGGAAGCACGAGACCTCGACTTGGCTCGCATTGACGACTCTCTGCGAGACGTCGAGACGTGCCTGGCGGCTCTTCGTGTTGACGCTAAGAACGGCGAGCGCGAGGCGTCGCAGACCATCGCTCGGCTCATCGACACACGCTGCAAGCTGCTCGACCGCCGCGCGAAGCTGCTCGGCACGGACGCTCCCGCCAAGTCCGAGGTCACGGGCAAGGATGGGGCGGCGTTGTCTGGGAACCTCACGCCGGCAATGGTTCGCTCCTTCGTCGAGGAGGAGTTCGGGCGGGTTGGTCCGAAGGGGAGCGAGCCTCAAGAACCTGCCGCGTCAGACCTCGGCACTGAGAGCTGACCGTGATCACTCGGGTCGATACAGACCAGACGTGGCGCGAGTACCGGGCAACCATTCTTCGTGGGCTCCCGCCGAGTGAGCGTGAGGCCTTCGAGCAATGGACCGACGACGACGTCGCGTTCTACGGCTTCCAGCTTCAGTGGCTGCTCGAGCCCGCAAAGCTGGCTCTATGCAACAAGACCCGCCAGGGCGGCTTCAGCCATACCACGGGCGGAGTAGGCACTCTGTGGGGCGCCTACTTCGGCGAGACAACAACCATTGTCAGCATCGGCCAGCGCGAGTCGCAGGAGGTGTTGGAGAAGGTGCGAAAGCACTCGGCGGTCCTGACAAAGTCGGGAAGTCGGTGGGCTCGAATTGTCAATGGGGCCGGCAAGGGCACCGACACCGAGATTCGTTTCGCTTCGGGCGGGCGAGTGGTTGCGCTCCCGTCGAGTTCAGGTGGCCGAGGGTATTCCGGCAACATCTTCCTCGACGAGTTCGCGTATCTCCAGGATCCGGAAGCGGTCTGGGACGCTGCTGCGCCGTCGACGATGCACGGTTATCGGATGCGCGTGGCGAGCACCCCAAACGGGGTCGGCAACGCGTTTCACCGGCTGGCGACGGACCCCAAGTCGAATGCCGCGTTCGTCTACCACGAGATTCCGATCGAGCGAGCCATCGCCGACGGAATGCGCGTGGACATGGACTACCTCTGGTCCCTGGCGAAGGGCGACCCGCGCCTGTTCGATCAGATGTTCCGCTGCAAGTTCCTCGATGGTTCGCTGCAGTACATCCCCACGGCGGCCATCAACGAGTGCAGCTCGGCGGACTGCTACGTCCACTCCGGGGACTGCTACGCCGGACTCGACATCGGGCACAGCAACGACCTGACGGCGCTGGTAGTCGTTCGCGTCGGGCTCGATGGGGTGCCGGTTGTGCAGGCCATCCGCACCTGCAAGCGCACCGACTACGAGACGCTGCGCGACATGGTCGCTGAGGCATTCAACCGCTACAGCATCCGGCGCCTGGCCATCGACGCGACCGGCATCGGCGCGTTCCCAGCGGAGCAGCTCCAGCGGTCCTACGGCTCGCACCGGGTCGAGGCTATCCCGTTCACGGCGGCGCTCAAAGAGGACCTCGCCACCACGGCCCACGCGCACTTCATTGCGAAGGGCGTGCGTCTCCCGCTCACCGACGCCGCCATCGCGGACTGCGAGCCCGGCGGCGCGGCACGGTTGCGCGAGGACATCTGCAGCATACGCCGCGAGGTCACCAGCGCCGGCAACGTCCGGTACGACGCCGCGCGCACCGCTGACGGACACGCCGACACCGCGTGGGCGCTGTTCCTCGCCCTCCACGCCGCCAAGCAAACCGGCGCCCAGAAATTCACCCGATGAAGCCCATCGACGACCAGAGGACGACTCCAGGATACGAGGAGGCCGTCAAAGCCTATCGCGCGTCCATGAGCCGTCGGGCGAAGCTCCTGATGGAGCTGCGCGAGTGGGTCGAGACGACGCAGTACCACGGGCTTCCGAACTGGTTCGACGAGGATTGCGGCAAGCCGCTCCTCGAACGCGCGCCCTGCATCGCCTATCCAGCGGCCGACGCTGCCATCGAGAGCAACGTTGACCTCTTGCTCGGTGAGGGGCGGTTCCCGGAGCTGAGGGTCCAGCTCGACGACGAGGAGCTCAGCAAGGCCGGCACCAAGGCCATCACGTCGGTGGACGACGAGGACGAGGGCTCCGAGGGCGATGACGACGAGCGGCAGGAGGCCCACGTCTACGCTGAGGATGCGCTGCGCAAGCTGGTTCGAGCGGCTCGACTGAAAGCATCGGCTCGCATGGCGTTCCGCGAGGCGCAAATGGCCTCGTCGGTCGCCGCGGTGTTCCGCCTGCGCGACGGCGTCCCGTACATCGACGTCATCCGCGCCGAGTGGTGCACGCCGAAGTTCATCGCGGGGAAGTCTGGCCCCCTCGAGTCGTTGGAGATCCGCTACCCGTACCTGTCCGACGAGCAGGGCCCGAACGGCGAGACCCGCAAGGTCTGCAGAATCTACCGACGTGTCATCGACTCGCAGCGTGATGTGACCTACCTGCCGGGCGAGGCGTCGGCGTCCGGCGTCGAGCCGCGGTGGGTCGAGGATCCGAAGCAGACCGTCAAGCACGTCCTCGGGTTCTGCCCGGCGATTTGGTACGCGCACATGCGGGAGTGTGACACCGTCGACCGCATCGACGGGCACGCCATCCATGAACGCTGCATCGATGAGATTCACGCGCTCGACGTCGCGTTGAGCCTGCGTCACAAGGCCGCGGTCACTCTCGGGGCGCCCACGGTTTGGGAGACCGGCGTGGAGCCTGGAGACGGCCCCGGCAGCAATGCCAGGGGCTACGACCCGGCGCGTGACCCCACGGCGATCGTTTCGACGCTCCAGGGCGGCCCGGCTTCGCACGCCAACCCTGTGAACGGCTACTTCGCGACGCCGCCGAAACACGGCGCGCGCAAGCTGGGGCCAGCGGCTCTCTGGAGCTACACCGGCGCCAACGTAAAGGTGGGGCTGCTCTCACTAAGCGAGGGCGCACTGAAGGCTCTCGATGAACACTGCGCAGACCTCAAGGTCAAGGTCGCCGAGTCTCTGTCGGTGGTCTTCCTCGACCCGAACAACCTGAAGTTCGCCTCGACCACTAGCGGCAAGGCACTGGAGTCACTGAAGCGTCGACAGCTCGACCGCTGCGACCAGTACCGTGACGATTTCTGGGAGGGCTGGCTCCGTCCCGCCATCGACATGCTGCTGCGCATCGCGGCGCGTGCCGCAGAGGTACTGTCGAAGAAGCTGGCGCCGCTCGTCCCGACGTTCGCGCAACTGCGCGCCGCGGAGATTGAGCCCGAGTGGGGGCCGTATTTCCCGGAGACCGTCGAGGACAAGAAGGCGACGCTCGAGGTCGTCAAGACCGCGCGTGACCTGAAGCTTCTGAGTCGCCGCCGTGCGCTCGAAATCGTGGGGCGCCTGCTTGGCGTGACCGATTTCGATGCCGAGGAGGACGCCATTGAGGCGGAGGCCGAGGAGGACCGCGAGCACCAGCGCGAGGACGCCGACCGGCAGAGCCACACGCTGCACGCCGCGATGAAGCTCGGGGCGCGGTCAGACGACGGAGACGACGAGGGCGACGACGACAATGGCGCACCGACTGACCCCGGAGCAGGAGAGGGAGCAGGACAAGGGCAGGCGGGAGATGCTCCTACGGGAGGCGGCCCTGGCCGCCGCTCTGCTCGCAGTTTGGGGAAGGGCTCGAAGCCCCCGCGAGGTTGAGCAAGGCGTATTGCGCGCGGTGATTGCCGGGCGCGCGTCGACCCGCATCATCGCCAGTCGGTCCGCGATCGCGCAGATTCGCGCGGCTGGCGTGCCGGTGCCGCCCATCGTTGCGCCGGGGACAGCCGAGGAGATTGCCAGAGCGTCCGCGGCAGCGAGGGGCGCCGCTGAGACATGGGCGGGTCACGCCGCTGACGCCGCCGCCGAAGGGGCCACGCCCGCCGAGGCTACTGCCATCGCTCGGGAGCGCTCGCTCTGGAAGGTCCGGCAAATCAGCGTCACCGAGACCGCGGAGAGCTACAGCCTCGAAATTGACCGCGTCGCCGGCGAGGTCAATCGAGTCCACCGGGTGTTGTGGAAGGTCTGGGACGCGGTGCTCGACCGCAGGACGTGCCCGGTGTGCGGAGGCGCGCATGGGACAGCGGTCCCCGCCGACCAGAGGTTCCCGCATGGTGAGCCCGGCGCCGTTCACCCATTCTGCCGCTGCCAGACAGTCCTGGTGACGCGCGAGCAGGTAGATCGCGAGGTAGCCAACGGAGCGCGGCCGGGGCCCGTCCTGGTGTCGATACCAGGCGGCAAGGGCAAGCCGGGAACCGCCCCGCAGCCAGAGCGGACCGCGGCAACGCGCCCGGCGTTCGTGGTCGTCCCCGGGTCGAAGCCGACGGAGACGGCTCCGTCATCTGAGCGGCGCCCGCTGACGCGCCCCAGGCGCATCGACGTGGTCCCGCTGCCAGGGACAGCCGCAGGCGACAAGCGAATCAAGTCGGCCACGTTCCGTCCAGGGAGACCTCCCACGAAGGAGGAGGTCGGGATCAGGAAGCGCGCCCAACGCATCGCCGCGATGGGCGGGAGGAGATGACCATGCTGCTAAGGCGCACGAAACCAAGGGCGAGCAAGCGATGAAGCGCTGCGCAATCTGTCACGCGGAGGTCCCGCGCGGAGCCGCTACCTGTCCACGCTGCGGCGAGGCGAGCTGGCATCCGCACGCGGTAGCGTCCGCCCCACAAAACGTCACCGCGACGCCCGCTTTGGACGGCCCGGACGTTTCCGCGCAGAATCATACTGAGGGCGTCGATTTCGTGGCCGCTGACACTGCAGCGCAGCCCGCACCGCAAGCCCCCGCACCCAGCCCCGCGCCGCAACGGTTCGACGGGCGGAAGGGTAAGAGGCGATGA
>ERZ1649853.816-NODE-816-length-12478-cov-6.274732_pt1 | contig 12478 bp, 9 predicted proteins | sample MGYA00575353_ERZ1649853 | MGnify/ENA primary metagenome ERZ1649853 (study PRJEB40853, sample SAMN11349654) | freshwater sediment metagenome | isolation source: river sediment | host: Sediment | place: India: Okhla Barrage, New Delhi | collected 2017-02-21 ...
CGGCCGGCAAGACCCTGGGCATCAAGAACGTGTTCCCCGACCTCACTATGGCCATTGGCGACGTGGGCGGGGTATCCCCCTTCCTCTGCCTGACCGGCGCCCTGGACAACGCCAAGGCGGGCGAGAGGTTCCTGGTGGCCTCTTACGGCTCGGGCGTGGCTACCGCTTTCAGCATCGTGGCCAAGGAGGGCATCGAGAAGCACAAGGGCAAGACCAACAACCTGGAGAAATACATTGGCCGGAAGGCCTACGTGGACTACCCGGCCTATCTGAGGCTCATGGGCAACCTGCGGCGCGTGCCGTACTAGGGCCGGGGAGTCACCTCAGCAGCGTTTCCGCGAACCGGGCCGCCAGAGCGGCCCGGTTCGCTGTTTCCGCGGCCCGCCGCCCGCGGCCGGCGGCACCTGCCGCCCGGGCCGGCTGCTTCCTTTACCGCGGAGAGTGGTTTCTGATAAACTAAACGTCAACAATGGTTCCCAAATACAATCCCTCGGAAATCGAGCCCAGGTGGCAGGAGAAGTGGGCCGCTGACCGCATATACGAGGTAGTCGAAGACCCCGGCCGTCCCAAGTGGTACGCGCTCACCATGTTTCCCTATACCTCGGGGGACCTTCACATCGGTCACTGGTATGCCATGGCCCCCTCCGATGCCCATGCGCGCTTCAAGCGGATGCAGGGCTACAACGTCCTCCATCCCATGGGCTTCGATGCCTTCGGGCTGCCGGCGGAGAACGCCGCCATCAAGAGGAAGGTCCACCCCCTCGCCTGGACCATGCAGAACGTGGAGAACATGCGGCGCCAGCTCAAGACCATGGGGTCGTGCTACGACTGGAGCCGGGAGGTCATCACCTGCGACCCTGAGTACTACAGGTGGACCCAGTGGTTTTTCCTCAAGCTCTACCAGGGCGACCTGGCCTATCGCGCCAAGGCCCCGGTCAACTGGTGTCCCAGCTGCCAGACCGTGCTGGCCAATGAGCAGGTGGTCGAGGGCGGCAAGTGCGAGCGCTGCAGCACGGCTGTGAGCCGGGAGGACCTGGAGCAGTGGTTCTTCCGCATCACCCGCTACGCCGACGAGCTCATGGGGCACGCCGGCCTGCAGTGGCCGGAGCGGATCAAGATCATGCAGCGCAACTGGGTGGGGCGGAGCGAAGGGGCCGAGCTCTCCTTTGGCCTCGACTACCCGGGGGTGGCTGAGAAGGAGATCCGCATCTTCACCACGCGGCCGGATACCGTCTACGGCGTGACTTTCATGGTGCTGGCCCCGGAGCACCCCCTGGTGGGCCGGCTGACCACGCCCGACCGCCGGGCCGAGGTACAGGAGTACGTGGCCCGGTCCCGCCGCGAGACCGACATTGAGCGCCTGTCCTCGGAGAAGGAGAAGACCGGCGTCTTCACCGGGGCCTGCGCCACCAACAATCTGAATGGCGAGAAGGTCCCCATCTGGATCGCCGACTACGTGCTGCTCAGCTATGGCACCGGCGCCGTGATGGCGGTGCCGGCCCACGACACGCGGGATTTCGCCTTCGCCAAGAGGTACGGGATTCCCATCCGGACCGTGATTGCCCCTCCGGGCTACTCTGGCCAGGACCTGGAGGAGGCCTACGTCGAGCCGGGCACCATGGTCAACTCCGGCCAGTTCGACGGCTTGCCCAGCGAGCGGGCCGTGAACGCTATCACCGATTTCGCCCAGAGCCAGGGCTGCGGCAAGCACACGGTGAGCTATCACCTCCGCGACTGGCTGATCTCCCGGCAGCGCTACTGGGGGGCGCCGATCCCCATGGTCTACTGCGACCGCTGCGGCATCGTTCCTGTGCCGGAGAAGGACCTGCCAGTGCTCCTGCCGCCGGACGCCGATTTCAAGCCGACCGGGGAATCGCCCCTGAAGCATTGCCGGTCCTTCGTGGAGACGGCCTGTCCCCGGTGCCAGGGTCCGGCCCGGCGCGAGACAGACACCATGGACACCTTCATGTGCTCCTCGTGGTATTTCCTGCGCTATGCCAGCCCGCGGCACAATGGCGGCGCCTTTGACCCGGAGAAGGTGAGGTACTGGCTGCCGGTGGACCAGTACACCGGCGGGGCTGAGCACGCTGTGATGCACCTGTTCTATGCCCGGTTCTTCCTGAAGGCGATCCGGGACCTGGGCCTGGTGGCCTTCGATGAGCCCTTCATCCGCCTCTTCAACCAGGGCACCATCATCGCCGACCGCCACAAGATGAGCAAGTCGAGGGGCAACGTGGTCAACCCCGACAACTACGTTTCCGAGATGGGGGCCGACACAGTGCGCGCCTACCTCATGTTCATCGGTCCGTGGGACCAGGGTGGGGAATGGGACGACAGCGGCATCAACGGCATCTCGCGCTGGCTGAACCGGGTGTGGAACCTGGTGCTCCAGGGCCAGGAAGACCCGTTGCCCGGGCAAGGGGCGGACCCGGCGGCAGTCAGGGACCTCCGGCGCCTGACCCACAAGACCATCAGGAGGGTGACCGACGACCTGGAGAAGTTCCGCTACAACACCACGCTGGCGCTGCTCATGGAGCTGACCAACTACATGGGCAAGGTCCAGGCGGACCGGTCCGCTGACGCTGCGTCCTGGCAGGAGGCCGTGGAGTCTCTGCTCCTGATGCTGGCGCCGGTGACCCCGCACCTGGCTGAGGAGCTGTGGACCCGGACCGGCCACGAGTACTCCATCCACCGGCAGCGATTCCCGGTCTGGGACAAGGACCTGGCGGCCGAGGAGCAGGTCACCCTGGTGATACAGATCAACGGCAAGCTGAGGGACAAGGTGGAGGTGCCGGCAGCCATAAGCGAGCCCGAGGCCCGGGAGCTGGCGCTGTCCTTGCCCAGGGTGCAGTCCTTCATGGGCGGAAAGGCGGCCGAAAAGGTCATCTACGTTCCCGGGAGGCTGGTCAACATCGTGGTGAAACACTGATTAGGGATACAGGCACGCTGAGCCTGACTCGCCGTGCTCGATATTGGAAATAAGCTAAAGGAGGAACATGAGCTACAAGTACATTCTCTACGAGGCCAAGGACCACATCGCCACCATCACCCTGAACAAGCCGGACAAGTACAACGCCTTCCAGTGGCTGGGTCGCGGCGAGGACGCCAAGGAAGTCTGGGATGCCTTCCAGAAGGCTGAGGACGACGACGACGTAAAGGTCATCATCCTGAAGGGTTCAGGCAAAGCCTTCACCGTCGGCCATGACCTGAGCAAGGTGGGCTTCCTCTACGGCTTCGGCACCAAGAAGGACGACCGCAAACCCAGCCAGAGGATCCGCTTGAAGTATGACAAGATGGGCATGGACGATAACATGAACCATGTCTTCTTGAACCAGAAGATCACCATCTCGCAGCTTCACGGCTGGTGCATCGGCGGCGGCGTGTACTTCCCGCTGCTGACCGATTTCGCCATCGCGGCCGATGATGCCAAGCTGGGACTCACCGAGCAGCGCCTGGGCTTCTCCGGCAGCGGCGTGTTCGGCATCACCCACCTGATCTACCACGTCGGCATGAAGAGGGCCATTGACCTGCTGCTCACCGGCCGGACCATCACCGGCAAGGAGGCCGCGGAGATCGGCCTGGTCACCAAGTCCGTTCCGGCGGACCAGCTGGATGCCGAGGTCCTGAAGCTGGCCAAGGCCATCACCCTGCTGCCGCGCGACGGCATCGCCATCGGCAAGGCCACCCGCCACGTGATTTACGACCGGCTGGGCCTCATCGCCGACTTCATTCCCGGCTACATCTCCCACACCCTGTTCACCAACCTGCGCTGGGAATCCGATGAGTTCAACTTCTTCAAGCAGAGAAGAGACACCGGCAGCGCCAAGGAGGCCTTCCACGCCAGAGACGCCCGCTTCAAGGGGCTTATCGAGTAGGCCGGAAGCTCTTCCGGGGCCATTCGAGGGGACTCCGGGCACGGAGTCCCCTCCTCTTTTCTTTCGCGCCCGCCGGGGCGCGGACCCTCTCGCTTCGGCCGGTACGCCGTCGCTCCCTGTTGCCGGCCGGGGCTAAGTGTTATACTGGGTACCGCGGCTTTTTGCTGAGGAGGAACTGATGGTTGACGAGCTGAAGGTCTTCACCGGAAACGCACACCCCGCCCTGGCGCATGGCATATGCGAGTACCTGGGCATTCCGCTGGGCAAGGCCGAGGTCACCGAGTTCCCCAACGAGAACATCTTCGTCAAGCTCCTGGAGAGCGTCAGGGAGAGGGACGTCTTCGTGGTGCAGCCCATCTGCTCCCCGGTCAATAAGAGCATGATGGAGTTGCTAATCATGCTGGATGCCATCAAGCGCGCCTCGGCCGGCCGGATCACGGCCGTGGCCCCCTACTACGGCTACGGGCGGACCGACAAGAAGGACCAGCCCCGGGTCCCCATAACCGCGCGGCTCATAGCGGACCTGCTCACCGTGGCCGGCGCCAACCGCCTGCTGACGGTGGACCTGCACGCCGGGCAGATCCAGGGCTTCTTCCAGATCCCGGTGGACGAGCTGACGGCGCTCCACCTGTTCACCCGCCACTTCAAGGAGAAGAAGCTGGACAACCTGGTGGTGGTGGCCACCGACATAGGTGTCTCCAAGAGGGCCCGTGACCTGGCCGAGCGGCTGAACACGCCGCTGGCCATCGTGGAGAAGCGTCGCATCGGCAACAGCGGCAGGGCGGTCACGCTCAACGTCATCGGCGAGGTCAAGGGGATGCGGGCCCTGACGCTGGATGACGAGATCGACACCGGGGGCTCGCTGGTGGGGGCCGTGAACGCCGTCCTCGAGGAAGGGGCGAAAGAGGTCTACTCCTGCTGCACCCACCCCATCTTCTCCGGCCAGGCCATCGAGAAGATCCAGGCCAGCCCGCTGAAGGAAGTGGTGGTCACCGACACCGTCCCCCTGTCCGCCAACAAGAAGATCAAGAAGGTAACCGTCCTCTCCATGGCCCCGCTGCTGGGCGAGGCCATTCACCGCATCCACACCGGCCTGTCCATGGGGGCCATGTTCGAGTAAGATGAAGCATGCTCAAGTGGCTGGATGGACTCCTTGACTCAAATGAGCGCGAGATCAAGCGCCTCCAACCCCTGGTAGCCAGGATCAACTCGCTGGAGCCGGACTTCCAGCGGCTGACCGATGCCGAGCTGGCGGCCAGGACCGACCAGTTCCGGGCCAGGTACCAGGACAAGAAGAAGCTGGACGACCTTCTGCCGGAGGCCTTCGCGGCCGTCCGCGAGGCGGGCCGGCGGACCATCGGGCTGCGCCACTTCGACGTGCAGCTGATGGGGGGCATGGTCCTCCACCATGGCAGGATCGCCGAGATGATGACCGGCGAGGGCAAGACCCTGGTGGCCACCCTGCCCCTGTATCTCAACGCTTTGACCGGCCAGGGCTGCCACCTGGTGACGGTCAACGACTACCTGGCCAAGCGCGACTGCCAGTGGATGGGGGCCATCTACAGCGCCCTGGGTCTCACCGTGGCCACCATTCAGCACGAGGCCTCCTTTCAGTATGATCCCCAGCACGAGGGCGAGGACCAGCGGTGGCGCCGGCTGAAGCCCATCTCCCGCAGGCAGGCCTACCAGGCCGACATCACCTACGGCACCAACAACGAGTTCGGCTTCGACTACCTGCGGGACAACATGGTGGTTGACCTGGCCCACCGCGTGCAGCGCCCCCTTAACTACGCCATCGTGGACGAGGTGGACTACATCCTCATCGACGAGGCCCGGACGCCCCTTATCATCAGCGGCGCGGCCGAGGAGTCCGCCCAGAAGTACCAGACCTTCGCCCGGCTGGTGCCCGGCCTGGTGAAGGACACGGACTACACCGTCGACCTGAAGGACAGGGCCGTCTCCATCACGGATGAGGGCATAGGCAAGATGGAGGCCATGCTGCGGAGGGAGGGACTCCTCAAGTCCCCGGACCTTTACGATCCCAGCAACTATGCCCTGACCCACTACCTGGACAGCGCCCTCAAGGCCCACGTGCTCTTCCGCAGGGACAAGGACTACGTGGTGAAGAACGGCGAGGTGATCATCGTGGATGAGTTCACCGGCCGCATGATGCCTGGACGCCGCTACTCCGAGGGCCTGCACCAGGCCATTGAAGCCAAGGAGAAGGTGAAGGTCCAGAGGGAGACGGTCACTCTGGCCACCATTACCTTCCAGAACTACTTCCGGCTCTACCAGAAGCTGGCGGGGATGACCGGAACGGCTTCCACCGAGGCCGAGGAGTTCGCCAAGATCTACAAGCTGGAGGTGGTGGCCATCCCGCCCAACAGGACGATGGTCCGGGAGGACTACCCGGACCAGATCTACAGCACGGAGGAGGCCAAGTTCAAGGCCGTCTGCCACGAGGTGGAGGAGTTCCACAAGGAGGGGCGCCCGGTGCTGATCGGCACCACCTCCATTGAGACCTCGGAGCGCCTCTCCGACATGCTGATGCGGAGGGGCATCACCCACGAGGTGCTCAATGCCAAGCTCCACGAGAAGGAGGCCTACATCATCGCCCAGGCGGGGAAGCCCGGGGTGGTCACGGTAGCCACCAACATGGCCGGGCGCGGCGTGGATATCATACTGGGCGGCAACCCCGAGGAGCGACCCGGTGAGGCGTGGCAGCCCGATCACGACAGGGTCATGGCCCTCGGGGGACTCCACGTCATCGGGACCGAGAGGCACGAGGCCCGGCGGATAGACAATCAGCTCCGCGGCCGGGCCGGCCGCCAGGGCGACCCGGGGAGCTCCCGCTTCTACGTGTCGATGGAGGACGACGTGGTGAAGCGCTTCGGCGGCGACCGCGTCAAGGGAATCATGGAGTGGGCCGGCCTGGGAGAAGAGGACATGCCGCTGGAGCACTCGATGGCCAACAAGCTCATCGAGAACGCCCAGGTGAAGGTGGAGGGCTACCACTTCGAGGTGCGCAAGCACCTGGTGGACTACGACGACGTGGTGAACAAGCACCGCGAGGTCATCTATGGCGAGCGGAAGCGGATACTGGACAGTCCCAACCTGAAGGAGAGCATCCAGCCCCTGATCAGGGAAGAGATCGGGGAACTGGTGGCGGCTGCCTTCGACAAGGAGCAGTCCGATGTGGACGGCCTTCTGGAGGACATGAAGCGCATCTTGCCGGTCATGCCGCCCGAGATAACTGCCCAGGCCCTGGCCGGGGTGCGGCCGGAGGAGGTCGAAACCCGGCTGGTCAAGGCGGCGGAATCGGCCTACGATGCCAAGGAGACGGAGCTGGGCGCCGAGAACATGCGGATCCTGGAGCGCCTGGTGATGCTCCGGGTTCTGGACAACCTCTGGACGGAGCACCTGACCATGATGGACCACATGCGCCAGGGCATCGGGCTGCAGTCCGTCGGCCAGAGAGACCCGCTGGTGGCCTACAAGAAGGAGGGCCACGCGCTCTTTCAGAGCCTCACGTCCAACATCCGGCACGACGTGGTGCGGGTGATCTACAACGCCAGTATCGTCAAGAGGGAACCGTCGCAGCAGACCGCCGCCAGCAAGCGCCACGCCGCGCCGGCGAACAAGGAAACGGGGCGCAATGACCCTTGCCCCTGCGGCAGCGGCAAGAAATACAAGAAGTGCTGCGGTAAATGAACAACGGCGAGGTCGCCCGGGTCTTCCAGGACATCGCCGACCTCCTGGAGCTCAAGGGTGAGAGCGTCTTCAAGATCAGGGCCTACCAGAAGGCGGTCCGCTCCATCGAGAACCTCCCGGTAGAGCTCTCGCAGCTGGCGGCCGAGGGCCGGCTGCGGGAGGTGCCCGGCATCGGCGAGGCCATCGAGAAGAAGATCACGGAGCTCCTCACCACGGGCCGGCTCCAGTACTACGACGACCTCCGCGCCGAGTTCCCTGAAGGCGTCATCTCACTGCTCCAGGTGCCCGGTGTCGGCCCGAAGACGGCCATGCGTCTGTCCACCGAGCTGGGGGTCAGGTCGGCGGAGGACCTGGAAAAGGCCATCGTCGAGGGACGGGTGGCCGGGCTGTTCCGCATGGGAGACAAAACCGCCGAGAACATCTTGCGGGGAGTTCAGTCCATGCGCACCAAGGAGCAGCGGATTCCCATTGGCGAGGCCCTGCCTTTGGCGCAGGAGATCATGGCGGCCCTCCAGGAACGGGTGCCGGTGCGGAACCTGACGCCGGCCGGGAGCCTGCGCCGGTTCCGGGAGACGATAGGGGACATTGACCTTCTGGGCACGGCCGCAGACTCGGAGGAGGTGCTGGCGGCGTTCACCGCGCTGCCGCTGGTCAGGGAGGTCCTGGCCAGGGGCGCCACCAAGGCCAGCATCGTCACCAGGGGCAACCTGCAGGTGGACCTCCGCGTCGTGCCGGACGAGGAGTACGGCTCGCTGCTGCAGTACTTTACGGGCAGCAAACAGCACAACATCAGCCTGCGGGAACGGGCCCTGCGGCAGGGCCTGAGCCTCAGCGAGTATGGCATCACCGTAGTGGAGACCGGCCAGCTGGAGAGGTACGCCACGGAGGAGGCCTTCTACAGCCGGCTGGGGCTGCAGTACATACCGCCCGAGCTCCGCGAGGGGACGAACGAGATAGCCCTGGCCGCGGAGCACAGCGTGCCCGAGCCCATCGGGCCCGCGGACGTCAGGGGTGACCTTCACGTCCACAGCAGCTGGAGCGACGGCCGGGACTCCATCGAGCAGATGGCCCGGGCTGCCCGGGCCATGGGCTACCAGTACGTGGCCATTACCGACCACTCCAAGGGGCTGGGCATTGCCCACGGCCTGAACGAGGAGCGGGTCCAGGAGCAGAGGGCCGAGATCAGGAGAGTGAACGAGGGCCTCCAGGGGTTCCGGGTGCTGGCCGGCATCGAGGTGGACATACGCGCCGACGGGTCCCTGGACCTCCCGGATGAGGTCCTGGCCCAGATGGATGTGGTGGTGGCGGCGGTGCACTCGGCGATGGGCCAGGAGCGGGAGAAGATGACCCGGAGGGTCATCCGGGCCACGGAGAACCCCCACGTGGACATCATCGCCCACCCCACCGGCCGGCTGCTGGGGGTGAGGGAGGCCATGGCCCTGGACATGGAGACCGTCTTCCAGGCTGCGGCCCGGACCGGGACCGTGCTGGAGATCAACGCTATGCCGGACCGCCTCGACCTGCGGGATGTCCACATCTTCCGCGCCCGGGAGTTGGGCGTGAAGCTGTCGCTGGGGACCGACGCCCATGCCGCGGAGCACCTGGGCCTCATGCAGTTCGGCGTGGGCACTGCCCGCCGCGGCTGGGCCGGGGCGGGGCACATACTGAACACGCTGCCGGCGGAGGCCCTGCTGGCTGCCCTGAAGCACTGAGCCGCCCCATGACAATCGACGACTTCTTTGCCGGACAGGAAGAGCCCAGGCGCATTTTCGATGCCTTGAGCGCCGCGGTGGAGGCTGTTGTCCCGGTTGAGGTCCGGGTCACCAAGAGCCAGGTAGCTTTCCGCCGGCGCCGGGCCTTTGCCTGGGCCTGGGTGCCTGGGAAGTACCTGGGCGGCCGCCGTCTGGCGCCCCTGGTGCTGACGGTCGCCCTGCGGCGCCGGGATTCCTCGCCCCGCTGGAAGGAGATCGTCGAACCCCGGCCGGGCCGGTTCACCCACCACCTGGAGCTGCGCTCCGAGGCGGACATCGACGGGGAGGTTGGTGCCTGGCTGCGGGAGGCCTGGGAGGACGCCGGCCAAGCAGCCTCATAATCATGAAGCTGCATGATCATGCAGCCGGCAGGCCGCGCTCCTCTTGACATCGTGCAGGCCGCCTGATATACTGTATATACAATATATCAACCACCGGCGGAGGAGCGTGATGTCGACACAGATGATCGTCCGAATAGACCCGGCTCTCAGACAGAAGGTGAGCAGCCTCGCCAAGGCCGAAGGCAAGAGCGTGAGTGAGGTTGTAAGGGAGCTGCTCGAGGACTATGTCAAAGAGCGGGACATCGGCTCGTACATCGATGACCTCTGGGAGCGCACCGGAGGAAAGCTGAAGTCGCGGGAGGTTGGGCCCGAGCAGATCAGGAGGGCCATCAGCGATTCAAGAGATCAGAGGTGACCAGGGTCGTACTGGATACCAATGTCTTTGTCTCCTCCTTCTTCGGAGGGCACCCCCGCGCCGTAGTGGACCTGTGGAAGACGGGCGAGATCACCATCTGCCTTTCTAAGCCAATCGTCGACGAGTATGTGGGGGTGCTGCGCCGGCTGGGCCTGCAGGACGAGCGGGAGCTGGAGGAGCTGCTGGCCCTCTTTGCCCGCGGTTTCCACGTGGTATTCACGGCCAGGACCCCGAGGCTGGCGGTGGTGGCGGAAGACCCGGATGACGACAAGTTCATCGAATGTGCCGTGGCCCTCAAGGCCGGGTGCGTGATTTCGGGTGACCGGAGACTCCTGGCCGTCCGGGACTACATGGGCATCGGCATCGTCAGCCCCAGGGACTTCATCTTGAAATACGGGGGGCGCTGGCGGTGATGTGGCCTGTGCGCCGCGAGTGTGCCCTGCCATGCAGCCTCATGTTCATGAGGACGGCATGCCGCGCCGCGGCAATGCCTCAGGATTGAGGCATGCCGCGCGTCATAGCCAGCCGGCCGGTGCGGGCGATCTCCTTGATGCCGAAGTTGGACAGCAGCCGCAGGAGCGAGGAGAGCTTATCCTCGTCGCCGGTCACTTCCACGATCAGGGAGTCGGCGGCTACGTCCACGATGTTGGCCCGGAAGATGTCGACGATCTGGATAATCTCATTGCGGGTGGCCGGAGTGGCCTTCACCTTGACCAGCGCCAGCTCACGGTCCACGACGCTGTCCTCGGTGATGTCGTAGAGCTTGATGACGTCGATGACCTTGTCCAGCTGCTTCCTGGCCTGCTCCACCGTGGAAGGGTCGCCTCCCACCACGATGGTCATCCGGGAGATACCTTCCTTCTCTGTGTGCCCGACGGCTATGCTGTCTATGTTGAAGCCCCTCCGGCGCAGCATGCTGGCTACCCGGTTGAGCACGCCGGGCCGGTCGTTCACCAGGGCGACCAGTATGTGTTTGTCAGAGCCCATAGGTATCACCCTCTCGTTCTAAGATTCTGCCGCGTGCACGCACCTACTCCGATACCCGGCTGTTCCCGGGGATCACCGCCTTGCGCCGCGGGCATTCCAGCTGCTCGCAGAAGGCCGCTCCCGGAGGCACGATCGGGTACACGTTCTCCTCGGGCTCAACCACGAAGTCCAGGAGAAAGGGACCGGCATGCTCCATGGCCCTCTGAATGGCCGGGACCACCTCCATCCTCTTCTCCACTCTCTGGCCCGGAATGCCGTAGGCCTCGGCGATCTTGACGAAGTCCGGGCCGGACAGCGGCGTGGCCACGTAGCGTTTGCCGAAGAAGAGCTCCTGCCACTGCCGGACCATGCCCAGGTACCCGTTGTTGAGCACGGCGATCTTGATGTCCGTCCTCTCCTGGGCTACGGTTCCCAGCTCCTGGATGGTCATCTGCAGGCTGCCGTCGCCGGCCATGCACCAGACCGTCTCGTCCGGGCGGCCGATCTTCGTCCCGATGGCCGCGGGCAGCTCGAAGCCCATGGTGCCCAGGCCTCCCGAAGAGATGAGGCTGTTGGGCTTCTTGAAGCAGTAGTGCTGCGCGGACCACATCTGGTGCTGTCCGACGCCGGTGACCACCATGGCGCTGCCGTCGGTGGCTTCGCAGATGCTGTGGATGACGAACTGTGGCAGCAGCTCATCGCCGCCCCGGATGGCCAGCGACGGGTGCTCGTGCCGCCAGTGGTCGATCTGGCTGACCCAGTCCACGCGGGACTGGTGGCCCACTTCCTCATTCAGCTCGCGCAGAATGGCCCTGGCATCCCCCACGATGGGAACGTCCACCTTGATGTTCTTGCCGATCTCGGCGGGATCGATGTCGATGTGGACGATCCGCGCCTTGGCGGCGAAAGAGCTGGCCTTCATGGTGGCCCGGTCATCAAACCGCATGCCTATGGCCACGATCAGGTCCGCCTCATCCACGGCCATGTTGGCGAAGGCCATGCCGTGCATGCCCAGCATGCCCAGGCTCAGCATGTGATTGCCCGGGAAGGCGCTGATCCCCAGCAGGGTGGTGATCACCGGGATCTGCGCCTTCTCCGCCAGTTCCCTCAGCTCATCGAAGGCCCGGGAGATGATGATCCCTCTCCCCGCGATGATAATGGGGCGCTGCGCCTGGTTTATCAGTCGGGCTGCCTTCTTGATCTGGGCCGGGTGCCCCTTGAGGACCGGCTTGTATCCCGGCAGGTCGACCTTGGCCGGGTACTGGAACTCGGCCTGCTCCACGAAGACATCCCGGGGTATGTCGATGAGCACCGGCCCGGGCCGGCCGCTGGTGGCCAGGTAGAAGGCTTCCTTGAAAGTGCGTGCCACCTCATCAGCCCGCAGCACGATGTAGTTGTGCTTGGTGATGGGCAGGGTGATCCCAGTTATGTCAATCTCCTGGAAGGCATCCTTGCCGATGTAGGGCCGGGCCACCTGTC
>ERZ1649853.821-NODE-821-length-12421-cov-5.148067_pt1 | contig 12421 bp, 10 predicted proteins | sample MGYA00575353_ERZ1649853 | MGnify/ENA primary metagenome ERZ1649853 (study PRJEB40853, sample SAMN11349654) | freshwater sediment metagenome | isolation source: river sediment | host: Sediment | place: India: Okhla Barrage, New Delhi | collected 2017-02-21 ...
TTCCCCCATCGAAATAGAGGGTGTCCGAAAAGAGAGCTCCGCGCTCCCCTTCCGGACGGATTTCATCGGCACACACCCCTACGACATCGCTGACTCCGTCGACAAAGAATCCCATCCTCCCTTTGGGGGTGTCGCAGATAATAATCTTTTGCTCCTCCTCTGATGCCGCTGCGACTCCGAGCCGGCGGTGGAGAGAGCCGATCATGACGATCTGCCCCCGGATATTGACCATCCCCTCCACCTGATCGGGAGCCTGGGAAATCGGCGTCACCGGTGTTTTGTCGATGATCTCCGCGACCTTTTCGATGTCGATCGCGTACTCTTCGTTCCCAAGCCTAAACACCACGACCTCGAACATCCGGTCACCGCCGGAGTGCTGCGCTGCCGCATCGGCCGTTACAATTAGGGAGTCATATTTCCGGATAAGGGTTTCGAGCGCTTCCCTGCCGATCAGCGCGATCAGATGGTTTTCGTCATGGATCACTCCGGTGATTTTCCCTTTCCCCTCCGCGTCTTCGAACCGGTCGATCCGCGAATGGGGAATCTCTTTGATATCGATGATCTCATCGATCATCAGACCGATAACTTTGGAACCCGACTGCACGATCAGGATCCGGTTTTTATCGCTTCCCCTCGGCTCGAAGCCGTAATGAAGCCGCAGATCGACGGTCAGGATCAGCTCGTCGCGCAGCGACATCATCCCCACAACCTCCCGTTCGCTTCCCGGAAGGGGGGTGATCGGATGGTACCCCCCCAGGATTTCGCGCAGATGATCGATCTCGAGAGCATACGTCTCCCCCCCCATCCGGAACAGCAGGTACCGCCCATGCCGACTCCCCTGATCGGCCTGGACGATTTTCGATTCATTTTTTTCCGAAACCTCCTTGGGATCAAACCGCGGAGGACGGATCTTTTGGATCAGCCGCTCAACATCCACAACCTGGATCAGCTCCTCCGCATGGTGGCATATCGCGACAATCGGCTCTTTTGGATCGCTCAGATATTCGATATTTTCCGGCTCGATCATCACCGAGGCTACCACCTCGGGAACCACAAGCGCCGACGTCTCCAGTGTACCGTTGAGGGTCAGGATACGGCTTTTGGCGGAAGCGGGATCGGCCCCTTCCATCCCAAGCAGCCGATTCATATCGACCGCCGTCGTGATGTTCCCCCCCACGGCACACATGCCGTGGATCTGAGCAGGGCTCAGCGCCAGAGGGGTGATTTCGGGAACACGCAAGATTTGAGCGATCCGCTCCGTCGGTATACCGAAGCTGACATTGCCGTCTCGGACGATCAAAATCTCTTCGATCCTCACCGCTTACCCTTGCTGAAGCTCATCGGCCATAACGGCCAGCTCTTCAACCCCTTCGCCGATGTGGGTTACCGTATCGATGATCAGCTCGCTCGCCTTGCGCGACTCCATCGCGTTGCGGGCCGAGAGTTCGACCGCTTTTTGGATCTCGCTTACCCCGATGAGCCCCTGATTGAGCCCTTCGATGTTCTGGTCGTTGATCGATTTAAGCCCCGTAAAACGGTCGAGGAGGTCGATCAGCATCGTCGTGATCTTGTCGATCTCTCCGATGAGGACGCCGATCTGCTCCTTTTCCATCTCCTGGTTGGCCAGCAGCTTGAGCCAGTCGGTCCGGACCGTGTCGATCTCGGCGTTCATCGACTCGATCGTGTCGTTGATCTTGTCGGTGTTGGACTCGGAATCTTTGGCCAGGTTGCGGATGTCGGCGCTCACCACCGCGAACCCCTTGCCGAAATCCCCCGCGCGGGCCGCTTCGATCGACCCGCTGATGGCGAGCATGTTGAGCTGAATGATGCTGTTGGAGATGCTGCCGACCGTTTTGTCGACGTTACGGGTCTCCTTGACGATGACATCCAGCTCGCGGCTCGCGCTGCTCCCCTCCTCAATCGAAGCGGCGAAATCGTTGCCGATCCCGGTCATCCGGCTTTTGACATCCCCGAATGATACTTTCAAAAGGTCGAAATTGCGCCGCGCGATCTCGATCAGCTTGTTGATGTCCTTGGAGGCCTCAAGGCCGTTTTCGAAGAGCTCCTTGTTCATCAGGGCGCTCTGGTTCGTCGACTGCGACGCCGCCTCGATCTGGTTGAGGGCGCTGGTCACCTCTTTGAGAGAGCTTTGGATGTCTTCCATCGACGAGCTGATCGCATCGGCCGACGCGGCAATCTCCTCGGCCGATTTCATCGTGTCGGTCGAGTATTTGAGCTCTTCAGAGAGGGCGTTGAGCTCTTTGATGTCCTCTTCGGTCTGGACGAGGGAGTTGGACTGGATCTCGATGCTGTTGAGGGTCTTCTCGACCGAGCGGGCAATATTGGCCGACGCGTCGGCGATCTCTTTGGACCCCTCGTTGATCTGCGAAACGTACTGACTGAGGCTCTGGGTGTAGGCGTTCATATTCCGCGCCGCTTCGACCGAATAGACGGCGATTTTCGTCAGCTCCTCCATTTTGAGGCTCAGCGACGTCCCCCGCCCCCCCGTCTTTTCGATGATGTCGGTCGTGTTGACGATGCTTTTGATGATGTTGTCGATACTCTCCTGGATCTTGTTGACCAGCTTGGAGATGAACTCGGCATTTTTCTCGCTCTCTCCGGCGAGGGCCCGGGTCTCGTCAGCGACGACGGCGAACCCTTTGCCGTGCTCTTTCGCCCGGCTTGCCTCGATCGCGGCGTTGAGGGCGAGGAGGTTCGTCTGGTCGGCGATCTTGGCGATAAATCCGACCGCTTCGCCGATGTTTTCACTCGAGGCTTTGAGCTCCTCGGATTTTTTCGACGAAGCCTTGGCAACGTTGACGGCGCCCGTCATCCGGGTGACGGTCGTATTGATCGTCCCCACCGCCCCCATGATGTTTTCCCCCGTCACGAGAGTGGAGGAGATCACCGTATCGATCGTCGAGCTCATCCGGCCGATGTTGCTGTTGATGCTCCGGACGTTTTTGAGCGCCTGTTCGCTCGCGCCGCTGTTCTCCTCAGCGGCCGTCGCGATCTGCTCCATCGAGCTTTTGAGCTCCTCGATCGCACTGACGCTCTCCTGGGCATTGTCCAGGATCGTCGTCGCGACCCCTGCTATACTCTCGGAAATCTGCTGCTGTTTGGCCAGTGTCCGCTGACGCCGTTTGTCGGGTCCCTGTGCGGCGGCTGCCGGTGAAATATCGCCTCTTCTGACTAATGCCATCCTTTTCTCCTTAATCGAGCGTCGCGTAGAGCGCTTCGGCTTTCTTGATATCGTCACGGGACGGTTTTACCCGTATGGAGACGTATTTGATGTTGCCGTTTTTATCGGTTGCGCGAAGAACGGTCGCATACACCCAGTAAAACCCCCCTCCCCTGCGGGCATTTTTGACGTATCCGGTCCAGAATCCTTTGGCCTGGACGTCGTCCCACAGCGACTTGAACGCCGCCCGAGGCATGTCGGGGTGGCGTACGACGTTGTGGGGCTGCCCGACCAGCTCTTCGCGTTTCCAGCCGGCGATTTTCAAGAATGCGTCATTCGCGTAGGTGACGATCCCTTTTTCATCGGTTTCGGAGAGCAGGTACAGATCATCGTACAAAACTTCGCCGTCTTCTAAAAATGTGAGCCCTTCGGTATTCTCATCATTTTTGCTCATCGATTACCCCCTCGTGAAGCACTGTTAGTTCGGGGTAGAATAACCGTTCTATCATAAAAAGGGACTGAAAAATACCCTTTCTCCGTCAATCCGGCAATCAGCCCGTTCCCGTATTGTTACATCTCTTTTTTTCCGCTTCGTTTTCCCAGAATCCGCCCCAGAACGATGTCGATCTCATAGGGGAGAAACGGCTCTGGCAGCTGCTCAACGTGGGGGTAGAGGTCATACCCCTGCGAACGGGTTTGCTGCAACGTGACGACGGGCGTTTCGCCGGAAAGAAGTTTCCCCATTTTTTTCGATGATGCGGGGCAGAAAACAGCGTCAAACCCCTCCTGGGATATTGGCGGATTCAGGACCACCGTAACGCCGAAATCCCTGAGGTATTTTTCGATCAATCCCCCCATTTCGCGCTCCTCGCTCTCCTTGATCAGAGCGATCCGCATCCCGCTGTACCGATCCGGCGCAAACCGTTTCTGCGTATCCCGGCCATACTCCGCACAGGGGATCCGAAATCCGAACAGGCTCCCTTTGTGTTCAACACTCTTGAAAACCACCTCGCCCCCCATCATCGAAACACGCTGGGCACAGCTCGACAGCCCCAATCCGGTCCCCCCGTAATTACGGGTGATCGAACCGTCTGCCTGTTCAAATGGCTCGAAAATCCGCCCTTGCATCGAGGGGCTCACGCCGATGCCGGTGTCCTGCACCATCACGGAGAGTTCCCCTTTTTCATAAACGGCCTTGACTTTGACCATCCCCCCCTCGGGGGTAAACTTGATCGCGTTGCTCAGAAAGTTGGAGAGGATCTGTTTGATGCGCGCACTGTCGGCATAGAGCGATTTGGGGAGTCCCGGATCGAGATACACCCCATACCGGATCGATTTCTCCGCCGCCCTCGATCCAAACAGTGCGATGGCCGAACTCAGCTCCCGGACCGGGTCAAACGGTTCGGGGGTGAGGGTGAATTTTCCGCTTTGAAGCTTTGAGAAATCGAGAATATCGTTCACCGTTCCCAGCAGCATGTGCGAACTTTTGTCCATCAAATCGAGGTACTCCAGCCCCGTCCCCTCCGGTGTCTGCCGCTTCAAGATCCCGATGAACCCGATAATCGCATTGAGCGGCGTGCGAATCTCATGCGACACGTTGGCCAGGAACTCGTCTTTGGCACGCTGCGCCATCCGGGCGCTTTCGAGCGCTTCCATCAACGGCGTGATCTCATAGCGCATCGCGATAAACTCGACGATCCGGTTCTCCTCGTCCAGTATCGGGACAACGGTGGCATCGACGTAATAGGGTTCGCCGTTTTTCCGGCGGTTTTTGATGATCCCGTGAAACACTTTTTTTGCTTTGATTGTCTCCCACATCTGCCGGAAGAGTTCCGAAGGGGTGTCGGGATGGCGGACAATCCGGTGGGGCTGTCCGACCAGCTCCTCTTTCGCATAGCCGCTGATCGTGCTGAAGGCATGGTTGACGTAGGTAATGATGCCGTGCGGGTCCGTTTTGGAGACGATCGCGCTTTTGTCGATCACTTTCTGGTACTCCCGGAACCGTACCAGTTCCGTGCGGAGTTTTTTCTCCCCCGAAAAAATCGACTGGGCGTAATACTCCAGCGCTTTCTGACGCTGTTCGTCGGTATCGGCGAGAATCTCGTCAATCGACGCGGCGCTGTATTTTCCGCTCCCGATCAGCACCCGCACCAGCGAACGGCGGTACGTCGAAAAAAGACGGTCCAGATCGACGAGAGTGACGTCGCGGTTATGGAGATAATCGACCAGGCACTGCCCGACAAAACGGGGCCCCTCCATGCACTCGGCCCCGAAGACGAGCTTCCGGGCGTAATGCTCTTCGAAATACCCCCTCTCCATGCCGTATTTTTCAAAAAACGCTTCCATCAACGGGTCTGATAGCCACCCCTCGATCAACGCCTCACCCATCGCGTCGCGCTCGCTCCCCTCACCAAAAAAACGGATAATCCTCTTCATCCCCTCATCCCTTTACAAGAGTGGGTGCGGGTTCGTAAAAATAGTACCCCTGTGATGCATCGATCCCCAGCTCTCGCACCTGTTTGTAGATCTCTTCGGAGGCGACGAACTCGGCCACCGTCGTAATCCCCATCTCGTGAGCAAAATCGGCAATATGTTTCACAAAAATCTGGGCATTGCGGTCGTGCGGAAGATTTCGGATCAGCCCCCCGTCGATCTTCAGCGTGTCGACGTTGAGCTTGAGAAGATGCTCGAAATTGGAATACCCCGAACCGAAATCATCGATCGCAAAACGGCATCCGATCGCCTTGAACCGATCGACGAACGCGCTCACTTCGGTGTAGTTTTCGATCCCCTCGCTCTCGAGGATCTCAAAGATAATCCGTTTTCCCAACCCGCCGCTGCGGATCTTCGATTCGAGATAATCGGCGAGGGCGGGGTCGACAAGGTCTTGCGTCGAGAGATTCAGACTCACCGGAAGGGTGCTGTTTTGAAACACTTCGGTCACCCTGTCGATCATGATTTTCGTCAGATCCGGATAGAGCTTTGTTTTTTTCGCGATCTCCAGAAAATGGAAGGGGGAAACGGGTGCGCCCGTCTCGTCGATCAGCCGCACCAGCGCCTCGTACTTGAGGATGGCACCCGTCTGGTTGTTCACGATCGGCTGGAAATACGGAACGATCCGCGACTCTTCGATCGCCTCCTTGACCCGTTTGTACCAGGCGATGTTGTTCTCCTGCTCCCGCTTCGATTCGAGGGAAAAAAGCTCGAGGCTGTGCCGTTTGCGTTTGGCCTGCTTGAGGGCTGCGGTGGCGTGCTCCAAAACCCGGTCCGATGCGGGGGCAATCCCTACCGTGATCGTTAAAACAATCTCGATCCCCTCGACGACGAACGACTCTTTCTGGGTCGAGGCGATCAGCTCCTCCAAAAAGGCGGTGCAAATACCGATCTCCCTGCACTCCCGGTAGAGCAGCGCGTATTCGTCACTCCCCAGCTTGAAGAGGGACATCCCCTCCCCGGAGGTGATTTTTTCATTGAGCCAGTGGCCATACCCTGCGAGAATCGCGTCTCCGATTTCGTTTCCGTAGACTTCGTTGATGTCGCTGAAGCGGTCGATGTTGATGATGGCCAGAGCCGACACCCCCTCTTGCACCAGCGCCTCCACGAGGGAAAAACGGTTCGGAAGGTTCGTGTTGGCATCGGTTGTGAGGGTATAATGGAGCTTCTCGCGCTGAGCAAACGACCCGATCGCAAACCCGATATCCCCCGCGAGCTCTTCGAGCATCGCGATCTCTTTGGGGTCAAATCCCTCGCTGTTAGTCGCATAGATCGTCACGACACCGACCGGCGGCATCTCGATGTTCTCGATCATCGGAATCGCAATGACAGAGCCGAATCTCCCCGCCTCAGCGATATACCGCCATGAGCCCAGCGACGCATCGCGTTCGAGATGTTTCCGGACGACCGTCTGGTTTTCGTTGAGGGCCACCGCCGTCGGATCCCCTTCTGCCAGGTCCGGCGCTATGGTCATCCCCGGGTACAGATAGCCGGTGCGGTCATCGGAAAAAGCGCGGATCACCAGACGGCTCCCCTCTTTCAGCGAAATGTGGCACAGCTCATATCCGGGGTGTTCACAGAGGCGCTTGCAGGAGATCCGAAGAAGATCCTGCGCATGTTTGGACGTCAGGAGGTACTGGTTGATGTCGGCAACCGTCCGGAGAATCCCGTCGAGATAACGGGTCTCGTCCAACGCCTCTTTGAGCTGGTTTTGCTGGTTCTGCATCGAACGAAACGAATCGCACAGCGTACGGTCAAGGAGTGAAAACTCCTCGATCCAGTGCGTTTCGGGCACCACCGTCTGATCGTGTGCACGCTCCGTAATCCGCTCCAGCGGGGAAATGACCCATCGCCGTATGACCCCGTAGACGACGAGGGCAATGAGCGTCAGCACCAAAAACAGCACCAGACCGTAAAAAAGGGCGATTTCGTTCAGCCGTCCGAACACGAATGAACGATCAAGATCCACGAGCAAAACGGCGCGCTCTTTGTTAGCATCCGAAAAATAGGTCAGTTCGGCCCTGTATTTCAGATACTGATCCTCCACAATCCCCTCCCGAAGCTCCGCAATCGGACGATACCCCTCCTCCACCGGTTTCCCGGAGACTCCCCTCGACGAAGAGGCGGCGATCGTCTTCCCGTCCAGCGAAAGGGAAAAAACGGCCACGGCATTGTCGATCGCGGCGGATTGGTCCAGCAGGCTCTGAACAAGGTCCGGATGCTTATGCTGAAGCGCCGCGCGCAGATCCTCTTCCAGATTGAAAATACTCTGGTTCAGCGCGATGGCGAGATAGCGCAGGGTCGTAACCCGCTCGATCAGGTAGAAACTCCACGACAGCGCTGCGATAACGAGAAACGAGGCGAGGATGTTGACCAGTACAAAACGCTGAATATTCATGGGAGCAGCCTGTCGGTTTTCACCTGCTGCGCGTGCAGGTACATCATCACCTCAGGGGGAGATTTGTCGTACACCCACTCGATCTCGGCGGCAGAGGCCATGAACTCCTCGTAGCTTTGCCCTTCAAGATACCCCCGGACCGTTTCATAGTACTCCCGGGGGTTTTTACGCAGCTGCTCGACCCCGAGGGCGAAGAGCTGTTTCAGATGGGCAAACTCTTGCGTATGCGCATCGATGATCTCCTCTTCGACAAACAAAGCATCCACAACGTGAAAACGCTTCATCGTCCGGGTCGATGCGACGCTTCGGTACCCTTTCGTGATCAGTTCCGACACATAGGGGGCATACGAAATGATGATGACGGGATCGTCAGCCATCTCCATCATCCCAATATTTTTCTGCGAAGCATCGATCTGGCGAAACCGGACCGATGTGAGGCGATACTCCTCGACAAAAGCATCAAAAAAATCTTCGTTCATCGAGCCTCTCTCCAGATAAACCTTTACCGTTCCGGTACTGTTTCGCAGCTCCTCCACCGTCCGGTTGGAGAGGACCGCATCGGCTCCGTTCGAACGGTCGATCAGGAAAACCGGCTTGATCCGGCTTTTGTGCGGGAACTGGAGCCATTCGTACTGGGTAGCGGTAAACCCCTGGGTAAAGCCTCTGGCGTAGAGGCGGGAGTTGTCGGTCAGATCGACCAGCCACAAGAAGCGAAACGGGGTGTCGTCCAGCCACCCTTTCTCCTGGGCGTAGATCAAAGGGGTAAAACCGACCCACGGGTTGGTCGATATGCGGATTTCGGAAGAGGAATAGGGACGCGAGACATAATAGTACAACGCGGCAATCATCCCCATCAGAACAAGGAGAATGATACCGATCACATGCGCTTTTCTCATCGTCCTCTCTTTAGGGGTGTGTTCCTGCGGTTTTCCGGGATAGTGTAACATAAATTTCTTTGCGTCATCATCTAAAAACAAAAAGAAACGTTTTCGGCACTCCCCCTCGGCGGACACCGGCGGTGCAGTTTCTCCGGCAGGATGGTACAATTGCACTCATCTTTAACCTAAAAGGAAGCACATGGTGCGTCTGTTGGTCATTCTGCTTTTGGGCCTCCTGCCGCTGTTGGGGGTAGAAGGGCAAAAAGGGAAAAGCGTTCTCCTCACCCTCCCCTCCCCCGCGGGGGTCGTCACAGCGACGGACAAAAACATCAGCGTGGTGATCCACCCCCTCGATCGCTCCCGAGGGATCGCCATTGTACCGATCGATTATTACGCTCCGGATGCGGAACACAACCTCACGTGGACGGCTCCGGGGAAAAACGTCCCCATCGCTCTGAAAATCGTGGGCGTCCCCTACCCCACCGAAACCCTCACCGTCGATCCGGCCAAAGTCACTCCCCCTCCCGAAGCGCTGGAGAGAATCGCGCAGGAAAAAGCCGAGGCGAATCTCCTCTATAACACCTTCACTCCGATCCGTTATTGGGACAAACCCTTCATCCCCCCGATGGAAGCCGATATCACGAGCGTCTACGGCGCGGCCCGTACCTATAACGGCACCCTCAAAAGCTATCACGGCGGGGTCGATTTCCGTGCCCGCACCCCTCTGCCGATCACGGCAACCAACGACGGCATCGTTGTCCTCGCCAAAGAACGCTATTACGCCGGAGACACGGTCATCATCGACCACGGGGAGGGGATCTACAGCTGTTATTTTCACCTCAGCCGCTACGATGTTCGCGTCGGCGACCGTGTGACACGGGGACAGATCATCGGCCTGACGGGCGCAAGCGGGCGGATTACCGGCCCCCACCTCCATTTCGGGATCATGGCCCACGGTCTCCAGACCGATCCGCTCCACCTGATCGCCCAGCTCAATACCCTCTTTGACAAGGAATACAATGCACCGACCGCTTCTTTCTAGCCTCCTGCTGTGCGCCAGCCTCAGCGCCTTTTCGACGACCAACGTCCAGTACCTCTACGGAGAGTTTGAAGGAGCGACGTTTCTCGATACGACCGAGGGGGCAAAACACACCGTGACGGTGGAGCATTACCGCACCTTTGCGTACGGGGATATGTTCACGTTTGCCGATTACGTCTATGCAAAACAGGGGATTCAGTTTACGGGAAAGAAAAACGACCTCTACGGAGAACTGTCCCCCCGTCTGAGCCTGAACAAAATCGCCGGACTTCCGACCTCAGCCGGGATCGTCAAAGAGGTGTTCGCCTCGTTCCAGTACAACCGCTCCGACACCTACCACGCGTGGCTCTACGGTGCCGGCTGCGATCTGAACGTTCCGGGGTTTTCGGTGTTCGGCCTCAACCTCTACCGCAAACACCAGAACATCGGGGAACACACCTACCAGCTATCACTCAACTATTACGCGCCGCTGGGGAAGGGATGGCATTTCGAAGGGTTCACCGACTGGACGACACGGGATTTTCTGAGCCAGAATCAGCTCTTATGGGATCTTTCGCCGATGGCGGGAATAACAACGGGAAAACTCGAAATCGGGACGGAATGGCACTACTACCACGAAAATGTTTTCCGCACCGATAACGACGTCTTCCAGGCGATGATCAAATACGGCTGGTGATCAATCTTTTTTCATGGCGGCCCAGATAAAGCCGCCCAGACCGATCCCCACGACAAGTACCAAAAATCCCACCTGGAACCAATCCATCGCGCTCATTGTTCCGCCTCCTTTAAATCTTTCTCTTTGAGTTGACCGCATGCGGCGCTGATGTCCAGCCCCTTGGAATCGCGGATCGTGCAGAGAACGCCGTGCTTGATCAGGTACTCCTGAAACGCGACCATGTCCGCACGCGTCGGACGCTGATAATCGGATCCCGGATAGGGGTTGAAATAGATCAGGTTCACCTTCGCCTTGATCCCGTGCAGCAGTTTGACGAGCTTCTTCGCCGATCCCAGGTCGTCGTTTTTTCCCTTGATGACGAGGTATTCGAACATCACCCGTTTGCGGGTATCGATCGGGAACCGCTTGACCGCTTCGATGATCGAGGCGATATTGTAGGCTTTGTTCATCGGGATCAGTTCGGTGCGGAGTTCGTCGTCGACCGCGTGGAGGCTGATCGCGATATGGACCCCCAGATCCATCTCCCCGAGCTTGTCGATCTTGGTGCTCAGACCGCTCGTGGAGACCGTCTGGCGCTTGCCCGAAATGCTCAAACCTTCTTCGTCTTTGAGAATCTGGATCGCTTTGGCGAGATTGTCGAGGTTGTCCAGCGGCTCACCCATCCCCATGTAGACGATGTTGAGGCGGCGGTGGGCGGCGAGGTTGTTGTCCATCTTCACCAAGAGCACCTGCGCGACGATCTCCCCCGCGCTCAGGTCCCGGGTAAATCCCCCTTTGGCCGTCAGGCAGAACGAACACCCCACCTTGCACCCCACCTGCGTCGAAACGCAGACAGTGTAGCGAGCTTCGTGCTCGACGTTCCCCTCCTCATCTACTGCCTCGTCCTTCATCTTGAGCCATACCGTCTCGACCGTCTTGCCGTCGCGCAGCTCGAAGAGGTATTTGATCGTCCCGTCCGCAGAGCACTCTTTTCGGACGATTTTGAGTGGCAGGATGTCGTACTCGGCTGTGAGTTCGTCGCGCATCGCTTTGGGGAGGTTCTGCATCGTATCGAACGAGGTTGCATACTGATGGTAGATCCATCCCCATATCTGTTTGGCCCGAAACGAAGGCTTGACCATCCCCGCCAGTTCGGTTTTGGTGTAATCGAGGATGCACTTTTTATCCACGGATCAACCCCTTTTCTTTCAGATGTTCCCGCAGCAGCACTTTGGCGAAGCCGTGGTTGGCAATAAAATCGCGGTGGGCATTGGCATCGCAGTAGTTGGTGATGCAAAACACCCCGCCCGCCGGGATTCCGAACACCTGCGCGACCCGCATCACGCTGAAAAACTCCATGTTTTCAATCCCCAGCCCCAGGGCGCGGAATTTCTCCATTGCCTTCTCGCTCGTCGTGATGTAGTTTGAGGAGTTGACGATAACATCTTTGACGTTTTCCGTTTGTGCGGAGACGACGTTATCGATGGGGGTATAGGCCTTTTGATCCAGAAATCCCAACTCGATGTTCGCCGCCGTTTTGGATTCGACGATATCGTGGATCTTGTATTCCCCATAACTCCCTGCACTCCCGACGAAAAGGAGAAATTCGGGTTTTTTGGCCAGACACAGCCGCGTGAGGCTCATCGCACTGTCGATCAGCCCCACACCTATCGGCGTCGCGAAGTCGAACGTTTCGTTGTTGCCGGCGCACAAAATCATAATCGTACCGGAATCCCCTCGGAACTCAGGTAGCGTTTGAGGTCCATGATGTCGATCT
>ERZ1649853.822-NODE-822-length-12418-cov-5.966594_pt1 | contig 12418 bp, 1 predicted proteins | sample MGYA00575353_ERZ1649853 | MGnify/ENA primary metagenome ERZ1649853 (study PRJEB40853, sample SAMN11349654) | freshwater sediment metagenome | isolation source: river sediment | host: Sediment | place: India: Okhla Barrage, New Delhi | collected 2017-02-21 ...
CGCGCTGCTGGCAGCAGGAATTTACTGGCTGATCTCCACCGGGATCCCAAAACTGGCAACACTATTTTAAGGATCAATCGAAATCTAGAATCAGGAAAATGGAAAAGTTGTCAAATGGCAACTTATTATGAATTTAACAAGTTTTTTCAGAGCCAACCGGATTTGATCCTGATAGATACTTCTCTACACAAAAGCACAATAATATTGAACGGCGAGTGGTTTCTCAGCCTGATTTGGTAAATTTTTACGACTTTTTTATGCCTATCCAGATAAGATTAGTTATAATTATCATGTTAATCCGAAATTAATAAAATTATCCGTAAGTGGAGGGCAGGCATGGTTACTTTGTGTCAAAAACAATCCCGAGTGTTATCTACTTCCATAAAAATTACCGGGCAGATCATCCTCCTGCTTGGTTTAATTCTTAGTCTATTCCTTTCTCCTGAAGATCAGGTGGAAGCACGCCCGCTCCAGGCAGCGGTGCCTACTGTGACCTTATCCGCACCTGCGAATCCATTCATCGGTGATCCCATTACCATTACCGCCGATTTCTCAAATGGAGGATCTGACACCGGTTTTGGCCCCTACATAGACCTTTTTCTCCCTCTCAGCGGTGCTGATGGTACCACAGGCGGCAGCAACGATGGAATCTCCTTTAACAATGCAACCTACCTTGGCGCCAGCCTGACCACTAACGTACTTGACTGCCCTGCTGGGACCAGTGTGACACACCCACTTACCGGTTTGCTCGTCACCTGCCCTGCACAACCGGCAGGGCTCTTCAGCCCATTCACCTGGCAAATGGTGGTAATCACCATGCCTTTCGGCTCCTTTGTACCAAGCCAGCCTGACGCAACCGTAACCATTAACGCACAGCTAAGCAATCTTGCCGATCTCGGCACGCCTCTTCCCATCCAGGTTCGCAGCGGTTTCATGTTCGGGCAGGACCCGTTGGATAACCCCGGGGTTGACCCGGACATACAAAGTGGAATAACTACCATTGCCCCCGTACCCTCCCCCAACCTGATCACTCTGGTTAAAACCTATAATGGTCCTGAAGATGAAACTGCCACAGGACCCAATTACCCGCGCGAATACACGGTTACTGCTACCATCGCCAGCGGGCAGACGGTAACAAATCTGACCTTAAACGACGTCCTGCCAAATAATATGCAGTACATTCAAATGATCAATCCGACCAGCGGATGCAGCGTATTACCCTCTACCAGCACCCCCGGTGGAACGATCACCTGCAACCGCGGCACAGTCACCGGCTCTACCAGCATGACCTTCCGCTACTACATCCCTCTTAACGATAGCGCTGGTTCTCCAGTTATTAACGCAGACAGCGGGGATGATGTACTTTCACAGAACACAGCCTCCGCCACCGGAGGCTGGCAGCCACTTGACGGCCGCGATCCGTTGACTACGATCACAGTTGACCCTGCGGGTTACGAGCACATCCTTACGGACAAATCCATCGCCATTCAAAAGGGCGTTTCGAATATCACTGGAACTCCCAACAATCCCGGGGACATACTTCGATATACACTCAATTTCCAGGTGTCTGATTATTTCGCCTTCGACGGGATCAATATCACCGATATTCTCTCTGACGGGCAGCATCTTTTACTCGGGAGCGGTTACGACCCGCAAATGTCGATTAACGGCAACCAATATGTTCTTTCTGCTGACACTCTCGATTCCACGAATGTGGATGTTGACTGCAATTACACAGGTGGACCGGGAAGTGAATGCGACAACGAGAACCCAGCCGCCAACGACGGGGGTACAACGATTATATTTAATGTCTCTGATGAAATCATGGACCGCGGGCAAACCGGGCGGATGGTGGGCGGTTGTGTGCCTCTTGCCGGAGTTGGTGTTGGGAATTATCCCAACTGCACCAGCTTTAATGACGGAGCGACTACAGGAACCATTACCTTTTACACCCAAATCTTAGAGGAATTTACCGATACCTATCCTTCGGGAGACCGCTCCGTGGACCAGGGCGATGTGCTGGGAAACTCTGTCACCATAGACGGTCGTGTGCTAACTGTACAGGATGCCGTAACACCGACCGGGAATTATGAAGCCGACACCAGTGGCGCGAGTGTGAACATACCGTATGGAGTGATTACCAAATCGATCTACGCCATCAATGGCAGCACTTCCTTTGGCTCTCCAGTGGCAATCAGCCCGGGTGACACAGTGACTTACCGGGTTACTTACACACTGCCTACAAGCGATTTTGAGGACCTAGAGTTAAGCGACTACCTGCCATTGCCGGTATTCACAGCCGGCGAAGTTAGTACTTTCTCGAACACGGTCTGCGGAGTACCCGGCGCAGGAACATCTTGCCTGGGTCCAACCGACAGCTATCATTCATTGCCTGGCGCAGTAACCCCGATTCTTAGCACGACGGTTGCCGGCAACAACGTCATCTGGACTTATGGGGATTATGACCATATCAGTAACCCCTCAAGCATGATCGACCTGCTCTTCACCGTGACGGTCAATAACCAGCCTTTCGCTGATGGTCTCTACCTAACCAACCAGGCACACGTTCAGGAGAACTCCACAAATGCCGGCAGCCAGGATGCCAATGCCATTGTCCAGATCCTACTGCAGGAGCCGTATGTAACCATCAGCAAGGGAACGGTGTGGACGGACAAAGCTGGAGCAGTCTTTACTCCCACAACCGTGGGACCAGTGGCATTTAGCAACAGCTGCCCAAGTTTTAGCGGCACGATCAATTCGACCAACCTGGCAGCAAATCCTATTAACAGCAACCTGGCAGGTGTTGACGCCGGTGATACGGTCAGGATGGCAGTGGTGATCGAGAACACCGGACGTAACGCGGCTTATGATGTGCTGGCACATGATGCCCTTCCTGCAGGGATGAACTTTGTCCCCGGCAGCGTCTGCGTGACCAATGGGGTTGGAACTCCGCTTGCATTTTCCGGTAGCGCTGATAATTTTGTTACCAGCGGAATCACCCTGACCAGTCTCGGTCGGGGTAAATCGAGCGATGGCTCGATGGTGACCACAGGAGCCAATATCGCGGTCATCACCTACAATGTCACGCTTGACGCAATCTCTGAAGCACTACACATCTATACAAATACTGCAACCCTGGCAAATTATGCCGGACAACCCGGAGGACCCAATCACATTCCTGGAGGGCGCACTGACACCGCCACGGTGACACTTGCCCCATTCGCGGCTGCAAAGACTTTGATCGATACCAATCAGACCTTTACCGCCGGCAACAATGTGGCAATCGGAGAGATCGCGACTTACAGGGTAAGTCTTACTGTCCCCGAGGGAACAACCACGAACGTGGTTGCAAGTGACACCCTGCCCGCAGGCATGGCTTTCGTGGACTGCCTGTCTGTCAGCGCATCTGCAGGAGTGACGTCCTCAATAGGTTCCTGGGTGAATGCCTGCAACGACAATACCAATCCGGTCATCAGCAGTGGTGGAACAGCGAGTACCTGGAGCCTGGGAACAATAACCAACAGCAACAATGATTCCGCACTTGAGCAGGTACAACTGGAATACACAGCAGTCGTGCTAAATTCCGGTGTCCGCGGTAACACCCGGCAAAATAATGTTTCTGTATCGTACGCGAGCAACGGCAATCCTCAAACGACAACTGCAGCCGGACCTATCCTCACAATCGTTGAACCCACCTTGCAGGTAGTAAAGACGGTTGCACCTATCACGGCAGACGCCGGTGACACAGTGACGTACACAGTGACAATCAGCCACGCTGCCGCAAGCAATACCTACGCCTTCAACGCCCATGTGAGAGACGATCTGAGTACGCTGCCCCTGGCGCTCGGAACTCTCTCAAGCGTGAGCTTTACAGGAGCAGCCTGCGGCACCCCAACGGTTTCCAATGCCTCAACAGCAACGGCTGTGGACTTGACCATTGATGTACTCCCAACCGGCTGCAGCGCAAGCTTTACATATGCAGCAACCTTGTCAACAGGTGCATCAGCATCACAGGTAATTACTAATACAGCCAATATTGACTGGTCCTCTCTACCAGGAAGTGTAAGCGGACAGACCCTTTACGAGGGAACGCCTTCTCTGGATTGTGAACGCACCGGCAACACAGCTGACTGCGGTGGAGCGGCAAATAACTACCGCGCCAGCGACCCGGCAACGGTGACCGTTCCGACCACTCCGATAAAATCTCTGATTTCCACCTCCGAGGGACATACGAGTGGCGCAAGACTGGTTATTGGCGAAATTGCACGGTACCGACTGCAGATGGCGTGGCCGGAAGGCACGACCATTAATGCCATGTTCCGTGACAACATAGTAAATAACCTGCAATTCCTGAACGACGGGACGGCAAAAATCGCTTTTGTCTCAAACAGCGGAGACTGTTTAGTCTCTCCGGCAGCCAGCATGAGTTCTTCAACGCTTGGGACGGCTCCATGGGTCTGCGGAAACGCTACAAATATTGCGAGCATCACCCCGGCTTATATATTGCCGGATGACGCTGTTTCCAACGCTTCGACCACCAACACCGATACCTACACTAGTGGTACAGACCCCTATTTCAAATTTGGTACCCTGACAAACAGCGACAACGATTCAGATGCAGAATATGTAGTCGTGGAATTCAACGCGCTGGTGTTAAACAATACCAATAACCAGAGCGGTCAGACCCGCGGCAATACCTTTAACCTCATGACGGGCGCAACACCTGTTGTGGTTGGAAGCACATCAAATACGATCACAATCACGATCGCTGAGCCGGTGGTCACGATCACCAAGAGCCTTGTGACGGCCCCGGTGGATGCGGGTGACCCGGTGGTCTATGACATGGTTATCACCAATGCAAGCGGCACCAACGGCGCGACCGCTTTCGACCTTGAGATGACTGATACACTGGATACGAACCTGACGAATATCACAGCTGTCGTTCAGGCGACAACACAAGGAACTCCCTGCGCTGGCGGCACCGCGTTCACAGCCACTCCAAGCGTTTCAAGCCAGCTGGTGACAGTGAATGCCACCTGCCTGGATCCCTCGCAAACTATCACAGTGCGCATCAGCGCAAATGTTATTGATACGGCTCCGTCCAGTATCACCATTCCCAATACGGCACGAGTGGCATGGACGAGCCTGCCCGGATCGACTGGCACACCCGGCACCAGCAACCCCACCGGTTCCACCACACCCGGCGGAACAGGAACGGGAACAGGTGAGCGCAACGGAACCGGCACCACCGGAACGCTAAATGACTACAACTCGAGCGCTTCAGTGAACGCCCCACTGGCAAATCCCATTTCGGTGGTTAAGAACGCACCTATACCTGTCGTATACACCATTGGACAGACTATCACTTACCCGATCGTAATTACTCTACATGAAGGTACCACCCGCAACCTGCGCGTGACGGATACCCTGCCCCAAGGACTAGCTTACGAATCGATGAACGTGGATACAACCGGGTTTACCGGAAGTGTGAACACAACCCCAACGGTTGCCACGGTTGGCGATCCAGCACTTGGAAATTCCACGACCACATTTACTTTTGGTGATACCGTGGTCATTGCCACAACTGGCAACGGCAGCAGCTCGTTTACCCTCAATGTCACTGCCAGGGTTATGGATATCTCCCAGAACCAGATCGGGGATACCAAGACTAATAGCGCTTCAGCCGTTTATCTGGATCCTGATGGCAGCGGGACCGATGTAACTCTTCCCGGCGGTTCACAAATAATCACGATAGCAGAACCTCGCATCGTGACCACCAAGGATGTTAGCCCTTCTTCAGGGGTTGATGCCGGCGATGTTGTAACATACACAGTCCGGTTTGCCAACAATGGAACCAGCACCGCTTATGAAGTCACCGCGCTTGATATTCTCGCCCAGGGCGTTACCTATGATACCGGAAGTGCCACCTGCGTGGATCAGATTGGATCTCCGTTGGGAGTAACGATTTCAGACAATACCTCCTCACTTGGTTTTGATGGCGCTCCGGCTGGCAGCTGGGATATTCCGGTGAACGGGTATGTACAATGCACCTACACGACCACTGCAAGCAGTTCCATCCTTTTGGACGGTAACCACACAAATACCATTGATGCCGACTGGACCGGGTTGGATGGGGTAGCCCCGTTTGAACGAACCTATAACGACCTGGTGTCCCGAACCGTTGATGGCACCCAGGACACTGATGACGCTGTCTTCTCCTCCCCATCCGTGACCATTCTCAAGTCAGTGACCCCTGCCTCAGCTACCATCGGCGAGAACCTTACCTTTACGCTGACAATCAATGGCGCGAATGGAACCCTGCGCAACCTGGTGTTAACCGACCAACTGCCTGCCGGTCTTATCTATAACGCAGATCCAATAGTCACCGGTCTTTCCGGATTGTTTGCACCTACGGTCAGCAGCCCCAATGATGGCACTGCTTCTGTGACCATCACCTGGCCGGCAGCCAACGTGACCAAGACAGCGGATAGCGCCACCATCGTGTTCACTGCCCTGGTTGCAGATGTGGCATCCAATCACTGGGCAACGCCACCGATGACAGTCACGAATACCTTCCTGCTGGATCATCAGACCGCACAAGGCACAGCTCAGCCACAGCAATCCGCAACAGCAGCGCCAGCGATCGTAGAGCCACGGATCGCCACAACCAAGAACGTTTCTCCAACATCTAACGTACAAGCGGGGGATACCCTCACGTACACCGTCACTTTCACAAATACCGGCACCAGCACGGCGTTTGATGTTACCGCCCACGATGTACTGGCACAGGGAGTGGATTACGTGGCGGCAAGTGCAACGTGTGTAGACCAGGCATCTGCAAATGTGACGGTAAGCGTTATCGACAATGGCACCACGTTGGAATTCGATGGCAGCCCCTCTGGAGATTGGGATATTGTCGCGGGCAACAGCATCACCTGCACCTACCAGTTGTTAGCCGACAGTGACCTGTTCCTGGATGGCTCACACACCAATACCATCGACGCAGACTGGTCCAGCCTGAATGGAACTACAGCTAATGAACGAACATATGATGACAGCGTTACCCGCGTGGTGGATGGCAGCCAGGATACGGATGATGCCAGCTTCACCGCCACGGGCATTAACTTCTCCAAGACGGTGGATAAAGCCACAGCCACAATTGGCGAAGTGGTAACCCATACGCTCACAATCACCGGACCCAACGGGCTGATCAAGAACCTGGTGGTGGACGATACTTTGGATTCCGGCTGGATTTACAACAATGATGCCACGATCAATGGATTAAACGTGACCCCGAGCCTGTCGCTCAGCAGTCCTAATGACGGATCGGCGGCTGTGAATGTAAGCTGGAATTTCGGCAATGTTGAGAAAACCGCGGAACCCGCGACAATTACCTATTCGGTGACTGTCGCCAATGAGACAGCCACCACGACTGGTGACACCCTTGGAAATTCTGCAACCCTCAACTACAGCCGGGCAGATGACACCCCCGCCTCGCCGCTCACAGGCAACACCACCACGGATATTATCGAACCTGATCTGGCAATCACCAAGTCATTGGTAACACCACCCTCCAACAGTGTTGGTTCACTAGTGAGCTATAACCTGCTTGTCGGTCACACCGCTGCCAGCACGGCTGATGCTTACGATGTTGTAGTCTCGGATACCGTGCCATCGACGTATCTGGACTTTACCTCCAGCGATAATACTGCCCTGACAGTCACATTCACTCCAGCTGCCTGCTCAATCTATACAAATAACTCAACACCGGTGACCGATACGATCTATATCTCAATCCCGCATCTGCCGCAAGGATGCCAGGCTTCAGTGAATTTCACTGCTGTTCTTCGGCAGGAGATTACTCCGGGTCTACTGGTGACAAATACAGCCTATGTGGATTACTCCACCCTATCAGGTCTTCCTGTGGAAGAACGCGCCTATCAGGAAAACAACGGCACCTCCTTTACCACCTGGAACCCAGACGTTGAGAAGAATCTGACGTCTAGCAGCCTGACAGACACCACCGATCCGGCACTGACCATAGGTGAGGTGGCGACCTTCACCATTACCGTGCATGTGCCGGAAGGCACCACCAATACCCTGCAGGTGATCGATGACCTACCGCTGGGAATGACCTATGTGGATGGTTCAACCGTGGTGGATACCGCCACTGACCGCACTGCCACTGCTATACCCGCACCTGTCATCAGCACGAGCGGAACCAATGGGGGAACGGTCACCTTTGATTTCACCGGTCCAATCGTTATAGTAGATTCTGACCCGCTGACTGAGGATGATACCTTCGAGATCGTCCTCCAAGCGACCCTGTTGAACGATGCGAATAACCAAACGGGCGGAACACTTGGCAACCAGGTTACCGTACAGGCGGACGGAGGGGCAATCCTTAGCGATTCAGCTACTATCAGCGTAGTTGAACCTGATCTTAATCTTATAAAGAGCGTGGATGATGCCACTCCAGAACCGGAGCAGGAAATCACCTACACTCTTGACCTGTCGCATACCACCATCTCCACATCGGACGCGTATGATGTGGTCATCGTAGACACGCTGCCCGCCGGTCTTGTTCTCGTGGCAGGTTCAGCCACCACACCCGCTGGCTGGGGCTTCAGTTACGATAGCACAACAAACACGGTCACATTCACTGGTGACCTCCCGCTCCTGACTGCCACAGCCCAGTTCTCCTACCAGACGGTTGTTGATGGTACAAACGTACCTGTTCTTTCAACGCTCACAAACATTGCAGGGGTTGATTGGACCTCACTACCCGGTACTGCTGCTGAAGAACGAAACGGAACTGACGGTAGTGGCGGTGCATTGAACGACTACCACGATGAAGCCCAGCAAACGGTAACCTTCTATGGAGTTGAACTGGTCATCACCAAAGCGGATAACCCGACCAGCATCGTACCAAGCACACCTACAACCCCCAGTGTACTGCGCTATACCATCAGTTACAGCAACACCGGTAATCTGGATGCCACCAATGTGGTCATCACGGAAACCGTGCCTCAGCACACTACCTTCAGCAAACTTACCTCAACCGGCGGCGATACCCTGCCTCCGACCGGATGGTCATGTGCAGACGGCGCAACAGCAGGAACATCGTGTGAGTTCACTTTTGCAACGCTCCCTGCCGGAACATCCGGAACGCTCGACTTCGATGTTCTTCTCGATGAAACCGTTCCTGCCAATACCACCCAGATCCTCAACACGGTAACGATCGAGGCAGACGAGAAGGAGCCGATCTACACCAATAACACGGATGACGAAGACACTCCTCTGGATGCGCTGCCGGACATGGCTGTGGTGAAGACCAACGGAGTGAGCATTGTGGCGTCTGGCGTTGAACTGACCTACACCCTGACTGTACGCAATAACGGTAGTGAAGGGGCAACGGGAGTAGTGATCACTGACACACTTCCGGCACATGTGACGTATGTTACCGGGAGTGCCAGCCCCGCTTTCTCAAGCATGGATACAACACCTCCTCCCATCCCGGGAGACCCGGATGTGGTTACCCTCACATGGGAGATCAGCGGAGAATGGGTGGCCGGAACTGAGCGCATCTTCACCTACCGTGTAACTGTGGAAGACCCAATGCCAGCGGGTGTTACCGAACTGGTGAATGTTGCCGAGGTGGAAGATGATGGTACCAATGGCACTGATCCCACGCCGACAGACAACACTTCAACGGATATGGATTACCTGGCAACCCTACCCAACACCAATCTTTCAAAGGTCATTGCCGGAACCAGTGAGGATTCTACCGAACTACTGAATTTGGCTATCGGCGAATCCCTGCTCTACCGCGTTACCTTTGTGCTGCCACCGGGTGAATTGCCTGACATGACCCTTAGTGATGCGTTACCACAGGGATTGGCCTTTGGTGAGTGTGTGGCGATCACGTCATCATCAACACTGGTGACGACCAGCCTTGTGGACGGATTCGATACCGCCTGCAGCACCCCGGTGATCACAGCAGAACCTGCCACAAGTATTGAACCAGTGGATCAGGGTCGCAATGTTGTTTTCAACTTCGGGGATGTGACCAATAGTGGAACTGCCAACGCCACCCTCACCCTGGATTACACGGTCTACGTATTGGACAACGCAGAAAATATCCGCGACCTGGAACTTATCAACCTGGTCAACTGGCGTTGGGGAACTGACAATGATGTTCAGACACAATCTGAACCCGTGAAGATCGTAGAGCCCACACTCAGTATAGGAAAGGTTGTCAGCCCGACATCCGGAATCCGTGCAACCGTTGTGACTTACACCCTCACCGTTGCTCATACGGCAGAATCCAACGCCAGTGCTTTCGATGTACTGGTTGAGGATACGTTGCCAGTTGGGATGACTTACCTGCCGGGTACACTGCAGGTGATCTCCGGACCTGCACCAGACTTGCTGGAAGAAACCGGCGCTCCGGTGCTGCAGATCGGGTGGGATGAACTTCCTGCCAGGGATGTAGACAACAATCCCATAACCGTGACCATCGAGTACCAGGCACAGATCAACGATCAGGCAGCGCAAGGGGCTGTCCTCGTCAACCAGGCACGGGTCGAGTGGACCAGCCTCCCGGGAGACCTGAGCACACCACAGACGCCTAATAACCCGCTTTCAACCGAACGCTACTATGACCCCGGAGATGCTGTAAATATCTACGGAGCCATCGCCAGTGCGGAGTTTTCCGTGCCCAAGCAGGACGTGGCACCTGAAACCGGGTTTGCACCAGGAGTTATCACTGATCTCACAGGACTACCTCAAGTTGCAGCCAATGACCTGGGCAACCTGAGTCTCGAAATCCCGTCTATTGGCGTAAACCTGCCGATTGTCGGTATCCCCGCCAATAAGGACGGTTGGGACCTGACATGGCTTGGCGCGAAGGCAGGTTGGTTGGAAGGCACTGCGTACCCGACCTGGGAAGGAAACACGGTCATCACTGCCCATGTTTACCTGCCCAACGGTAAACCCGGTCCGTTCATCGACCTCAAGAAACTGCGCTGGGGTAATCGCTTATACATCCTCAGTAACGGCATGCGCTATACCTATGAGGTACGCATCGTTGCCCGGGTTAAGCCGGAGAATGATACCATTCTTGCACATGAAGACCGCGATTGGGTGACCTTGGTGACCTGCGCCGGCTATGATGATGCCACCGGGACTTACAAGTGGCGCGATATCGTCAAGGCTGTGCTAATCAAGGTGGAAGAAGAGTAATACAACAAATGGAAACAAAAAGACCCCGGGCTTTCCCGGGGTCTTTGTTATGACTTGATCAGATAACGAACTTACCGTTCTCGTACAGGGTCTCACCATCGACCTTGATATAGCCATCACGCAGGTCACAGATCATATCCCAGTGGATAGCGGACTGCTGCTTACTGCCAGTCTCTGGATAGCCTGCGCCAAGCGCCATGTGGAAGGAACCGCCAATTTTTTCATCAAAGAGGATCTGGCGGGTGAACTTCTGGATACCTATGTTGGTGCCAATAGCAAATTCGCCCACCCCGCGTGCCCCGGCATCGGTTTCAAGTGTGTTCAGCAGGAACTCCTCATTCTTGGAGGCACTGGCTTTGACCACACGACCTTTTTCAAAGGTCAGCTTCACGCCAGTCACTTCACGGGTCATGTAGATGGTGGGATAGGAGAAGGAAACATGTCCTTCAATTGAATCTTCCACCGGTCCGGTAAAGATCTCGCCATCGGGTATGTTAACCCGGCAGTCACAATTGACAAAATCACGCCCTTCGATGCTGAGCTGGAGGTCGGTATCCTTGCCAACCAGGTGGACTTTCTTTTTCCCTTTCAGCCATTTGACAATGCGATCCTGTTCCCGGCTGATGTTTTTCCAGTACCCCACCGGATCATTCAGGTCGGGCATACAGGCTCCATAAAGGAAATCTTCATATTCTCCCAGGCTCATATCTGCATCCTGGGCGTAAGCCTGAGTTGGAAATGCTGTGAGTGACCATTTAAGCTCACCCCGGGCTGTCCGATCCATATACACTTTCATCAGCTTGCCGCGTGCTTTCGAGAAAACGCTGATCTTCCGCGGATCAACGCTGGAAAGGGCTTTGGTATTTTCCTCGGCGAGAATACGTAACATACGGTCATATTTCCCGTAGAGGATTTCGGTAGGTTCATGGATGTAGCTAACTTGTTCATCGGAACCGTATTTATACATGGCTTCATCCGCGGGAGGAAAATCAAACACATTAAATGGGAAAGCACCAATTTCAATACATTTTTTATAGACTTCCGCTACCAGCGGCGCAGCCGTCATACCGCTACGGATAAAAACCTTGTGCCCCGGTTGAACATCCAGCGAGTAATGCACAAGCAATTCTGCCAGTTTTTCGATCCGTTGATCTACCATGCCATCCTCCAGGTA
>ERZ1649853.824-NODE-824-length-12410-cov-6.315014_pt1 | contig 12410 bp, 13 predicted proteins | sample MGYA00575353_ERZ1649853 | MGnify/ENA primary metagenome ERZ1649853 (study PRJEB40853, sample SAMN11349654) | freshwater sediment metagenome | isolation source: river sediment | host: Sediment | place: India: Okhla Barrage, New Delhi | collected 2017-02-21 ...
AGTTGGCGCCCTTCTCGCACACGATCCCCTCGATCTGCGTGAACTCCGGCAGGTGGGTCGAGTCCATCGCCTCGTTCCTGAAGATCCTGCCTATCGAGAAGACCTTGAACGGCAGCTGGGGGTTCTTGTAGATGTGGCGGACGGTGTTGACCGTGGTGTGGGTCCTCAGGAGCGCCCTCTGCGCCTCCTCCAGGCTCCAGCCGTACCTCCACCCGAGGGAGCCGGTCCTCCACCCGTCCTCGTGGACCTGTCTCACCATGTCCACGAACTCCCTGTCCTCGGTGATGTCGATCCTCGAGGGGTTCTCGAGGTAGAAGGTGTCCTGCATCTCCCTCGCGGGGTGGTCCTGGGCGGTGAACAGGGCGTCCATGTTCCAGAAGGCGCTCTCTATGTACTGCCCCCTGATCTCGGTGAAGCCCATGGTCAGGAAGGCGTCCCTGACCTTCTCTATCAGCACGGTCATCGGGTGCTTCCTGCCCCCGGCCGCGGTCGGCGCGAAGGCCTTCACGTCGTACCTCCGCAGCTCGACCTCCCTCCACCTCCCGGTCTGGATCAGCTCGGGCGTGAGCTGCGCCACCTCCTCCCTTACGTCCAGCGGGAGCGCGGCGACCTCTGTTCCCAGGTCCGTGAGCTCGACGGTCCTCTCCACGAGGTGCTTCTCGGAGAGGAAGTCCTTGCGCTGCCTCAGGGAGTCCAGGACCGCCCTGTCGGCGTCCCTCTCGTGCACCTCCCCCTGCACCAGCCTCTCGATCAGGAGCTCGTCGTCCCCCTTCCGGCCGAGCGCCTCTCGGCCCTTCTCGTTGATCGCGATGAACGTGTCGTTGCCCTGCTTCGAGACCTCTCCCCACCCCTTCCTCTTGACCCAGCCCAGGGCGATCTGGATGTCCTCGTTGGTGAGCTTCCCGGTGGCCTTGAGGTCCGCGAGCGACCCCTTCCCGCCGAGGTCCCTCACGAGCACCTCCGCGACGGCCCTCTCCGCCAGCGGCCTCGACGCCGCATCCTTGCGCTTGAGGGCGTAGGCCTTGGTGATGCTCTCGCGGATCGTGACCAGCCCCTTCGTCTGGAGCCAGGAGGCGGCGTTCATGACCTCGACGAGCTTCTCGAAGCCTCCGGCCTCGCGTATCGCCTCGGGGGACGCGCCGCCCAGTGTGCCCAGCGCCTTCAGCACCCTCTTCTCGGAGTGGCTGAGCTGCGCGACCAACTCGTCATGCGTCATGTCCTGGGTTCATCGGGCAGAGGTCTTATCTAGTTTTCTTGGCCGGGCGCCTCCGCGCGCCGTAGACGGACCCCACCTCGCCGTCGAAGGGCTTGACGTCCCAGACAGGGCTGCCGTCGTACGCGTCCAGGCCGCGCACCCTGACCACGCGCCCCCTCACCCCGAGGAGCTCGACCTTCGTGAGGCCCAGCTTGTTCGGCCGCTTGGGGGAGCGGGTCGCGAAGACGCCGACCAGCGGTCTCGACGGGTCGTGCATCGGGTGCACCCGCGGCGCCCATCCCCTCCTCCTGTGGAACCCGAACACCACCCAAATGTGCCTGAACCTGTCCAGCCTATAGAGGCCCGGGACGTACTCCGGCTCGAACACGAGCCGCGACTCCACCTCGTCCCAGTCGTCCGGGTCGTCCGTGACGCCGTTCCTGACGAACGCTATCGGCTTGAGCCTCAACGCAGTCCCGTCCACCGGATGGCCGCCGGGGGAGATTAACCCTGTCAGTCCCTGACGAAGAACTCCTGGACGACGTCCTTGGCCTTCTCCCTGCGCCTCTGGTGCTCCTCGAGGAACTTCCAGACCTTCTCGAAGAGGAGGGCCTTGCACTCGCCGCACATGATGGCGCCTGACCTGCAGTCGGCCTGAAGCTTGGCGAGCCTCGCGTCGTCGGGCTCGAAGAAGTAGGCCTGGTACTGGTACACGGAGCAGATGTCGGGGTTGCCGCCGAGCTTCTTCTGCTCCTCGACCGAGACGCGCCCGCCGGTGAATGCGTTCATGACCTTCTTCCTGACGACCTTCTGGCCATCGATGGTGAAGATGGTCGTGTCGGCCTTCGTGGAAGTGGACATCTTCTCGGCGCCCGCGAGGGAGGGCATCAGTTTCGCGTGCACCAGGGCGGGCTTGTAGTAGCCCAGCCCCTCGGCCACGTCCCTCGTGATCCTGAAGTGCGGGTCCTGGTCGATGCCGCAGGGGATGAGGCACGGGACCTTCCTGCCCTTCTCGACCGACTCGAGGAAGCACGGGACCGTCTGGATGCTGGTGAAGAATATGCTCCCGATGTTGTTCGAGTTGTCGAACCCGAAGACGGCCTTGATGGTCGAGAAGTTGATCTTCTTCGCGGCCCTGATCGCGAGCGGGTACATCGTCTTGATGTATTCCGTGTCGAGGAAGATCTTGGTCAGCTTCCTGTCGAAGCCGAGAGCGATGATGTCCAGGGCGTTCTCGTAGCCCCACTTCTTCGTCTCCTCGAGGGTCAGGTGGTCGTAGAACATGAACTTCTCATCATCTGTGAGCTGGAACCAGAGGTTGACCTTGAACACGTCCTGGAGGTACTTGGTGAACGCCCAGGGCATCAGGTGTCCGAGGTGGATCGGCCCCGATGGCCCGCGTCCGGTGTACAGCGCGAACTTGTTCCCCTTGTCGTACTCGTTCAGCACCCAGTCGAGGTCCCTGTGGGAGTAGAAGACCTCCCTCCTGAGCATGTGGTGGAGCGGGCCGTACCTGGAGATCCTCTTCAGCAGCGCCCCGTCTATCCTCTTCGTGCCGAAGCGCTCGACCAGGACGTCGTAGTCGACCTCGCCCGAGACCCCGTAGGGGGTGACGACGAACTCTTTGTTCATCCGCTATCGGGGCCTCGGTTAGAGGTTCTGACATTATATTCCTTTGCCATGTGGATGGGCCGCCAGCCGGGGAAGGTATTTACCCCGCCACCCCTCTCCGAGACCGGCACAGTGTCAGAAGGTGCTGAGATGGGGATGTTGAAGCAGGCATTCGTGTGCGCGCTCGCCCTGGTAGCCGTCATATCCATGTTCGCGGCCCCCGCCGCGGCCATAGACCGCTCGGAGGGCGATTACTGGGTCTACGAGGGCGAGATGGAATACGAGGGCATCGCGGTCACAGGCACGTTCAGGTACGAGTACGAGGAGAAGGACTCCCTGACGGTTGGCTCGGAGACCTATGATGTCAACGTCATGAAGGTGACTGGCTCGATGACAGGCGAGACCGACGACTTCCTCGGAATCTCAGCCACGGCGGAGATGACCTTCGACGGATACTCCTACGACCTCGTGGGCGGAATGGCCGTGGTCAAGGAGGACATGTACATGTGGGCGAACCTCTCCATCGGGACGGGCTCGACGGCCATCGTCATGAGGGTCGAGACGCAGGACGCCACCACATACTCCCCGCCGCTGATGTCGGGGTTCGTGGACGGCGAGACCGGGGCCGGGGACCAGTGGAACGAGACGACCGAGGTCTCCGAGACCTCCACCACATGGATCGATGGCGTGATGATGGACATCTCCAGCGACAGCTACACGGATGACATCGCCTTCACCGTCGCCGCGGCCGAGGAGAGCGTGACGGTCGACGCCGGGACATTCTCTTGCCTCAAGGTGACCGCCATGCAGGAGTGGGGCGACCATGTCGTCTACTGGTACTCCCCTGAGGTGGCCGGATGGGTGAAGATGTACTCGTACTCGATGGGCGAGACCTCCCCGTACATGACCATTGAGCTATCCGAGTACAGCCACGGCGGGCTCTCGATGACGATGCTGCTCCTGATAGCCGGGGTCGTCGTCATCGTCGCGGTCGTCATCTTGGTGGCGCTCCTCATGCTCAGAAGGGGCAGGACCCCGACGCAGGTCCCGCCGCAGATGCCCCCGCCGCCTCCGACGGGGTGATGGCTAGTGTCTCCTGATCGCGCGGCCGCCAGGAAGGTCTCCGAGTCGAGGTCGGTCGTCGCCAGGGTGATGATGCCCCAGGATGCGAACATCGCGGGGAACGTCTTCGGGGGGACCATACTGAAGACCGTCGACGAGATTGCCTATGTGGCGGCGACGATGCACGCGCGCGCGAACGTCGTCACGGTGTCGGTCGACCGCATGGCATTCCTGTCGCCGGTCCACGTCGGCGATCTCCTTACCCTGAAGGCGAACGTGAACGCCGTCTGGCGCTCGTCGATGGAGGTCGGCGTCCGCATCGAGGCCATGGACCCCCGGACGGGCGAGGTGAGGCACACCGGGTCGTCGTACCTGACCGTCGTCGCGCTGGGCCCCGACGGCGTCCCGTCCCCTGTCCCGCGCCTCGAGCTGGAGACGGACGAGGACGTGCGCCGGAACCGCGAGGCCGTCGCCCGCAGGGCGAGGAGGCTCGAGGAGAAGGCCGTCGAGAGGTTCAGGTCGAAGGGGTGACCCCGCCCCCGGGGGGTATTTCAAACTTCTGCACGCGTGCGACTCCGGGGTATTTATCGGAGAACCATTTTCACCCTCCATAGCAGGAGGATAGATTGTCCAAAGCGGTTTTCGACCCCCTGAGCAAGGAGCAGGAGGACGCGGTGCACCAGGAGTCCATCAGGATCCTGGAGGAAGTGGGCATCAAGGTGACGAGCCACAGGGTGCTCGCCATGCTGAAGGAGAAGGGCGCCGTCGTGGACGACAGGAGCCAGGTCGCCCGGCTCTCGGAGGCGATGGTGGAGGAGGCCCTCTCGAAGGCGCCCAAGGAGTTCGTGATGGCCGCCAGGGACCCGCGCTGGGACCTGCCCCTCCCCGCGACCGGCAGGGTCTATGGGGTCAACGACGGCCAGCCCACCGACGTCTGGGACATCGACACCCAGGTCAAGAGGAAGTCCACCGCCCGCGACCTGGTGGACCTCACCCTCGTCTGCGACGCGATGCCGGAGGTGGACCTGTACTGGCCCGAGGTGGTCGCCACCGACCTGCCCCCGGACGTGTCGAACAGCCACGAGTTCGTGGCGTCGCTATTCAACACTGGAAAGCACATACAGCACGGCGCTGGCTCCGTCGAGGACGCGAGGTTCCTGATCGACGCCGCCGCAGCGGTCGTCGGCTCTGAGAAGGACCTCGCCAAGAGGCCGATCATCTCGATCACGCACACGCCCATCACCCCTCTGAGGTACGAGGAGGGGGACATCGAGGCAGCGGTCGAGTTCGCCCTCGCCGGGCTCCCTGTCGTGCACCTCTCGATGGCCATCTCGGGCTCCGTCGCCCCGGTGACGCTCGCGGGAACGGTCGCCCTGGTGAACGCGGAGAACCTGGCGGGTTTCGTCATCTCCCAGGCCGCCAAGGCCGGCGCGCCCGTCCTCTACAGCTCCGAGTCGGGCCCGATGGACATGAAGACAGGGGTGTTCCTGTCAGGCTCGACCGAGGGCGCGCTCATCAACTCGGCCGGGTGTCAGATGGCGCGCAGGTACCGGATGCCCTCGCAGGTAGGCGGCACCGCCGCATCTGGGTGCAGGCCGGGGTACGAGGTCGGCTACCAGAAGGCCATAAGCGGACTCCTCCCGGTCATGGCGGGCGCGGACCAGGTCGTCGGGATAGGCGGCTTCGAGCGCTCGGGCTGCGAGTCAGTCGAGCAGGTCGTGATGGACTGCGAGCTCTGGAGGAACATCCTCCGCGCGTGGAGGGGCATCGATGTCGGGAGGGAGACCCTCGCCTTCGACGCCATCTCCAGGGTCGGCCCGGGCGGCTACTTCATGAAGGACGTCCACACCCTCAGGCACTTCAGGAGGGAGAACCTCCTGCCCAAGATCGCCATGCTCCCGCCGCCCCAGGACTCCGCCGAGGAGCCAATCAGGGTCGCGGCCCGCAGGGAGGCCAAGAGGATCCTCGCCGAGCACAGGCCGCCGCCGATCGAGAAGGGCGCCGCCGACGAGGTCAAGGCGATACTGAGGAGGTACGACGAGGCTACCATCAGGGCGGCCGTCCCGACGGACTACCTCAGGTTCTGAGCCCCACCGCGTATGTTGTGGCCAGTGAAGGGTTATCTCCACCGAGGCCGATGACCGGCCGCTGTGATAGCATGGGCTTCTCAGATGGGTCAGGGTACGACAGGTCGCTGAGGGCGGGGGCGAGGGCGTGCGTCGACGACGTCCTCGGCCTGAAGAAGGGCGAGACGCTGCTGATCATAACCAACCCCAACCAGGAGGTCAGGGAGATCTCCATGGCCATATTCGACGCGGCCGAGGGGGCGGGCGCGTCCCCCGTGGTGGCGTTCCAGCGGGAGAAGGGCCAGTTCGACTTCACCGAGGAGTCAATCGTCGCTGCGATGCGGGCGGAGCCGGACGCCATACTCTCGATGAGCGCGGACAGGCTTGGCAAGGACAGGGTGGGGCTCCAGAATGGATACAAGGGGAAGAGGAAGTACAGCGACTACTTCGAGCTCCTCTACGAGGAGAAGAAGTCGAGGGCCTTCTGGTCCCCAGGGATCACCAAGGACATGTTCAGGCGCACGGTCCCGATCGACTACACCCGGCTGAGGTCGGACTGCAGGAGGCTCGTCAGGCTCCTGGCCGCGTCCTCCGAGGCCAGGGTCACGGCGCCGGGCGGGACCGACGTCCGCATCGGCGTCAAGGGCAGGAAGGCCAGGCCCGACGACGGGGACTTCAGGAGGCCAGGCGCGTCCGGGAACGTCCCGTCCGGAGAGGTGTACGTGTCGCCGGCGCTGGGCACCGCCCAGGGCGTCATCGCGTTCGACGGCTCCATGGTCCTCAACGAGGGCGAGGTCGTGATCAGGACGCCCATAGTCGCCGAGGTCTCGGGGGGCTTCATCACCGCGATCTCCGGGAAGTCTGAGGCGGAGAGGCTGAAAGCCTCGATAGCCTCCGCCCGGTCCAAGACGAGGAAGATGGTCTCCCAGGGCCTCCTCCCGAGGAAGAGCCTGGAGTCCTACTCCAGGAACGCCTCGTCGATAGGCGAGCTGGGGATAGGGCTCAACAGGCGCGCCAGGATCGTCGCGAACATGCTCGAGGACGAGAAGGTCTACGGGACCTGCCACTTCGCCGTGGGCAGCAACTACGACGGGGACGCGGAGGCGCTGATCCACCTGGACGGGATAGTCAAGAGGCCGACCATCACCCTTGTCTCCCCCTCCGGAAGGGAGACTGTCGTGATGGAGTCCGGGAAGCTGACCTGGGATTGAGGGAAGGTTTAACTGCAGGCCCTCACTTCCGAGACCCATGGAGGAGCGGGTCCTGCCGGGCGCGGCGGACCAGGACAGGTTCGACAGGTCCAGGAGGGTCGGGTGGCTCGACCTCGAGTCGGTCTTCCGGTCCAGGGTCCTCATGCTCGGAGCTGGCGCCCTCGGCAACGAGGTCGCCAAGTGCCTCGCCCTATCCGGCTTCGGGAGGGTCACCGTGGTCGACATGGACCACGTCGTCGGCTCCAACCTGAACCGGTGCCTCTTCTTCTCGGATGAGGACGCGAGAAGCCGGAGCAGCAAGGCGGAGGTCGTGGCCAGGGGCATCGAACGGCTCTCCCCCGAGACGCGGGCGAGGGCCATCGTGGGGAGGCTGGAGGACCTGCCGGACGGCCTCTACAAGGAGTTCGACGTCGTCCTGGGGTGCCTCGACAACATCGGCGCCAGGATTCACGCGAACTCCCGCGCCTACATGGCCCGGAGGCCGTACATAGACGGGGGCATGGAGGGCTTCTCCGGGAAGGTGATGGTCTGCCTCCCGCCGGACGGGCCGTGCGTCCAGTGCGGTATGAACAGGTCGCACGCGAAGGTCGCCGGGCTCAGGTTCAGCTGCACGGGAAAGGGGGTGGTGTTCCACGAGCCGCGGCTGGCCGCGGAGATCACGACCACCAGCATAGTGTCGGCGGTGATGGTCAGGGAGTGCCTGAAGGTGGTCTCGGGCAGGGCTGATATGGCCCTGAGGAACACGCTCTACTACGACGGGCAGAGGAACGTGGCGGAGGAGCTCGAGGTCCCGCTCGACCCGAGGTGCCCGAACCACCCGGCGAAGGTGCTACAGGTATCCGAAAACCATATAACATCAGGCTCTGTCCAGTAGGCAGGTGGTCGCCATGACGTTCAGGCTCAAGGTGAAGAATGCTGAGACGGGGGCGACGGTGGAGATGGAGCTGGACGACGACAACACCGTCGACGAGATGATAGAGAGCGCTGCCACGTTCTGGAACAAGGATATGGGCGCGTACGTGCTCAGGAAGGGGAAGAAGGTACTCCGGGGCGGGTCCACGCTCAAGGAGTCCGGCGTGATGGCCGAGGACGTGCTGGAGCTCATCCCCGACCCCGAGGGCGGATAGTCCGGATGTCCCTGCCGATCGACGTCCTGAGGCTGCGCATCAAGAACGAGGTCGATGCATGCCAGCGCGAGCTGCGCCACCACATCTCCGTCTCGGACCCGACGCTCAGCCGCTTCCCCATCCAGATCAACGTGCACCTCCTCCGCGTCCCTGGCCCGGCGTGGGAGGACGGAAGGGTGGTGCACCTGTTCGTCCACAAGTTCGCTCTCATCATAGGCGAGGACTACCCGATGGAGAAGCCGATCGTCAAGTGGATGACGCCCATATTCCACCCCAACATCATGCCCCCCGAGGACGGGGGCTACGTCTGCACCAAGCTCCTCGAGAACTGGGACCTCAGCTCGAGCCTGTCGGCCTTCATAATCGGCCTCGAGTCCCTGCTCTCCAACCCGAACCCCGGGAACCCGTTCGGCTCGGACGCGTGCACGCGCGCGGCCGCCTACTTCAACAGGAACAGGTACTCGCCCCCCTCGCAGATGGACCAGTCGGACAGGAGGGTCAGGATCGTGGGGGCGTCCCATGGCTAGGCCCAAGGTGGTGAGGGAGACCAGGCGGAGCCCTGAGGAGCGGCCCCCGCCCGCCGCGGGCTCGCTCCGCCCGCACGGGTGGCTGTCCCCGGACTCCTTGGCCGCGTACGAGGTGGCGCTGTCCTCCGGGGCACCATTCCCCCTGTACATCTCATCGCACGCCGAGGCGCTGATGCGCTCCCACGCCGAGAAGGAGGCGCCGCGGAGGCTGGAGGTGATGGGCTTCATGCTCGGCGAGGTCGCCTCATGGGAGGGCTCGGTGTACGCGACCGTGAGGGACGCGGTCTCGACAGACCTGAAGAGCAGCCCCTCGAAGGTCAGGTTCGACCGCGACGCCTTCCCGAAGCTCTTCGGGGACATGGACGGCTCGGGCTTCGACTACATCATCGTCGGGTGGTACCACTCCCACCCCGGCCACACATGCTTCCTCTCGAGGACGGACCTGGAGACCCAGAGGACCATGTTCGACCAGCCCTACCACTCCGCCCTCGTGATAGACCCACTGAGCGAGGACGTCAAGGCGTTCAGGCTCTCGGGCCAGGGGTACGAGGAGATCCCCTTCGCGGTCACCGACACGATCTCCCCTGCCAGGCGTGTGGGGGGGAGGACCCGGAGGCTCAAAGCGGGCCGGCCCTGAGGGAAAAGCTATTCGTGCCGTCCGTCTTAGGGTCAGAGGGGTGAGAGATGGCATCAGGACGTCTGTCCGCGATTCTCCTCGCGGCGGCGCTCCTCTCCTCGTTCGTCCCGGCGCTCGCGGACGGCGGGGACGGGGACGACTACGCGATCTTCGTCAGCGTCGACGAGACGAAGGTCAGCATCGTCTCGGGCAACCTCACTGTGGCGGTCACGAGGGACTGGCCGAGGGTGCTCTTCTGGCACTCGGTGGACCCCTTCTCCCCGACATTCGAGGTCGGTTTCCCGAAGCTCTACCTGTTCAACGACACAGACGCCGATGGCAGGTTCTGCATGTCGGAGGCGGTGTACACCGTCTACTTGGACTCCAACAGGGTCGAATGGAACCTCTCCTCGGTCTCCTCCGACTACTCCGCCGAGCTGGGGGAGTCCGTCTCCTTCTCGATGACCACCAGGGCGAGCGCCTTCAACGACACGCTCGACGCGCCCCCGGCCGTCGAGTCGTGGGCCAACGTGACGTTCTGGTTCCGTGTCGCCGAGAACCCGACCACCGTCACCAACCCCGCCGGCTCGTACGGCCTGTCAGGGAAGACGGACGTGCTCGTGGACATGAGCATCGAGGTAACCAACGGGACGGGGTTCGACGCCATCGCACTGGAGCGCTTCCTCCAGGGCGGCGGGACGACGGACATGTTCGAGGTGCTCGAGGACGGCCGGGACGGTGCCGTGAGCGCGGTGCTTTCGGGCAGGGTCGACGAGAGCGCCGGTGACGGGAACTTCACGAGGCCCCTGAACATCACGGACTCCGCCGTCCAGAGCATCGAGTTCGCGAAGGACGACGGCACGGTCCAGGCGTTCTACAGCTGGGGCTCCGAGGCGGTGGACGAGACGGGCGCCTCGCCCGGGGTCCGCCTCAACTCGTCATGCTTCACGACCGGGGCCGGGCTCATCCTGCACTCCGTCGTGCCGCTGTCCAACGGTACGGCCTCGATCTCGCACGACTCGAGCGTCGGCCTGGTCGAGGAGGGCTTCGTCGGGGCCATGACGGACTGGATAAGGGAGCACAGCCTCGTGCTGGGGTCGGCCGCAGCCGTCGCCGCAGCGGCCGGCGTCGCCGCGCTGCACCTGGTCCTGAGGGGGCGGCGCCTCTGGAGGGGCGGTGCGAAGGACAAGGGCGCCAAGTGAGCCATCAGACCCATATCGCGTGCCGCTTCCTCATCTGGCCCTCGCCCTGGCCGAGCTTCTCCATCAGCCGGGCGACTATGCCGTCGAGGTAGATCAGGGTGGCGTCCTCGAAGAGCGTGCCGAGGGGGGCGAGCGTGCGCCTGTCCTCGTCCTTCGGGGGCGTTATCGAGATTATGACGTTGGAGGCGCTCGCGAGCTTCGAGTGCGGGTTGGCGGTTATCGTGATGACCCTCGCGCCGACCCTCCGGACGATGTTCGCCGTCTGCACGGCCGACATCGTCTCGCCGGTGTGGGACACGATGACGACCAGGTGGCCCTCCTCCACGATCGGGGTCACGGTCTCCCCGACGAAGTAGACCTCGAGCCCCATCTGGACGAGCCTTATGGCGAACGCCTTGGCGATGAGCCCCGAGCGGCCGACCCCGTAGATGAAGACCTTCCTGGCACCGATGATGGCCTCGACGAACTCGTCCGTCCCCTCGATCTCCCCCTCGAGGGTCCTGCCGATCATCCTGACGATGTACTCGGTGCTCTCCTTCATCTCGACCCGGCCTTCTCCTTCTTGTTGTTGACGGTCTCCTTGCCCTCCCTCGAGACCCTCTTGGAGAGGACCCTCTCCAGTATGACCTTCATGTACATCGCGTCGTGCTCGAGGAGCGGGGAGCCGGAGATGATCGTGATGGGGTCGTTCCTGTCGACCAGGGCCTCGGCCAGGGGCTCGAACCTGAGGTCCCCCTTCTTGATGGAGGTGTAGCGCTTCTCGTTGCCGTCCTCGTGCTCGACGCCCGAGAAGTGGGTGTAGAACTCCCCGTCGGAGATGTCGGACAGCGTGTCGAGGAGATCGTCGAAGTCCTTTGGCTCCTTGAGCGTCCCGTGTTCGCGCGCGTGATAGTGCGCGACGTTGACCACAGGCCCGACGCCCTCGATCTCCTTGCACAGCTTAGCGACCTCGGGCAGGGACCCGAAGATCTCCCTGCGCCCGCTGAGCTCGAGCCCTATCGGGGCCTTGATCCTCTGCTTCTTGTACCAGGCCGAGAGCTCCTTGACCCTGCCCTTGATGCGCTTGAAGGCGGTCTTGTCGTCCACGTCCCCGTACAGGCCGAGGTGGGTGACGACCATCGATCCCCCGAGGGCCTTGGCGATGATCCCGCCCCACCTGATCGAGTCCATGCTCTTGAACGAGAGCTCCCCCTCGCTCACGAGGTCCATGTAGTAGGGCGTGTGGATCGACATGGCCACGTCGAGCTCGTCGGCCATCACCCTGAGCTTGTCCAGGTCCTGGTAGTTGGTGGCCAGGCCGCTCGTGAGGGCGACCAGGGTGTCCTCGGCCTTTATGGGCGTGTCGAGGTCGTACAGGACCTCCTCCTTCACCCCCTTCTTGCGGACGATCTCGATGACCATGTCGCTGGTGAGCTCGATGGGGGTCATGCCGACCTCCTCGGGCTCGGCCGTGCGCTCCTGGACGCTCGCTCGGACGAGCTGCGTCTCGAGGGCCGTGAGGCCGAGGTGGTGGACGTCCTCGATTCCGTCCTTCAATGTGCGCCCCTTGCAGGATAGCGGGATTCCCGCCGGGCCAAAACGTATCATCAGAGACCACTGAACTGAGCTGAGTTTCCGGAGTATGCCTTATGCCGTATATATCTATTCGCGGGTGTCGTATATTGGTGCGCGGGCCCGCCAGCCCGTGCCCGCGCGCCCCCCGCGGCGTGGCGGAGGACATCTGGCCAGGGTTCCGGGGGTATCCAAAGCTTTATAAACGGTTCCCCCATTTACTCGCCTGCTCTCTGGTTGTC
>ERZ1649853.825-NODE-825-length-12391-cov-6.182798_pt1 | contig 12391 bp, 10 predicted proteins | sample MGYA00575353_ERZ1649853 | MGnify/ENA primary metagenome ERZ1649853 (study PRJEB40853, sample SAMN11349654) | freshwater sediment metagenome | isolation source: river sediment | host: Sediment | place: India: Okhla Barrage, New Delhi | collected 2017-02-21 ...
GTTGAGGTAGCGCAGATCCTGCGAAAATCACAGAAAATGGTGAATGGAAAAGCGACGCCACCAATCTTCCTGGTGGTGAATAAGGCAGACAGCGCCAAGCAGCGGGCAGCGGTAAATGAGTTCTATGAACTTGGGCTGGGGGATCCACACGCGATCTCGGCTGTTCACGGCACCGGCACCGGCGATCTGCTGGATGCACTGGTGGCGGCGTTCCCGGAAAAGGAACCCGAACAGGATGACGATTCGGTAAAGATCGCCATTGTCGGGAAACCAAATGTTGGAAAATCCAGCCTGTTGAACCGCCTGACCGGGGAAGAGAGAGCAATTGTCAGCCCGATCGCCGGAACCACACGCGACGCAATAGACACAAAAATGGATTACGAGGGCGTGCCCATCACGCTAATTGATACAGCGGGCATCCGCAGGCGCGGGAAAGTGGACCCTGGTGTTGAGAAATTCAGCGTGGTACGTTCGATGCGCGCCATTGAACGCTGCGATGTGGCCATTTTAATGATCGATGCCACCCAGGGAATTGCCGCGCAGGATGCGCATATTGCCGGATACGTGAAAGATGAATGGAAAAGCTGCATTGTGGTGGTGAACAAATGGGATGCGGTTGAGAAAGACAGCTTCACGATGCAGGATTACACAAAAAAGATCCGTGAAGACCTGAATTTTGTGGATTATGTGCCCATCCTCTTCATCTCGGTAAAAAACGGGCAGCGGGTTGAACAAGTGATGCCACTGGCACTGCGAATCCAGGAAGAGCGTCTGGCGCACGTGAACACCGGCGCATTGAACCGCATCCTGCAAAAAGCCCAATACACTCACGCGCCGACTTCAAAGACGGGGACTTCGATCAAGCTGTACTATGGGACGCAAGTGAGAACCGACCCTCCGACCTTTATGATCTACTGCAACAACCCAAAACTTGCTCACTTTACCTACCGGCGATTCCTGGAGAACCAAATCCGTATGGAATACCCGTTCACCGGCACTCCCATCCGGCTGGTATTGAAACCGCGCAGCGAATAGACTGGAAAACCTTTTTTATGACTGTTAGCCCCATTGAAACAACTGAACCGGAGCAGACGCAGCCGGAAGCCGCTGAACCGAAGAAAAATACCCTCCGCAGCGCTCTGATCGAAATCATTCAGACACTGGTGCTGGCTTTGCTGCTCTACTTTGCGATCGACGCCGTCTTTGCCCGGGTCCGGGTGATCAACATCAGTATGCAACCCACCTTATATGAAGGGAACGTACTGCTGGTAAATAAACTGGCTTATAAACTGGGAACCATGCATACCGGCGATGTGATCATTTTCCATAATCCCAACTTCCTTGAAGAGGATTACATCAAGAGGCTTATTGGAAAACCCGGCGATGTGGTGAAAGTGGAAGGGGGAATCGTTTCGATCAATGGCACCCCCCTGGATGAGTCTTATATTGCTCAACCTCCCTATTATGCAGGTGAATGGGTTGTCCCGGAAAATTCCGTTTTTGTACTGGGTGACAACCGTAATAGTTCTTCAGATTCGCACAGCTGGGGTTTTGTGCCGGTTGAAGACCTGGTGGGGAAAGCCCTGTTGATCTACTGGCCTCTGGACGCAGCCGGTGTGATCCGGCAGCCGGCTTATCCAGGGTTGAATTAAATTCCTGTCAAAAATAAATAAAATATGGTATGGTTAATTCACGATGACTGAGAATCAACATTTTGCAGACCCTGTTTATCCCTGCCCTGAATGCCAGGCCGGACACATGCATCGTACCTATGTAGCGTATTTCACCTGGCTGGGGGATGAGCTCATCTCTGTGCCAGATTTTCCTGCCTGGTCCTGTGACCTGTGCGGACGATGTGAGTATGACGAGAACGCGCTAACCCGGTTGACGCTCCTATTGAGCCCGAATGCCGGAAAAACCATCACACCCATCCGATACCTGCCGAAAAGGGTTAAAGTACGTACCAAAAATGAACGCCCGACACTACCTGAATAAAAACTCCCGGTTGACCGGGAGTTTTTGTTTATCAATTAATGGCTACTGGCTGCCAGGATGGATCAAAATCGAGAGATGGCAGGTTGGTCAAATTTGTGACCTGACCTCCCTGGGCATCCATGATGTAAACTTCCTTGTCGCCATCCCGGATGGATGTGAACAGGATCCACTTGCCGTCTGGAGACCAAAACGGCGCAGAATCGGTGTTGGAATCTGTAAGCTTGGTAACTGTGCGACCACGGTCGGCAAAAATGGCGGTGTAGATGTTGTTCTTTTTGTCGGCAAACTGGGTGTAGACAATCATCGTGCCATCCAGGCTGACGTTAGGCTCTTTGACCCAACCAAGCCGGCCTGCGTCGCTGGTGCGGTCGAACTTGGAAAAATTCTGATAAACGCTGTAGCGGTCACGCATCTGCAGGACATTGAGTTCACCGGTGGTTAACACGTACAAGAGGAAATTGGCACCGGGGGTCCAGCTGGCATAAGATTCTGCCAGACCGGGCGAAAGACGGGTCTGGTTGTACCCCTGGGTGTTCATGATGAACAACTGGGGCATTTTATCTTCGCGGTACATACTTGTGAAAGCGATGTACTTACCGTCGGGGGACCAGGCGGGGAAAAGGTCATCAGCGCCGCGCTTGCTGATATCAACCGGTTCTGCTCCTGCCGTGGTTAGATCGAGTGTCCAGATATCAGCAGCAAAGGGAGTGCCATTTGGCGATGACCCGGTGCTGATGCCTGAATAGAGCAGGAATTTGCCATCAGGGGAGAAGGAGGGCTTGGTTTTATCGCCGGGAGTGAAGGTGACCTGAACCGGCTCAGAGGCAACGATTTTTCCGTTCTGATCGATGCCAACGTCCATCATCCACACCTGGTTATAGCCATCGGCAGCACGGTTGCTGATGAAGGCTACTTTGCCGCCATGTCCGATGGGAGTGATCACCGGTACCTCGGTGATGGTAGGGGTTGCTGCTTCGGTCGGGGCAATGGTAGGTTGCTCGGTTGTGATCTGCGAGGTTGGCTGCGCTGAAGGCTCTACCACCACGATCTCGGTCGGGCGTTCAGGCGCGGTGGTGGGGCTGGCTGTGCCGCCGCCGTTGATCAGATTCATCGCGACGAGGATAACAAAAACAACGCCGATCAATGCCAGTCCCCCTAATGTGATCCAGAGGAAGGTTTTGGGTTTTTTGCGGGGGGCAGGGATGGAGATTGGAACCGGTCCGGTAGGCGGGACAATTGCCGGACCACCGGGGATGGCGATGGAAGGAGGCGCGGGGCGAGCACCCATCTGGGTTTTCTGCACAGAAGCCGGATCCGGGATGGGAGATTTGGTGCGCATTGCAGCGACAAAATCGGCAACGGTAGTGAAACGATTGTCCTGCTTGATGGAGAGGGCTTTATCAATGGCGTCAGAAATATGAGCGGGAACATCCGGCACAATGGTCTTGAGAGAGATCAACTCTTCTTCTCCCATGAGCCGGCGAGCGGCATCTGCAGGAGATTTGCCGGAAATGACATAGTAAAGTGTGGCAGCCAGGCTGAACTGGTCTGACTGGGGACCGGTGCGCAAACCGCTAACCTGCTCAGGCGGGGCAAAACCGGGGGTGAATGCCCAGGCACCTGAAAGGGTTTCCTGGGAGGGATCCCCTACTTTAGCAATACCGAAATCCACCAGAACCACTTCTCCATTGGGCATTAATTTGATGTTGGTCGGTTTGATATCCCGGTGGAAGATGGGAGGATTCTGCATGTGCAGGTAGGTGACAGCATTGCCAAGCTGTTCGGTCCAGGAGAGGATCTGCTGGAAAGTGAATTTGGTCTTCTTTTCGACCAGGGCGTGTAAATTCTCGCCGGGAATATAATCCATCACCAGGAACTGGGTATCTCCATCGGTGAAGTAATCGATAACGCGCGGGAGGTTAGGTTGTTTTAAGGAAGCAAGCAGGCGGGCTTCGCGGATGAATTGGGCGGCAGAATTGGCGTTCAGGTTGTGGTTAGCTTTTACGGCAACCTTATTATCCAGGGTCAGGTCTTCAGCAAGGTATACTTCGCCCATGCCACCAGCACCCAATTGTTCGATAATCTTGTAACGTTCCTTCAGAGTCGTGCCTGCATCAAGAGTCGACATGAGTCACCTATTCTTATTAATATGCCTTAATCATACACAAAAATTGAAAATAAAAAAGACCTTTTAAGGATGAATATACCCGTGATTAACAAGGAAACCCACAAATTTTAGAAAAGTAATTCTAAAGTATATAGTAATTGGATAATGAATTTGCTATACTGTTTTGTGTAAAAATGGTTCTTCCCGTTCATATGGTCAACAGGGAGGAAGTTTGAAAAAATCCATCAAGTTCGTCTTACAGACCCTATTTGTTCTGGTGATGATATCTGCGCCGATATCCGGAGTGGTGGCGCAGGAAAATTGGGATATCAACATCAACCAGGTGACCACACAGGAATTGCCCGAATACATGTCGTTGAAGGTTTACTTCACGATCTCTGATGGACATTCCGGAGCACCGGTAACCAACGCGCAATTTTCCACCGCGCAGGTAGCATTACTAAACCAAACTTATATTGCCAATGCCACGGTGAAAAAGCCGGATGTGCCCATTTATGTGGCCATCCTGATGGATTCAAGCGGAAGCATGGGCGGATCAGTGGTTGCGCTGCGAAACGCCGCCAAGGCTGCCCTTACGGATATCCCGGACAATTCGCAATTTGCCGTGATCCAGTTCGACGAAGGGACAAAGCTTCTGCAGGATTTCACCTCGAATATTTCAGCGGTCAGTTATGCCATTGATCAGTACAAGGCTTCTAACAAGGGCACCTGTATTTATGATGCCGCCTACACGACCATTGAAGCGCTTGCCCAACAGAGTAACGGCCGGCATGCGATCATCCTCTTTACTGATGGCAAGGATGAGGTTGCCAACGGGCAGCCCTGCAGCCAACATCGTTACCAGGAATTGATTGACCTGGCGATGAAATCGCAGGTGCCGATCAGCACGATCGGGTTATCCACCAAAGAAGCCGATATCAATGCGGTGGAACTGCAGGCAATGGCTGCCAGCACAGGGGGTTTTTCATCCATTGCGTCAAAAGATGACCTGAATGCCGCGTTCAGCAGGATCATGACAGCGCTGAAAGCCCAATGGATGGCTGAAGCGATCATTTATCCGCTGAGTGGTGCAAACAATTCTGTTTTGACAGTAACATTTAAAGACGGAAAAAGCCTGAACGAAGCGTTTTCGGTGGAATCTGGTACAGATTACCCCGGTCCAGCGAGCCCGGTTTCGATCGGGCTGGCGGGACTGGTATTGAATGCAGCCAAGGAATCCTATGAAGTACAGATGAATATGACTTCACCGGACTTGGCGAGTTACATCAAGATCGAAGTATGGGATACGGAAGGGGGATCAAAGGTCGGGGAGTATGTATTTGAGAACCCGAGTTCAGCCAATGTATTCCTGATCCCGACCAATATCCTGACAGCTGGCAACAGTTATGAATTGCGGATATCGGCGATCAGCAAGGCGGATAGTACGGCTTTTGCCATTACACGGGATGACCAGGGGAAGACTTCGACCCAGTTGATCCATGAGTTCAAGTTTGATCCCGCTTCGTCCTACCCGCAGCTGGAAGTGCTTTCAGTGCTGCAAAATGGCGGAGACCTGGACGTGAATATCAGCGTGACCAACCCGAGCCTGGTGGGCGGTTTTGACGGATGGCTGGTGGATCCGAAAACCAATACGCAGGTGGCGGGATCGAACTTTACTGTGCCGGCGATCTCCACGACCAATGGAACCATTACCATCCCAATGAAGGCGAACGGCATTGATGACGGGATCTACAACGTGGTGATCCGCACCCTTTCACAGAACAACACCGTTTACAGTTCGCAGACGGTTGAAGAAGTAGCGTATAAAGCGCCATCGTTCTTTGCAAGGCTCATCCCGGCTCTGAAAGCGAACCCGATTTACCTGTTCATTATTGTGGGAATTATCCTGGCGGTGCTGTTGTTCCTGATCATATCCTCCGCCCGGCAAAAATCAATGAGCGGCACACCAGTGCTGCAAGGAAGGATAGGCGGCGGTAAGGGCGGCAGAGGAAAGCAGAAAATGCCGGTTATCCCGGTTTCGGATGAACCAATCCCGTTCCGGAACGGCGGGCAGCCGCCGATGATGCCGCCGGGTGCTCCTGCACCCTACGGCATGCCGCAACCCCCGCAGGCGGTTGTTCCTCCACCCGCGGCCCCGGTTGCACCACCACAGCCTTACACTCCGTCAACTGCTGTTCCAGCGGCACCTGCGCCGCAGCCCTATACGCCGCCAACGCCACAGCCGGAAAGCTATGTATCGGAAACGGTGATGCAGGGAGCGGATTCCACGGTCATCGTGGGGGCACGCTCAGCAGGCAGCGCATACCTGGTTGTAACCAATTACCCGGTGGATGTTGGCGAGAACGGGCGGGTACTGATCGACAGTTTCCCGTTCGTGGTGGGGCGTTCTGAGGGCAACCTGGTGGTTTCGGCTCCGAGCGTATCACGACGGCACTGCCAGATCTCGTTCGACCCGAATTCAAGAACTTATTACGTCACGGACCTCAACAGCAGTAATGGTTCGACTTTGAACGGGCAGCGGCTGACCCCCATGCAGCCCACCCAACTCTCCAACGGAGCAACGATTAACGTGGGGCCACATGTAACCATCAGGTTTGAAATAGGATAGGTTGAAATGGCCAATAAAATTCAATTAAGGTACGACGAACTCAATGCCATCATGAAAAAGATGCGCAGCGAGAGCGACGATGTGGCATTGATGCTTTCGCGAACGCGCCAGATGGTGCAGAATATCCAGCAGGAATGGATTGGCAGAGGCTCAAAAGAGTTTACCCGGGATATGGATCAGAAACTCCTGCCGGGATTGAAAAAGCTGGCAGAGGCACTGAACATCTCGCAGGATGCGCTGCGGAAGATCATCCGGATCATCCAGGAAGCCGACCAGGATAACGCCAAGCTATTCAAACGGGGATTAACCCTGGCAGATGGCGCAAGACTGGGTTCAGCGGCCGGGATCGGAGCTGCCGCGGGCGTGGGAGCGAGCATCGGAGGGGTGAGACCTCAAGTTACACAAAGACCGGGATCGGTGGTGGGCAGCGTGGTCGGAGCCGGCATGGGCGCGGAAGGAAGCGCTTCAGGCGCGGCTGCTGACAGCGAGGCAGGGGGGGCTAGTGGAAGTTCGGCCAGCGGTGCAGCCCAGGGTGCTGCCACAGGCAGCAGCGGGGGAGTTGGACAGGTTTCAGGGAAACTTTCGGATGGGGTGAGTTCCGGAGGCGGGGGAGGTTCGAGTGGATTTGGCAAAGGTGACCTGGGCGGATTGAGCACTGGGTCCGGGACCTCGACCGGAAGCGCCGCATCAGGTGGAGCAGTATCAGGAAAGGTCACGACCGGGATGCCCGATCATATCTATTCACAATCACCGGCTGCAGCAGGACCGGGAGGCGGGGGACAAGCACCGCCAGTATCCGGTAAAGGAGGGGGAATTGGACCCACAGGAATTGGCGGCCAGGTAAGCGGCAAGGTTGAACACGAGAATATTGCAGCGGCAGCTTCTGTTGGTCTAGGTGGAGCTGCGATTGGCAAAACTGCAGCTGGAAAAGCTGCAAAAGGGATTCGCGGCAAGAAAGAATAGGAGGAATTGGAATACTTGGAATACTGAAAACTGTTGATCAGGGATACATGAGGAGGTGGTGGCATATCGATTGTGGAAAAACATTTCGTAATCACCGCAGACTGGAACCAGTGATTTCACTGGATGTGGTTACTCCAGTAATTCTGAAAAATCTGAAGAAAGGAAAACCATGGCTTCTAATCAAGTTCGAGTCAATTACGATGAGATGCGCGCCATCATCCAAAGGATGAAAACGGAACAAGCCGAAGTGCTAAATCTACTCAAGAACACCAAAGCGCAGGTTGATTACCTGCACGGCAACCAGTGGATCGGGCGAGGGTCCGACAAATTCTTTGCGGAGATGGAACAACGGTATCTGCCTGCCTTGCAAAAATTGGCCAATGCCTTAGAGACGGGGGCAATTAAGGCGCAAAAGGTAATCGATACCATTCGGCAGGCTGATGAAGGGACGAAACCCCTCTTCACCAGACTACAATAAAGGAGGTGGATCATGGGTGAAATAATTAAGGTCAATTATCCGGCGCTGGAGAAAATGGCAAAACAGTGCGAAGACGTCCATAATCGCCTCATTGCCCTGCAATCGACTGCCAAGCAATGGGCAGGTCAGATGCAGAACGGCGCCCTGCAAGGTCCTCCGGGAGAAGCGTATGTAGCAGCTCTCGAGAGATTGCAGAGGAAGATTCAAAAAATGGCGGACGCTTTTCACCAGGAAAGTGAAGATATCAAGGGCGCCATCAGTGATATGAGGCAGGCTGATTCTCAGGCTGCAGGAAAGTTCTAGGAGGTAAATCATGTCTATATTCTCTTGGATCAAGGATGCCGTTGACAGCATCATGAATGCGGTGATGCAGCAAGTCAACGTAGTGCAGAACCTAGTCACGGCACCGCTCAAAGCGATCGTCAACCAGGTGATTGGCGGGATCTGGAAAGGGGATGGTGCGACCCGGTTTGCCAATGAGATGACCAGCATGGTCATTCCGAGCCTGACCAACATCACTGGAAGTATAAGTGGGTACAAATCCGCTATCCAGAAAGCCCAGGAAGCCATGGAACAGGCTGTGAAATCTGCGACAACTATTGCATCCGGCCTGGGTGAAGTTTTTGACAGCATATTCTAAGGAAAGGAGCAACCACCATGGCAACTGAAGTCTTTATGGATGTCCCCCAGGTGCAGAAGCTGGTAACCCAATTCAAGAATTTTGCCTCAGCCCTGAAAACCGTGAACAAGGTTCTCGAAGCTTTGAGCATTTCGTTAAAGGCAACCGCCTGGCTGTCTTTCGGAGCCACGGCTGCTGCGGCAGCTTTCATCGACCGGATTAAACCCAACGTGAAGAAAATGGCAGAAAAAATGGATGAGCTCTCCGGCGATATCAAGAGTGCCATCCAGCATTACCAGACGGGCGATACCAACGGTTCAAGGCGGTTCTGCTAACCGGGTGTTTCTACCGGACTAAAGTAATTTGAAGGGAAGGTATGTTTTTAGGATCCGCGCGTTCGTAAAGGACGATCTTTATGACCACGCGGATTCTCTTCCCGGAACCCACACCTGTTCAGCAATTTCGCGCGAGGTTCTATGAAGCGAATCTGTGAACGATGCAACGTGATCTCCCAGGATTTTAATCTGTGGTGCCAGGAGAAACACTGCCCGGCAGAGAACTCAACAGAGATCTTTGATAATAGCGAATGGTTTGGACCGATCGAGATCATCCAGCCAATCGTGATCACCCGCTCAGCCATCGTGTATCAGGCTCAGCGCGGCGAAGAGAAGGTTTTGCTCAAGGTTGCCAACAAAGGCTGCGAGGATAAATTACGCGCAGAAGCAAAAACCTTCCTGCAGTTGACAAAGATCGGGCAGCACCCGTTGCTTCCGGTGCTGCTGCCAGCCCATCCACAGGGGACCATTGAGGCGCATCCGTATGGGTGGATCGTGGTCAATGGACAATTGAAATATTACGAGGTCTTCAAGTTCGTGGATGGGGCTATTCTTAGAAATTTACTGCTCAAGAATCCTCAACCCTGGTACCAGCACGCGGGGTGGATCGCCTTGAGCGTTGCGGACGTGGTGTATTACCTGCACAAGGTTGGCAAACTTCACCTGTGCATTAACCCGGATATGGTATTGGTGCGATATGACAAACAGGGAATCCCACGGGCGCTGCTGTTGGATCTGGGACTAGGCGATACCGGACAGACGATCAACCAAACCTGGAATGAGAATTACAACCTGCCCGCCTATACCGCGCCGGAGATCGCAGATAAATCCGGCCGGGTGGGACCAGCGACGGATGTTTATGGATTGGGAATGCTTTTATACGAAATGCTGGCTGGCAAACCTGCCTATGAGTATCACCTGCAAAAGGACCAGAATGTGATCAAGAACGTTCTGGCAGGGCAGGCAAAACCAACGGGAAGGATCGATCTTAAGAATATTCCGGAGATCACGGAGCGAAGCATCAACCGGGATTATAACCAGCGCTTCCCGGATGTGATGCAGTTCGTACGGGCGCTGCAAGCCAACCTGCCACGCATTCCGGCAGAGCGGAAGTCTTTCAGGATCAACTGGAAAAACGTTCTAATCGTGCTTTTAGCCTTGATGGCGATTTCCCTGATCCTGGTATTGGCAATGTCGTTCATTCCTTTATAACCGGGGAGATGTCTTATGGCTGAAAAAATTTTTATCGATTATCCGCCCCGTATAGAGCCCCAGCTGCCTTCAGGGGTATTCAATATTCCCAATCCCCCGGATACGAAGGTCGACTTCAAGCAGTTAATGCAGCAGGCTTTCCTGCCGATGGTGATGATCCTTGGCTACCTGCTGGCATCGGTCTTCGGCAAGAGCAGCGGGAATATGCTGATGATGATCCCGATGTTCATATCGATGATCGCGACCGTAGGATTGGCCATCTACACTGCCACGAAGGACAAGCAGCAGCGGGAAGAAGCGGAAGCCGCCTATAAACGCCGCATCAGTGAACTGCGCCGGAAAATGGAAAGCGAGCAGGAACAACAGCGGATCTACTATTACACCAATTACCCGAATCCGGAGAAGACTCTGGCAATCGCCGGGGATATCGTCAGAGCCCAAGGAGAGCGGGAGGAAGAGATCCGCTCAGGCACGCGGTTGTGGGAACGCCGCCCCAAAGATCACGACTTCATGCATCTGCGGCTGGGCATCAGTTCACGTGAATCCACAGTTATCTATAAATACTCGGAAGAGGAAAAAACAGAAAGCCCCCTGATGCGTGAAGCCATGCGCCTGGCAGAAGACAGCCGGATGCTGCATGATGTGCCCGTCACTGTTCCTGTTTATATGCAGACCAACGAAGAAGAACAAAAGAAGGTTGAGTCAACCAAACAGGATGAGGAAGGCGGAGGGAAAAAGGAGAGCCAGGAAGCCAAGGGGGTAACCATCCGGCATTCGATCGGCATTGCCGGCAGCACAGAAGAAGCGGTTCACTCCTACGTGCGCACAATGCTGGTGGATTATGCAACCTTCCAGTCACCCCAGGATACGATGCTGTATGTGGCCGGGACTAACGAAACGCGCCAGCACTGGCGCTGGGCGTATGCGCTGCCGCACTGCAAGGAAGCCGATAAAACAGAAACGTTGTATTTTGAGGAAGAAGAGAAACCGCTTGAAAACGAAGCTGATCGGATGCGGCTTTTCTGGAAGAATATCCGCACGATACTGGAACGCCGCCGCATGCGCCTGCAGGATAAGGAAAGCAGCGCAGAAGTGAAGCTGCCGTTTATCCTGGTTGTGGTGGATGTGACATCTCCTGCGCCAGCCTGGTCAGCGTTGCATGACCTGGAAGGCGAAGCAGCAATATCCACAATCCTGATGGACGGGCAAATGCTCGGCGCGGGGATAATCTTCCTGGTGCCCGACCGTTCAAAGGTTCCGAGCCGCTGCAACGCGATCATTGAAATCGCAGAAGACCCAATGGATAAGGATTCCGTTGTCTTCCGCTATGCTGAAACCGGATTCAACACCATCCGCTACCTGGGAAAGACAAAACTGGTGGGACTGCAGAAATCCTCACCGGACAGCGCCCAGATGACCGCACGTGATTTCTCGCGCAGCCTGGAAATGGTGGATGTGCGCCGAGGTTATGGTTCCAGCCTGGCAGCAACGGTTACGCTCTCGGAGATGCTGAACCTGACGACCATGGAGCAGTATCAGCAATCCACACTGGAAAACTGGCGCCGCAGCATGGACCCCAAACTGGCAGACTGGCTGTTTGCGCCCATTGGATTGCTCTCAGGTAATGAGCCGCGCGTGCTCACCTTCTCTGCCAAGGCAGATGGAGTGCACGGTATCGTGGCAGGCTCAACCGGTTCCGGTAAATCAGAGCTGCTGATGACGATGATCCTGGGGCTGGCACTGAACTTCAGCCCGGATGTATTGAACTTTGTCTTGATCGACTATAAAGGCGGTTCGGCATTTGAACCGTTCAAGAAACTACCTCATAAGGTGGATATTGTTACCAACCTGGACCAGTCAGCTACGGCGCGTGTGTTTACCTCCATCATCGCCGAGCTTGACCGGCGGCAAAGGTTGAACACCTACACCAATTCTAAGGATATCGTGCACTACCGGCGCAAGGGGTTGAACCTGGAGCCGGAGCGACCGCCGTATCCACATCTGTTCATCATCATCGATGAGTTCGCGGAAATGATCTCGGGCAACGCGGAAT
>ERZ1649853.826-NODE-826-length-12390-cov-7.231050_pt1 | contig 12390 bp, 11 predicted proteins | sample MGYA00575353_ERZ1649853 | MGnify/ENA primary metagenome ERZ1649853 (study PRJEB40853, sample SAMN11349654) | freshwater sediment metagenome | isolation source: river sediment | host: Sediment | place: India: Okhla Barrage, New Delhi | collected 2017-02-21 ...
GTCGACGTGATATTGCTCGACGCCTACCCTGAACGCAGCCAGGAGCGCTGCGTCTCCCAGCAGCTTCGTCCCCCCGCTGATGTTGAGCACGACCGCCGGCGTGTCGCCCGGGCCGCGCCTCTTCATGCGGGCGGACAACAGGTCCGCTATGGAGTCTACGACGCCCATGAACTCGCCCCCGTCGAGCAGCTCGGTCTCGACCTCATGGCCCGAGGCCTCCTCGAGCCTCGATATCCTGCGGAGGTCTTCGCACCCGACCGCGTCCTCATGGCCGATCAGCACGAGCTTTTCGTAGGGCAGGATCTTCATGGCCTGGAGGATGCGGTCGTAGTCGCCCTGCCCGAAAGTCGAAATGAGGTACCTCAATCGCCATCACCGAGCAGGAGTTCGACCGAGTCTTCGACCATCAGGACCTTCTTCCGCGCGTCGGTCGGGTGCTTCTCGAGCCTGACCGCGCCCTTGGCGACGAGGTTCTTGATGTGGTGGTTCACCGTCGCCTTGTGCTTGCCGAGAGCCCTCGCGAGCTCCACCTCGGTGGCGCCCTTCAACTTCCCGTCCATGAGCGTCCTGAGGATCTGCTTTTCCTCCCCTGAGAGTATCTGGCTATACTCCATCCTGAGCAGCGGGAGCGGTATCTCCTCGTACGTCACGTCGTGGACGTAGACCGTGGGGATGCCCTCCAGTATGCAGACCAGGAGCGCGGCGGAAGAAGTCGGCCTCGTGCCGCCCGCGATGTTGAAGATGCTGATCTCCTTGCCCTGGCGCTTGTGTTTCCGGACGTCGCTGCGGATCTTCACCGCCGTGCGCTTGAAGTCGAAGGGGTCCTCGAGCTCGACCGCGTCGACGGGGATCTTCATCTCCCTGCAGTACTCGACGACCGCCTTCTTCGCCTCCGCGACTTTCTTGACCGCCTCAGGGTCCGATCTGTCGGCCCCGCAGTAGAAGACGACCTTCTCCACGCTCGGCGTGGAGCGGATCGTGGGGATGAGCGACTTAGGCCTGTATCCAAGAGTTCCGAACACGACGACCATTTGCCTCGCCAAGATACCATATGTCGTGAGCCTATTTCACATTTTGTAATACCGTATATTTAATTGAAATACGAATATAATGGATGGGCCAGGCCCAGTCGTATCGCAAGTTTTGATACGATATCAGAGGTCCATCAATAGGCCGTCCCCCCCTTCGACTGACTGCAGAGGAAGGGGTGCACAGATGGCCGGAAGGTACAGGCATGTGTTCTTGGACGCGGAGGGGACGCTGTACGTCCCGAAGCAGGGGCGGTCGAGGTGGGAGTTCTGGGCGGACCCCTCTCCCGAGCTGGCGCTCGAGTTCTTCGAGCTCGACGAAGGCGTCAGGGATGCGCTCGATGCCCTGAGGGGAGACGTCGACACGCTGTGTCTCGTCTCGAGGAACACGGAATCGATCCTGAGCGCGCTCTTGGACAAGTTCGGCATAAGGGGATATTTCGACGATGTACTCCTCAATGGCGACAAGGGGAAGAACATAGTGCGATACCTGTCCGAGCGAGGGCTCGACAGGGACGAAGCCGTGATGGTGGGGGACATGCCCAGGCTGGACGTCTACCCGGTGAAGAACAAAGGGGTCGAGGCCATCCTCGTGGACAGGGTGTATAACAGGGGAGACTCGGCGGAGAGGATCTCCGGCGTGAAGGACCTTCCCACTTGGCTCAGGATTGCGGGGTACGCGGACGAGTTCGGGAAGAAGAAAGCGAGGCTGTCGAAGCTGGAAGACTTCGTCGACGGGCCGGAAGCCGTGTGCTGTCCCGGCAGGGACCAAAACCTTGATGCCCGTGCTCCGGGATTGCGCCACGAGGTCGTGGGCGGACAAGTGGTGTGATGGTCTCTCTTACTCTATTCGGCGGCGTCGGCCAGATCGGCGGGAACAAGATACTCGTCGAGGACGGGGACACGCGGGTCTTCTTCGACTTCGGAGAGCCGTTCAGGTTCCTGGACAAGTACTTCGTGGACTTCCTGAAGCCCAGGGACGGCAGGTTCGGGCTCAGGGACTACTTCCACTTCGACCTCCTGGCGAAGACCCCGGGGCTCTACGACGAGGAGTGGCTCACGGACACCGACCTCCCCTACTGCCAGCCCGAGTTCGACGCGATGTTCATCTCGCACATGCACTTCGACCACGCGAACCACCTGAAGTTCGCCGACCGCAAGATACCGGTCTACCTGGGCGCGGCGGCGAACGCCATCCGCCAGTCGTGGGAGAAGACCAGCCTCGGCAACACGTACTTCGGGGAGCACGAGTTCCGCGAGTTCAGGACGGGGATGAAGGTCAAGGTCGGCTCTCTCGAGGTCGTGCCCGTGCACGTCGACCACTCCACCCCGGGCGCCTACGGGTTCGTCATCCACACATCCGAGGGCGCCATCGTGTACACAGGTGATCTGAGGCTGCACGGCCCGAGAAGCGACATGACCCTCGAGTTCGTGGAGCGCGCAGCGGAGGCGAAGCCAGTCGCCATGCTCTGCGAGGGGACGAGAGTGTGCCCGGACGACCCGAGGAAGAACCTCTCGGAGCAGGCCGTGGGCGAGGAGGCCCTCCGCCTGGTTAAGGGCACGGGGAAGATCGCGATCGTCTCGTTCTACCCGAAGGACGTGGACAGGATGCGCACGTTCAGGGACATAGCGAGGGCGACTGGGAGGAAGTTCGTGGTGTCCGCCAAGGTCGCGCACCTGATGCAGGCGCTCTGCGGGGACGACAGGATTGACGTGCCCGACCCGCTGAACGACCCGTCCATGCTCGTGTACGTGCGGAAGATGGTCAAGCCTGAGAGGGTGCCGTACGAGAACGACTACCTCAAGCTCAAGAAGGATGGCAAGTCCGACCACGTGGTCGACTCGGACTTCGTGAGGAAGAACCAGAGGGGTCTGATATTCCACTGCGACTTCTTCCAGCTGGCGGAGCTGATAGATGTCGCGCCCGAGAGGGGCAGTTTGTTCCTCAGGTCGAAGAGCGAGCCGTTCGAGGAGGACGACATTCAGGAGGACGTACTCCAGAACTGGATCTCCAGCTTCGGCCTCGACTTCCAGCAGGCCCACGCGTCCGGACACGCTAGCATGGAGGAGATATTCCAGATAGTCGACAGGGTCTCCCCGAGGGCGGTGATCCCGGTACACACCGAGCATCCGGACATGTTCACCAAGTGCTCGTGCGAGGTCCGGCTGGCAGAGCCGCGGAAGAGAATGGACGTCTAGTCCCTTTTCCGGGTGGTACTCCCGGGCGCCGCGTCAAGCATCGTGGTAGGCCGCAATCGCTTAAGAAGGGTGAGCGGAGTCCACTTGCTCAGTACCTAGGAGCTGTGACCTTCGGATGCATGCCGTTGTCAAGAGGTTCAGGCGGCCAGGAGCGGAGATGGAAGAGGTCGCGAAGCCGGCCACCGGCAAGGGCGAGGTCCTGGTCGAGACGAAGATGGCCTCGATCTGCGGGACCGACGTCCATATCTGGGACTGGAACCACTGGGCGCAGACGCGGCTGAAGAAGCTCCCCATCATATTCGGGCACGAGCTGTGCGGCGAGGTCGTCGAGGTCGGCAAGGGGGTCAGGAGTGTCGAGGTCGGGGATCTGGTCTCCGCGGAGACCCACATGGTCGACGGCACATGCTACCAGTGCAGGACCGGCAGGATGCACGTCTGCAGGGATATGAAGATTCTGGGCGTGGACACGGACGGAGTGTTCGCGGAGTACGTCAAGCTGCCCGAGATGAACGCGCGGAAGCTGCCCCCCAAGGTGAGCCCGCAGCTCGGGTCTCTCCTCGAGCCCCTGGGGAACGCCACATTCACAGTCATGCCCAACGACTGCATAAGCGACGTCAAAGGGAAGAACGTCGTCGTTACGGGCGCGGGCCCGATAGGCCTCATGGCGGTGGCGATCCTGAAGACCGTGGGGGCGAAGCAGGTCATAGTCAGCGAGCTCGCCAAGGAGAAGCTCAGGTTCTCGATGGCGAAGAAGATGGGGGCGGACCTGATCTTGGACGCTGGGATGGGCACCGAGGCGATGGTCCGGGCTGTCAACGAGGCCACGGGCGGGAACGGCGCGGATGTGTGCCTCGAGATGTCCGGAGCGGCGATCGCCCTGAGGCAATGCTTCGACGTCCTGACGCCTGGCGGCAGGGTCTCGATATTGGGGCTCTACAACGACGCCGTCTCCCTCGACGTCAACAACGACATCACCTTCAAGTCGGCCACAGTGTTCGGCATCACGGGCAGGCGGATGTTCCAGACCTGGGACCAGATGCACATGCTGCTCAACATGTCGGCCTTCAGGGACAAGATATCATCAATTATCTCTCACACCATACCCATGAAGGACATGGAGGAAGGCATGCGGCTCATCAGGATGAAGGAGGCCGCGAAGGTCTCCCTCCTGCCCGAGTGGTGACGGGATGGCCAGCAGAGACCCGACGAAGTTCCTCTCCGAGGAGTATTCTCAACTTGTCCAGAGCGAGCTGGACTGGAAGCTCAGGGTGTTGGCCGGCCCGAGCACCCCGAGGTGCGTCGTGGACGGGAAGGATGTCCTGATGCTCTGCTCGAACAACTACCTGAGCCTGAGCAACCACCCGAAGCTCAAGGCGGCAGCCATCGAGGCGGTCAGGACGCACGGGGCGGGCTCGGGGTCCGTGAGGCCCATCGCGGGCAACATGGACCTGCACATGGCGCTCGAGCGCAGGCTCGCGAAGTTCAAGGGGGCCGAGGCGTCGCTCGTGTACCAGACGGGTTTCGCCGCGAACTCTGGCCTCATCCCGCAGCTGGCCGACACGGGTGACCTGATAGTCAGCGACGAGCTCAACCACGGCAGCATCATAGACGGCGTCCGCCTGTCGAAGGCGGACCGCGCGGTGTACAAGCACTGCGACCCGGATGACCTCGAATCCGTCCTTCAGAAGGCGGAGGGGCATTCCCCTGCGTACAGGCGCATCCTGATCATCACGGATGGCGTTTTCAGCATGGACGGCGACATCGCCCCCATGGACAGGGTGTCCAAGATCGCCCGGGCGCACGGCGCGATGGTGTATGTCGACGACGCCCACGGAGAGGGTGTGCTCGGTGAAGGGGGCCGCGGCATCGTGTCCCACTTCAAGCTCGGCAGGGACGACGTCCACGTCGAGATGGGCACGTTCTCGAAGGCCTTCGGGGTCGTCGGAGGCCATGTGTCGGGTAGCAGGGCGCTCATCGACTTCGCGTACAACAAATCCAGGACCTGGCTGTTGAGCGGGTCTCACCCGCCCGCAGTGGTCGCCGCGTGCATCGCGGCCATCGACGTCCTCGAGTCGGAGCCACAGCACGTCAGGAACCTGTGGGCGAACACCGACTACTTCAGGAAGGGCGTCAAGTTGTTGGGGTTCGACACGGGCAGGAGCCAAACGCCCATAATCCCGGTCATGATCGGCGAGAGCAGGGCTGCGAAGGTGTTCAGCTCCCGGCTGTTCGACCTGGGGATGTTCGCGTTGCCGATAGTCTTCCCGATGGTTGCGAAGGACAGGGCCAGGATCCGGGTGATCATGAACGCGGCCCTGACAAGGGCGGACCTCGACGAAGCGTTGAGCGCATTCGAGAAGATAGGGAAGGAGCTCAGGCTGATCTAGTCGGCTTCGTCGTCGTTCTTGCCATCTCCCTGCCTCTCGGTGACGCCGATCTTGAATTCCTCGGACGGCGTGACGACCTCGAACACGACCGTGTCGACGATGCCCTTCTCCTTCATGGACTGGGGCGGTGGCAGCAGGTGGTGCTTCTCGAAGAACTTCGAGAGCTGGTCCCTTCCCGCGTCGTCGACGGCCTTCTTGATAACTGCGGGCTTCTTCCAGAACTGCGGCCCGAGGGTGGCCACGGCCCTCCGGTTCTCGATGTGCAGGACGACCATGTTGTGGTCCTTTGAGAAGTACTTCTCCCGGTCGCTCTGAGATACCTCGATCCCTCTGCTGCGGTTCGGGCCCTGCCAAATGGTGCAGTCGAACAGGTCGCCCGTGGACGAGACGGGCGCCGTGCCCTGGGCTCTCGGCGGATATGTGAGGACCTTGCAGCTAGGGCAGAACATATGTTCCGTCTCCCGCTTGCACCTGTTACAGACCCTCATCGCACATGCTCCTTCTGCTGTCCAGGTGAAACAAATACCTGCTCATGAAGGTTCGTATGGCTCGAAAGCCGCTCCCGGAGAACCCTGAAACATCGAGGGATCGATCACGCCCTGAGGAGGTTGGCCATGGGAGAATCCGTCGGGGCCGAGGTCATCGGCGGGCAGGCCCTGACGAAGAGGCAGAAGCTCGTGGACGTCTTGTGGAAGGCGGCGGCGTCGCTCGTCGTCGCGTTCCTGATACACTCCATGCTCCACCTCATGTCACGGCTCGTCGAGATCCAGGGCAGCTGAGCAACGCATCGGTGCATTAATCGGGTCATTGTTTATCAGGGACTAGCGACGATTACTCCTCGCACGAAGGAGTGAGATATTGGCGAAGATACTGATCTGCTACTACTCGCGCTCGGGAAACACGAAGAAGATGGCATACCTCATCCAGAAAGGTGCGATGGAGGAGGATGTCGAGGTCGACACGAAGGACGTCAAGGATGTCAAGCTGGAGGACCTGAAGAAGTACGACGGGATCGTCATCGGGTCGCCGACCTATTACGGCGGGCCGGCCTCCCAGATCAAAGACCTGCTGGACAAGAGCATCAAGTACCACGGTGACCTGCAGGACAAGGTCGGCGGTGCCTTCACCTCGAGCGCCAACATCGGCGGGGGCAACGAGACCACGATACTCTCGATAATCCAGAGCCTGCTCATCCACGGCATGGTCGTGTGCGGCGACTCGTCAGGTGACCACTACGGCCCTGTCTCCATCGACAAGCCCAATGCCCGCGTGGAGAAGATCTGCGTCAGATATGGAAAGCGAGTCGCGAAGCTCACGAAGGCGCTGCAAGGTTGAACGGCCGCACCTGCGTCATCGGCATCTGCCAGGCCCGACCGAGGCCCGATGAGCCGTCTTGGGGACCAGAGCCTCATCCTGGGATTCAAAGTCTGCTGAGGTCGTCCAGCTCGGACTTCTTCTTCGGAGGCCGCTGCTCCTTGGACTTCTTGCGGGGTCGCTCCTCCTCGACCTCCTCTTCCTCAACCGCTGGCTCTTCCTCAGGTTCCTCCCGCGGCCCAGGCCTCGCCTTCTGCTTTGGCCGGTCCTCGGTGACGTCCTTCAGCGGGTGGTTGCACCTAGGACACCTGTCCGAGCCCCTGATGCACTCCCTGCAGAGGACGGCCTTGCACTTCTGGCACCTGGCGACAGCAACGCCGCCGTGGAACAGGCATCTCCTGCCGATGAGCTCAGAAGAGGTTTCCGCCTCCTGCTTCGGGGCCTCCTTCTTCTGCTTCTGCTTCGGGGCCTCTTCGTAGATCTTGTCGCGGACGGCCTCGACCTCCTTGGAGTATCTCCTCTGCGCCCTGGGCTCCGCCTCCTCCTCTTCTTCTGGCTCCTCATCTCGGCGCCTCCTCGGCTCCTGAGGAGGCCTACGCCTGGGCGGCGCCCTCTCTTCGTACATCTCCTCGAGCTCCGTCCTGCCCCTCCTCGAGGCTCGCTCGTCGTAGGGGACGTATCTCCCGTAGCTCTCGCTCACGATGGAGCTCAGGGCGACCGCGGGGGCGGCCATACCCTCCCCGTGGAATGTCTTGATGATCGTGCTCAGCTGCTTGGCCCAGTACGGTCCGACGCCGAGGTTCCTGATTATCCCCAGGACGTTCTTCTGGTCGTTCGGCAGGTCCAGTGCCTGCCTCAGCAAGACCTCCGTCTGCGGGTCGGTGACCTTGCTGGAGAACTCGTGAGTTTCGACGGACTGTATGTAGCTTAGAATCCTCTTCGCGCTCGAGATCCTGAGCTCGGGGAAGTTGACGGTGATGTCGCACAGCCTCAGGCCGTGGGCGGCGAGGTCGCGCTTCTCCATTGTGTTCACGAGCACCTCGCGGGACATGCGTTCGAACTTGTCGAACTCTTCCTTCGACATGCCCGATAGGCTGATGTCGGCCTTGCCGCTGAGGAACTCCATCACGTCGTTCAGGAACGCGTACGGTATCCCGCAGACCTTGAAGGCCTCCTCCTTTGAGACCGCCCTTCCGTGGGTGTACTCGAACTCGAGGACCGCGCGGGAGTAGTCCTCTATCTTGTTCTTTCGAATGTCCTCCTCCGCCTTCTTCCTGCCCTCGGTGGCGTCTTCGAAGTACGGGTCGATGCTGAGTGCGTGGTCGAAGCACCTGAGGGCCTGTTCCGCACGCCCCAGGGTGAGTAGTACCTGTGCCTTGCTTTTCCAGGCGTCCTTGTCGTTCGAGTCGAGCCCGATCGCGCGGTCGTAGGAACTCACGGCCTCTTCAAGGAGCCCTTGCTTCTCCATCGCGAAGCCCTTGCTCATCCATATCTTCGCGTTGGTGCTGTCGATGTCCAGGGCCTTGTCAAAACACGAGTTCGCGTCCACGAACCTGTTGACCTCTGTGTGAAGCAGCCCGAGCCTGTACCAAGCGGCCTGGTCCTGCGGATCGGCGTCGAGGGCCTTCGTGTAGGACCTTATCGCCTCGTCCTTGTTGCCTGTCGCCTCGAACGCCTTCGCCCTGCTCTTCCACATGTCCCTGTCGTTGGACCCCAGCTTGATCGCCTCGTCGAAGGCGCCCAAGGCCTCTGGTATCCTGTTCAGCTTCAGGAGCGCCATGCCCATGTACTTCAGGACGGACACGTCGCTCGGGGACAGGCGCCTCGCCTCGTTGAACGAGCCGATGCTGTCCTCGAACCTGCCCATGCTGGCGAGGGCACGCCCCTCGTTCATGTGGAACTCCGCGACGTTGGGGAGGATCTTGACGGCCTTCTTGAAGTCGGACAGGGCCTCCTCCGAGCGCCTTAGCTCGAGGTACGCCTTGCCCCTGTTGTTGAGCACGAAGGGCTGGTTGGAGTCGAGCTTGATGGCCTGGTCGAAGGTTTCCGCAGCCTGCGCGGGGTTGCCTGCGTTCAGTAGCAGGATGCCCTTCCTGTTCAGCAGGAATATGTCCTTGGGGTCGAGCGCGAGTGCGGCCTCGTAACTCCTCAGGGCCTCGTCGCTCCTGCCGAGCTTGTCGAGTGCGCTCGCCTTGTCGGCGAGCGCGCCCTTGTTCTTGGGGCTGAGCTTGAGCACCTGGTCGGCGACGTGGACGACGCTCTCGGAGTCGTCCAACGCGATAAGGGCCATCTTCTTGAGCTCGAGCACGTCGAGGTCGTCCTTGTGGTGCTCTAGCGCCTTGTTGAAGGCCACGAGCGCGTCGTTCGGCCTCTTGAGGAACAGCGCCGCGCTCCCCTTGTCCAGGAGCGCGTCCCTGTCCTTCGGGGACAGGGCCAGGATCTCGTTGCAGACGAGTATGACCTCTTCGTTCCGCTTGAGCGACTTGAGCAGGTCACGCTTCGCCAGCAGGACGGGAAGGTTCTTCGGGGAAAGCCTGAGGGCTTCGTCGTACGCCCTGAGCGCATCCTCCGGCTTGTTCATGCGCGTGAGCACCAGCCCTTCCTTGATTCTGAACTCGGGCGTCGTCGGGCTGAGCCTGACGGCCTCCCTGACCGATGTGAGTGCGTCCTCGTACCTCTCGAGCCATTCGAGGGCGACGGACCTCTGGAACCATGCGTTCGGGTCCCTGGGGTCCAGCTGGAGGGAGCGGTCGAACGCGACCAAGGCCTGCTCATACCGCTTCAGCTCGATGAGCGCCCTGCCGTGGGCGATGTGAGCGCCCTTGTCGTTCGGCGCCAGCTCCACCGCCTTGGCGTAGGACGATGCTGCGTCCTCGAAGTCCTCCGCCTTGAGGCTCGCGTCCCCTCTGATCCGCCACAGGGGCTGGTTCGTGGGGGTCGCCTTGATGCCCTGCTTCGCGTACCCGACAGCCTCCTTCGGCTTGCCGACCCGCAAGTACAGGGCGGACAGGTTGTAGAATATGTCAGGATTTGACGGGTCGTGCTTGATGGCGAGCACATAGGCGGTGACGGCGTCGTCGAACTTCTCAGCCCTGTCCAGTGCGACCGCCTTGTCCAAGTGGGCCGTCTTGTTCTCCGGGTCGACCGCTATTATGCGGTCACATGTGTGCACGACCAGGTCGTCCCTCTGGATCATCTTGTATGCCTCTTTCAGGCTCTGTAGCATCGGTAGCTGGTCGGGGGCCGTCTTGAGCCCTTTCTCGAAGGTCTTCACCGCGTCGTGCGGCTTCCCGGATTTCATCTGCGCGACCCCTTTGTCGTGCATGGCCGTGAAGTCGTTGGGGTCCAGGTCGAGCATCTTGTTGGTCCACGCGACGACATCCGCGTGCCTTCCGAGCTTGATGAGGCACTCCTTCTTCAGGTTGAGGCCGTCCTTCCCCCTCGGGCTCAGGCGGATCGCGGACTCCGAGAACGTGAGGGCCTCATCGAACCTCTTCAGTTCGAAGAGCGCCTTCGCCTTGTCCAGCAGGGCCTCGTGGTCCTGAGGGTTGAGCAGGAGCATCGTGTCGCATGTGGCGATTATCGCCTCGTTCTTGCCCACGCGGACGAGCGTCTTCTTCTTGTTTGTGAGAATAGTGAGGTCCTTCGGGTCGATCCGGAGTGCTCGGTCGAAGGAGTCGAGGGCGTCGTCGTACAATTCCAGTTCCTGCTGCACGACCCCGAGCTCGTTCCACACGATCTTGTTCCCCTGGTCGAGCTCCGCAGCCTTCGAGAAGTACTTGAGCGCTTCCTCCCGCTTGCCCTGCTTGTGCAGTATCCGCCCCAGGCTGTCGAGGCAGTACGGGTCGTCGGGGTCCAGCTTCAGGGCACGGTTCAGCGCGGATATGGCCTCGTCCGGCTTCCCGGCGAGGTTCAGCGCGGCCCCCTTGCCGAGCCAGAGCTCCTTGTCCTTGGGCGAGGCCTCGAGGGCGTCCTCGAAAGTGGCGACTGCCTCGTCGTACCTCTTGAGCTTCGTGAGGGCGCTCGCCTTCCTCTTCATCATGTCGAGGTCGTTGGGATTGTGGTTGAGGATGCGGTCGTAGTGCTTGATCTCGTCTGGGTTGATGGCCAGCGCCTGCATGTAGCTCTCGACCGCCCCGCCGTCGTCCCCGAGAGCCCCCTGGACGTCGCCCAGCGCGGCCCACAGGTGCTCCGACTTTGGCGCGACGGTCACTGCGTTCCTGAGCGATGCGAGCGCCTTGTCGTTCATGCCCAGCTTGAACTCCGCACGCCCCTCGACGCCCATCGCGTTGGCGTTCCTGGGGTCGTACTGGAGGGCCATGTTGGCCGCGTCGCGGGCCATCTCCGCCTTGTCGAAGGCCAGGTACTTGTCGCCGAGGTCCGTGAAGACGCCCGAGAACTCGATCCGCATCTTCCCGATGAAGAGGATGCCCTCTTTCAGGTGGGCGTTGGTCCTCTCGAGCTCGGTGAACGCCTCGGCATGCTTGCCGCTCTTCTGAAGCGAGTCGACCTTAGCCAGTTCCTTCCTGGTCTTCTCCAGGAGCTTCTTCTCTTTGTTCAGCAAAGCATCAATCAGGCCCAAAGTGGGTCACCTGGCACGGATGCGTCTTAATGCAGTTGAGTTCATAAAAGAGTTTCCAGATGAGCGAGTGGCCGCGGACGGGGCTCCCGGCTCCCGCGCACGCGTGCGTCTGACGATGTCCTTTGGCAGCTCCACCGCCGTGCGAAGTACTCTCACTGTTCCAGCAAAGAAATCTCGTAGAGATTTCTTGAACCCCTCCGGACCTCAGAGTCTGACGAGCCTGGCTCGGCCAATGCGTCATTCCGAGAAGGTATAAATACAACCAAGCGTCATACGGTGAATCAGCTGACAAAATGTCAGACGAAACCGTTTAGGATGGGATGCAATGAAGCACAGGAACGCGGTGCATGCGGCGAACCAGACGGCCCTCGCGATAAGGTGGGCGCAGACACACACGCTTCAGGACCTCGACGATCTCGTGAACGAGATGTCGAGCCTTGGAGAAGATGTCACGGACATCGGGCAGCTCCTGGTTGATCTACACGAGATAGATCGGAGTCTGCAGGCCGACACGCTAGCGGGACCTGAGCCAGAGGCAAGTGAGTATGCGGCAATGACAGCATAGGTGATCTACATGGTGAGACTGAGACGCACAAAGAAGCAGCAGCAGAACCCAAACATGGAAGACGACTTCGCGTTCTACGACCACACGAGGAGCGTGGAGTTCCACCCGCACTGCATCATCCAGCCGATGGCGCTGGCTGACACGAGGCAGTTCGACGAGGCATACGCCCTGGCACACGCGGCCCCTGTGTATGGAGATGAGGAGTGAAGGCTTAGGCCTCCTTCGGAATTGCGAGAAGGGCTAAACTGAAACTCGACGGTACGAAAGTGCAGGTGCCGGGATTCGAACCCGGGCCGTTGGCTTTCGTCCCTCTCC
>ERZ1649853.828-NODE-828-length-12383-cov-6.281230_pt1 | contig 12383 bp, 10 predicted proteins | sample MGYA00575353_ERZ1649853 | MGnify/ENA primary metagenome ERZ1649853 (study PRJEB40853, sample SAMN11349654) | freshwater sediment metagenome | isolation source: river sediment | host: Sediment | place: India: Okhla Barrage, New Delhi | collected 2017-02-21 ...
GGTGCCGGAGGACGGAATCGAACCGTCACGCCCCCAGGGGGCGGGGGATTTTGAGAGCGAATTAGTAGAAAAAACAACTAACTGTAAGCCCTTGATCTCCGGTCTGATTTCCCGTGATATTAGCACGATAGGTCAAAAAGGGCAATTCCATTTGTTCCTGTCTTTTCTGTGATAAATCCATCTTTTCCATGTGTGCCTATCACTAATTTATCACAATGGAAGTGGGGTTTATGATCCGACGCTTTCATTCGAGTATCTCTGCCACTCCTACTTTGCTTTCCAGCAATTGAAATATGCAGCCTGAACCGGTAATTGTAGGGCAGGGTAGGGGAGCCTTATCCAGATTCCCATGGTATCGTTTCCTAATAAACATTGACATATCCAATAAATTCAACTAACTAGCCTACGATACTCCATGCAATCATGTTTCTCATGCAGTCAAAGGAGCTAATCCCATGGCCTTGACCAAACTAGACATCGTCCAAAACGTCTCCGGCAAGCTGGGACTTTCCAAGATGGACTCCTCCCGAATCGTTGAATCCGTCTTCGAGATCATGAAGGAGCAACTCTCTAAGGGGGACACGGCCAAGATATCGGGTTTTGGCAATTTCGTCGTGAGAAGCAAGAATGCCCGAAGAGGACGAAATCCTCATACGGGCAGTGAGATGGAAATAGCTGCCAGGAAGGTCTTGACGTTCAAATCCAGCAATATTCTAAAAAAGACGCTGAACGGCACTCCCCACACGTCTACCCTATGACAAAGACCAAGACTTTACAGACTTGGGCTGGAAATGCCGAGTTCAAATACTACGGATCCGTCGCTGCAGGAACAATCATCCCTATATATGGTTATCAGAGGATGCTCATCACCGCTTCGCACTATGAATCTCTGCTGGATCACTTTCGGGGCTGCACGGTTGATCTCGGTGCGTCCTTCAATCCTCCTGGAGGAAGCATTGGAGATTGGCTCAGGTCCAATGTGACGAAAACAAAAATAGCCCCTCAGGTGGGGGCAATCCTTGTTGCGGAGGGCTACGGGGAACGGATAGGGAAAACGGGGATCAAGATCCTTTAGTATTATTCTTCAGAGTTCTTTTCCTGATCCTTGCGAGCATGGACGACACTCTCGATTTTATCTTCTGGGTTGCCTTCAAGGGTGTATGGAATGAATTGAGGATGGTTTCAATATCAACATCGGTTGCCCCCAGCTCTTTCAGTTCCTGATGTACCAATTCTTTATCCTCACCCCATTTTCTCCCAATAGCTTCAGAACCTGATTTATAAATGTGCCACGTGGTCTCGTTTCTACCCGTATGCCTGTTATAGATGGTCTTTAATTCCACTCGATCCTTACCTAGCGTCTTAGCCACATTCCTCACATATTCGACTGGACAATTCAGGTCATTTGATACCTCTTGGGCTGTAAAAGAGGAGCGAAGCGGATGGTAATCGTATTCATACTCGTCAGAACGTCTTCTATCGTACTTCGCCTCAAAACTGCTGAAATGCATATTCTCATCCTGGGGCTCCGGATGAGCGTTGTCTTTGATCTTTATTCTCACACCTGCATGGATATCATCTGCGCGATCAATTAATACGTTCCCCTTCTTTATCTCATCAACTGCCTGCTGAATACTTCCTTCGTATCTGTCGGGCGTTCCAAAGATCACTTCCAAACAGGAAATGCCATATTTGTAACATTCATCAATTCGGTTATTTAAGATCCACGCTGCCTCCATAACTGAGCATTTATGTAGATCAATCCAGAATTCATTCTTCTCTTGTTCGTATAGCTGCTCTGCCATAACATCTCCTCAGATAGATACTGCCGCGAATGTCATCCGCCATTGGAGAACAAACCCTTCCTGGGAACTACCATCCTGTAGGCGTAGTCCGAGTCTGTGGATTCGATTATCGCTCCCTTGAAGTCGCTGGTCTGGGAAAGCTTCTTGGACAGCGCCTGAAGATCCTCCCTGCACCTGGTCCTGACGAGCAGTTCGTCCTTTTTGCAGGGCAGTTTGTGTACGATCGAGAAGAACCCTAGTTTGGTATAGAGCCACATAGAGAAGCCTCCAGAATTACGATTAATGTAAGGTATGCTTGCCCCGCACCTCTATGATTAATTCCTCTGTCAGCCTAAAGATAGTCCTTGAATCGCGTCTAAAAGAACTCTCATCGCTCGACAGTCATCTTCATTGTAGTCGAATATGCGTTGACGAATTGATGAATCACGACTCTCTGTCCACCGATGGTACCATTCAATGGAGGCGGCACCTGACGGGTTAGGATCTCTCCAAGAGAATCCCAAATGAGATGCGAGGGTCTTAATAGAGTGGTCATAGGTTGGCCATTCTGTCTTTGGCTTTATAACTTGAAAATAAAGATCCACCGCATTGGGAGAGGCAAAAAGGGCATCTACCTCTTCCGGTACCATGACTGATGGATATTTCTTCTGGAGTTTAGTCCAGACGGTTTTCTCATAAGCCGAGTAATAGTATATCGAACATGGCAGCATTCCAAGTATATATGCCCATGCATCTTCAAATGCCTTCATTTCGAATGTATCCGTAGGCTCCTCTGCGAAGAAAGCACGATAAGTCTCTTTTCTTGTTTCTCCGTTGTATCTCTCCACAAAGCCGTGCAGATAGCAAATGTCTCTCATGGGATCCGTCTCAACGTCGAAAAACAGTTCCCGGTCATAAGACGGAAAAGCAATTGCTTCTTTCAGGTACGGACTTGCCCCTGGCGTCTTTTGTAATATGGCCCGATTCTGCATTTTTATTAATGTGTCAATCCCGATCCCGCGAAATTTGGTCTTTTTACCGGAGATGAATGCGGAAATGTCTGCTCTGGCCAATTCCCTTCTTGTCTTCACAATTGGCAGCATATCATCGCGCTTGGTACGTCCAAGTTCTGGAATCAGCGTTAAATCGTCATCTTCTTCTGCCGATTTCTTGCATGCATTATACCAGTGACAGAGCTTGCAGGTACTACCATAGGCAGGAAGAGTAGATTCACTTCCGGTCATTATGCGTCGTGCGATTTCGAGAACTTCCTGATACTCATCCCATAGTGTTTCAGTTTTTTTAACTCCTTGCGGTGCATCCAAATCATAGAAAACTTCTTGTCCGTGAATGTCCCATACGAAGGGTCTGTGACCACCTGAATAACCCCTGCGCTCAAGGATATCAGTGTACAAGGCAAGTTGAACGGCATAGTGCTTTTTGGGTTTGCCATCGGTGTCCTCACTCCCACCTTCTTCTCCCGCGCCACTCTTTATATCCCCAGCGGCATATTTCGTTCCACAACGCCTGAGGATATCCGGCTCTCCCACAAGATCGTCTGCACTAATGCGTCCACCATATATAAAATCATCGCCACGATTCATTGCCTCATACGTCTGAGATTCTTTTTCCGCGAGTGGCAACTGCTTCAGATTCGTGAAGGGTATATCGAGTTTCTCTATGACATCCTGCTCGTACTCATTACCCCTATCCCAGAGAAGCTGCACAAATGGATTGACCGGGTTCCTTAGAGCCACATCACCAAAGATGTCCATGGTAACGCGATGAGGACAGTGAACGAGATTATATAGAATTGAAGCAGTTATGATTCTATTCATTTCCTGAATCTCCAATCTTACATAGTGAAATAATATACAACCTGTCAAGACACGCGTGAGTTGAACATAATAATAGTGCCTTAGATCTCAAAATAGTCAACATGCTTTCGGTGATAATTGTTGACATTTCCAATGAATTCAGCTACCTAGCTATATGTTTCATAACGAAGGAGGGATCCCATGACGATGACCAAGATAGACATTGTTCAAAACGTTTCTGACAAACTGGGGATCTCCAGGAAAGACTCAACTCGAATCGTGGAATCCGTATTTGAGACCATGAAAGAACAGCTATCCAAGGGGAACACGGTTAAAATATCGGGTTTTGGTAACTTTCTCGTGAAAAGCAAAAAAGCCCGAAGAGGACGAAATCTCCGGACGGGTGCTGAATGTGAAATATCAGCCAGGAAAGTCCTGATATTCAAATCTAGCCAGATACTCCGTAAAATGCTGAATACAGGAAAATAGTCTTGTTCTTCTGGAAAAGCTGTATAGATAGTAGGACGTCATAAATTTGGACAGGCATCTAACGTTATGAACGAGACTAAAAATAACCACTGTTAATGATAAATATCTATAGCAGGCAATTCATTTGTCATCTTTTGATGAACACAAATGCGTCAAACTATATAAGGGGCAGCCAGATGAATAAAAATCTCGAAGCACTGATCGAAGAGCATGCTAAAGTCATGGCTGATCAAATGGTAAAAGCAGCAGAGTGGGCCAGTTCTGAAGAAGATGTCCGTCATGAGTGCAACAAGCTCATCGACGAGTTTGTAAAAAAGGCGGGGCTAACAATTAAGGGACGCCACGAATATGGGTTAGCCGGTGGTCGAATTGACTCGAAATACGGCGGTGTAGTCATAGAATACAAAGCCTCAAAGGGTCCCGGTAAACTCACGGAGGACAGAAACTCTCCCGGAGTCAAGGCCGCAGTCTCACAAGTAAAACGACGTTTTCTAGACCTACAAGCCCAGGAGCACGTCGGCATGGAGCGTATTTTCGGGGTGGGTTGCGATGGTCACTTTTTAGTTTTCGTGAGGCAGCGTGGCAAGAATATCGATGTTGAAGACCCTCAACCCGTCACCGCGCATAATGTCGAGCGACTACTTCGAGCAATTGTATCATTAGGCGCACGTGGTCTTTCCTTCACTCCTGAAAATCTTGCCGCTTACTTTGGCTCCGAAAGTCAGGCTGCATTGCATGGAATCCATCGCTTTTATGATGTCATTCACAACACAAAGAGTCCCAAGGCTCAGACATTCTTTCGCCAGTGGCAGATTCTTTTCGGCGAAGTTTGTGGATACGACATTCGAGGCCAGAACGCCAAGATTAAAAAACTCGCAGAACATTACGAAGTCGCAGACCCCAATCCGGCGGAACTCCTATTCGCTGTCCATACTTACTATGCCATCTTCATCAAACTGCTTGCTGCGGAAATCGTAGCATCTTTTTCACCTCTCGGAACCTCTCCACTTAAATTGCTTATTGCCGCACCTACTTCAACTAAACTACGCGACGAACTCCGCGCACTTGAACAAGGCGGTATCTGGTCGCAATTGGGAATCCGCAACTTTTTGGAAGGTGATCTTTTTTCTTGGTATATAGATACCTGGGACGACAGTTGCACTGAAGCCATTCGTGCCATGACACATGCTCTCGATCAGTTTGATCCCACGACGTTGAGCGTGGATCCCGCTGAATCACGTGACCTGCTGAAGCAACTATACCAGCAACTATTTCCTCGTTCTGTGCGCCACGACTTAGGCGAATACTACACACCTGACTGGCTTGCCGAACTTGTTCTAGACGAGCTTGGCTACGACGGCAACCCAGATAAACGCTTGCTCGATCCAGCTTGTGGCTCGGGTACATTTCTAGTCATGGCACTTAACCGTGCCAAAACGTGGTATGAGGAACATAGATTCGAATGTGGGTATGGCGAGGATGAATTATTGCTCAAAGTTCTCCGAAATATTATTGGATTTGATCTTAATCCATTGGCAGTCATGGCTGCTCGCACGAACTATCTGATGGCCATCCGTGATCTGCTGCGTCATGCCGGCAACATAGAACTTCCCATATATTTATGCGACTCAGTCATGACACCATTCGAGCATGGTGATCTGTTTTCTGGTGGCCACGGTATTGTTCGTCGGCTTAATACGAGCGCAGGTGACTTTATAATTCCCATTGAGATCGCTGAGAACCGTCATCAAATCGGACGTTATTCCGATACTCTCGAGTTTTGCATCCGCAATAACTATAACCCAAGCGAGTTCCTTCAACGCTGCTCTGTTGAAGAAATACCTGTAAGTGAAGCGGAACTCCACAAGGACCTATATCGCCATCTGCAAAAACTCAATGCTGATAATAAGAATGGTATATGGGCGCGAATCATCAAAAATGCTTTTGCACCATTATTTATTGGCAAGGTTGACTTCGTCGCAGGTAATCCACCATGGGTAAATTGGGAAAGTCTGCCTGATGAATATCGAGATAGTATGAAGCATCTTTGGCAAGATTATGGCCTATTCACCCTATCGGGTTCAGCAGGCCGCCTCGGTGGAGGCAAGAAAGATCTTTCAATGCTCTTTGTATATTCAGCAGTGGATAATTATTTACAAGAGGCGGGGAAGCTTGGATTCGTCATTACTCAAAGCGTATTTAAAACACAAGGAGCAGGTGACGGATTTCGTTGCTTTCACTTCAAGAAAGGAGATCAATCCTATTATCTAAAGCCATTGATAGTTCACGATTTAAGCGATACTCAGGTATTTGAAGGTGCAACCAATCGAGCGGCTGTCTTCGTTTGCGAAAAAACAGTAAGTAAGTTTAAGTATCCTATAATTTATAAAGTATGGAGAGGTCCCTCGAGAATTGATCAAAATGTTTCGCTAGCAGAAGCACATGCCCTTACGTCTAATATCAGAATGGATGCAATTCCAATTGATCCATACAAACCTACTTCGCCTTGGCTAACATCTCCTAAAAGAGCCCTGTCGGGAATACAGAAGATTTTGGGAAAAGGGCATTACAGGGCATATGAAGGAGTGAATACTGGCGGTCTGAATGGATGTTTCTGGGTTCGTGTTATTGAGAGAAGACCGGATGGTAATTTACTAATCGAAAATTTATTTAATGTTGGAAAGATTAAGGTTAAGCATGTCCATGCGGTCATCGAGCCCAATCTTGTATTTCAACTCCTTCGGGGAAGAGACGTTTTACGTTGGAAGGCTATCCCATCTGCTTCTATCATTCTTGCACAGGATCCTTTGCAAAGACGTGGAATAGCTGAATCTGTTATGAAGCGCGAATATCCCCAAACGTATTCTTATTTAAAACTATTTGAGGGTAATCCAAAGCGCCCGGAACGAGGTACTCTTCGCGGGCGCGCATTATATCGTAAGTATTATGATCCATCTGACCCCTTTTATTCCATGTATAATGTAGGTCCATATACATTGGCAAAATGGAAAGTCCAATGGCAACATACTGGAGTTCAGTGGAAAATGCGCTCATGTGTAACAAAGCAGAAATTGATCGGTGATCAAAAAGTGATATTCGTTCCATTCAATAATAAGAATGATGCTAACTACTTTTGTGCTTGCCTTAATTCATCACCCATCTTCTATGGAATAAAAAGTTACATCGTATTGGATGCCTCCCCCCATGTAATAGAACATTTTGCAATTCCCGAATTTGATGAGAGAAATCCTCTTCATCTGAAATTAGCAGATCTATCTGAACGATGTCACACTGCATCAGCTAAAGACGATTCGGACAGCATCGCAGGTTTGGAGACTGAAATTGACAGTACCGTTGCTCGACTCTGGGGCATCAACGCTGTCGAACTCCGTGACATTCAGGAAGCCTTGGACGAGATGAGTACTAGAGTATTGCAACAGCAGGTAGAAGAAGATGATGATTAGTTCAACACAGCGGAGAAGAGCATGAACAATATTGCACCAGGTGCTTGGGTCGTTAGTTCTAATCCTATGCATGCTGACAGCGGCATTGGTGTGGTACAGCAGATTCGTGGTGATCAAGTAAAGATCGAGTTTCGTCCGACGATTTTCTCACTACCTCCGTATCTGACTGAATCGCGAATCTTGAACATAAACGAACTGCACCTTGTCAAGACGCCGCTGGAGCGATTAATTGACCGTGACTTTGACGAACCGTGGCGCTTCGATCTGCGCATGCGGGCAGCGCATCTGCTCGTATGCAACCGTGACGGTCAACTCGGTAACGCTCGGACTGACTTATTGCCGCATCAGATCAGCGTGGCCCATAAGGTAGTATCTAATGCTCACCGACGTTACCTGGTAGCAGACGAAGTCGGTCTCGGAAAGACAATCGAGGCGGGGATGATTCTCTATGCCCTAAGACAGCGCGGCCAGGCACGACGTGTGCTGATAATACCGCCTTCCGGTTTGACGCTTCAGTGGCAGGAAGAAATGGAAGACAAGTTTGGTCTTAAATTTGCCGTCTATCGTGAGGATGTAGACGGTCCACTTGCATTCGATCAAATAGATTACCTAGTGGCGTCAGTAGATACGTTAAAACTTGACCGTCCGCTGAAGGGAGGCCGTCGCGAGGGACATAAGACGCTATTACTTGGTTCGAGAGATTGGGATGTCATTATCTTTGATGAAGCACACAAACTGTCGGCGAAGACATGGTCTCCGCAAAAAACAGAAAAGACACTGAACTTCCGGTTAGCCGAAGACCTGCAAACACGTTGCCGAGCACTTATACTATTAACAGCGACTCCCCATCAGGGTGACGATTCGAAGTTTCAAAATCTGATGTCGCTTCTGTCCGAAAACATCTCCTTTGGTGAATTTGCGATGGATGATGAAGAAAACGGTTCAATTCCATATACTGATTTGATCCTTCGCAATCGCAAGAGCAAAGTACAGGATGCGGAAGGCAATCTTATCTTTAAGGGAATCGACATTCATCCAGTTAAGGTTAATTTACTCGACAGCGGAGAGCGCAGGTTCCATAAGGCACTCGAGGCTTATCTGCGAGAAGGATACGGCTACGCTGATCAAGATCCGGGAGATAAGCGACATAAAGCCATTGGTTTCGTTATGACGACATTTCAGAAGCTAGCAGCAAGTAGCACGCGGTCCATCAAAGGCGCGCTAGAACGTCGACTAACAAATCTTAAAGCAGATATCGAGTCCAGACAAATTCAGGAAGAAGTGGAATACGATGCAAGACATCAAGGAGAATATGAAACTAGACAAGCTGCGCACATTCGCGAGACGTTTATCGGAGCTGAAGTTGAGATGTTAGAAAATCTTTTGTTGATGGATGTACCGGAAGACGCTAAAAAGAGTGAATTGATCAAAATCATAGATTCAGTCAGCAAAGAGACACCTAATCAACTGGTATTGATATTTACTGAGTACTTAGAGACACAGGTATTTTTAGTCAAGCTACTGGAAAATGTTTATGGTGACGGCTGCACAGTTATCATACGAGGTGGCATGTCACTCTGGGAAAAGAAACAGAGCATGGCTGCATTCCGTGATAATCCGCTAGTACGTTTTCTAGTTTCGACAGAAGCGGGTGGCGAAGGCATTAATCTGCAATTCGCTCATGTAATGATCAACTATGATCTGCCGTGGAATCCCTTCCGTCTTGCACAGCGTTATGGGCGACTTTACCGATATGGACAAGATAGGAGAGTGCAGGTATTCAACTTTCAGAATGCTGGAACAATAGAGGACCGAGTACAGGGATATCTTGAAACAAAGGCACGGTTAGCCGCTAATCGCCTAGTTAAGGTAACAGGTGAGACTGTAGAAGAGATCGAAGAGGGGCTTCTCGGATTATTTGAAGAATATCTCGACTATGAGAGGATCTACCGCGAAGGTCTTGCAAGAGGAAATATTAAATCATCCCAAAAAGAAATCGATGAAGGTATCAGAAAGGCCGAACAAGCTTATCAAATTGCTTACTCAAGTCTATTCAGTAAGGATATTGCACCATTCAACCCGTCTCGATTTAAGCATGAAATACAAAGCCCACTGACACTAGCAGACGTGGAAGCTTTTATTTTGGAATATGTGAAGCGTGAAGGCAGAAAGGTAACTAAGGTTAATGATGGAACAATAGAATTTCTGCTGCCGGAATATTTTAAGGCAGAAAGAGGTCTCAAGAAACGATATTCGAAAGTGACATTCGATCGAAATTACGCAATTCGACATTCGGAGATCGATTTTATGGCGTTAGGCCATCCGTTTACTGATGCAGTAATTCAGAGGTGCGGCTCAGTCGAATTTGGCGGACTTTCGAGCTTTCGAATAATTAAATGTCCGGATTTTGCTGGATGTTCGGGAGTTCTTTTCAATTTCATTGTGAAGATAACAAAGGCTACTTCAGACAATGAGAGCATTTTTTTCGAGCTCGTACCTATTTTCGTAGAAAAGAATTGCGTGATTAATGATACCGCTGCTAAAGTAGCATTGTACTGCTTTTCAGAGAGCAAGCCTGAACATCAAAAGATTCCATTAGCTGAAGAATTATACTCATATTACGAATGTGCATTGAGGGTTGTCCTTAACCGTTATGCTGAACAACAGCTATGGAATGAAGATGTAATGTGCCTAAATGCGGCTATAACTGAGTTCCATTAACTGAGAGTGTGAAGAGCGAGCAGACTTGCATATTGATATTATTGGCGATTATATAAATCGTAGCAAATGGCGTAGTTAATCTATGAATAGACAGTTAATAGAGATCGCCTCCTGGTGTCTGGTCAACGAGATTATGCGACGCTATCCAAATAGGTATACAATCATACAAACGCATCCGGGCGGTGGGATGTACGATTGCTTATCGCTATTTACTAAAAAAGGCCATATTCATGTTGCGGATTTGAATCGTGAAGGAAGCTTTCATGTATTTCTTGAGGGTGCTTGTAGCTCTTTTGATATCTGGCAAATGATGTCTAAAGAAGACGACATGAAAGACGTCCTCAACAGAGTATCCGAGGCGCTCCGTATGCCAATCCCTAGTAAACTGCCGCCAAGTACACCTGAGATCGTATGCTATCGGTTTATAGCCTCTTTTTTATCACAGACTGCCTTTACCCGTGATAAGTGGAGATGTCGTAATGGTTGCTTTGATAGCTCCGCTCCCTATGCGAGAGGTGGAAAGATCAAAGACTTCGAGAAATTCCCAGGGGCTGTCGACAGGTTACGAACAAACAAAAAAGACGATATAGAAAACGAGTCTTCTTATCGTTTTTGGTTTCTCAGGAAAGCTGAGAATTCGCATATCTGCGTGGAGACAACTGGTAATGTCTGGTCAGACAATGGCAACTCCTATAATCTCATGGAACTCTATAAGAAAGAAAAGCGAATATGGCCTCTTGTTAATCGGATAGGTGGTTATTTGCTGCCGTGACGTGCTCATTTTAATCCTGATATCCCCCGTGCAATACGAGAGATATCAGGATCCATTTTATGCAACCATCCCCAATACCGTCCCACCGACCTTCTGCAACCTGTACCTGCTCTCCGCCGACAGCAATTCATACTGTGCCGCCTTCGTATAGGTATTGACTACCGAGAACATCGTGAACCCGTACTCCTGTGCCAGCGCCCACTCCACCGCTTCCTTCTCCTCCTTCCGAAGCTCGAACTGCCGATTAAAGCTCTCTATGGTCGCCTCGGGATTTTCCACCTTGCTTGCCAGCGAGATCTGGAACTGCTCCCTCTGCTGCCCGAACCCTGCTTTCAGTTCGTTCAAGACTCCTGGGAGGTTTGAAAGGAGCTTGGCGGAGACATGCCTGTAGGATGCGGATACCTCAGTTTTGGAGATCATCCCGTTGGTGCAGACCAGTCTCAGGGTGAAAGTGGATATCGATAGAGCTGCCAGTCCCACTTCGGAGTTCGATACCGAGATTCCAGGTGTCATCCTGTCCCCGTTGATCCGGAAGGTTTCTCGATCATCCGGGACACTAACCAGCATGAACTCGTCATCCAGTGAGCATTGAACTCGGGTGTTGGGTTTGTATCCTTGCTCAAGCAACCTATCGAGAACCTCCTTGTTGTCCGTGGGAATGTATCTCGGGGTAAAGATTGCCCTGACCTCGCCTTGATCGAACCGGAAGAACAGCTTTTCGTTCTTTTCGTGCTTGATCCAGTAGTTGAGGTTGTTTTGCTGGATCTCTGCGGGGCACTTTCTCAAATAGTGGATCGGGATTCCCAGTCTGTAACAAATGCTCTGCTGCGCGATGGGACGCAAGTTGTAGGTCGCACCCGAGATGCAAACTGATTCTAGGTCCATAAAAGAGACGTCATTGACGGGAATCAATCTGTCCTCATGGAACCTGGCCATGTTTGCAACTCGATCATGTACTTTCTCTAAGGTAGTCATGCTGGACATGTTTCTTCCTCCTTCCTCTCCGACCTAATAGGTCGTTTCCGTTTCTTCTCAGACTTCTGGACACCCTCCGTAACAGGAGCTTGAGCGCCCTGATTATCAGCTACAGGGTCAGGATTGCTTTCGGCCTCTTGCTCATTGTGGATTTCTTCCTTGGTCTCCTGCGTGTAGTTGCCTGGTTTTCCTAGGTCGAAGAGGGCAACGATCACCGGCATGCTGATGGTGGGGTAGAGGTCCTGAATCTCTTGCTCAACCAGTTCCTTGGTGCTTCCGAGAGGGGATTTCTCGCTCCTTTGGGCAGTCAGAATGACGATGCCCATCTCGATTTTCTTCTTGTCGAACCCCACCTGTAACC
>ERZ1649853.829-NODE-829-length-12365-cov-5.949878_pt1 | contig 12365 bp, 14 predicted proteins | sample MGYA00575353_ERZ1649853 | MGnify/ENA primary metagenome ERZ1649853 (study PRJEB40853, sample SAMN11349654) | freshwater sediment metagenome | isolation source: river sediment | host: Sediment | place: India: Okhla Barrage, New Delhi | collected 2017-02-21 ...
CTACGATGGGCGAGCCGCCCACCACCACCTTGCTCACCCGCTTGGGAAACTGGATGGCAACGGATAGGCTGACTGTGCCGCCCATGCTATGGCCTACCAAGGGTGCCTGGTTGATGCCTAGTTGTTCCATGAACTGGTCGACCAGGGTGATGAAATCCTGCACAGCGTAGGTGTCATGTTTCCTGCCCGACTCACCAAACCCCCAAAAATCCAGGGCATAGGTGCGATAATAGCGACCCAGATAGGCCATGGTGTCATGCCATAGCCCCCAAGAGCCCAGCCAGCCATGTAGCAAAATCACCGGACGGCCGCGACCATACACCTCATAATGTACGATTCCCTGATCTGTAGTGAAAGAAGACACGTTATCTCTGATCGAGGACTGAACCGCTTAGCTCTCGCCTTTTTCCATTTCTTCTAAGATACTGTAAAGCAGCTCTAACAAGACTTTCTTAACCGCTTCCTTGTCCGTAGCAACACAGGGCAAGAATTTCACTTTGGGGTCAAGCCGCAAGGCGATGCGCATATCCTCCAAGTCCCAGGCATCCTTGGAGTCCTGCTTGTTTGCGGTGACGACATAGGGCGTGGGCGCGTATGCACGAAAGGTCTCCAAGATATTACGCGCCTCACGGAAGGTCTCGGGGCGCGTGCTATCCACCATCACGATGAACCCGAGCATGCCCTCCGACAGAATCTCCCACATAAAATCGAAGCGGCGTTGACCCGGTGTGCCAAATAAGTACAGCACAAGGCTGTCATCCACAGTGATCCGGCCAAAGTCCATGGCAACGGTCGTTTGATCCTTGACCCGTTCCGCATCACTTGAAATTTTCCGCTCGGTAGAGACGACATCAATCTCGCTCACCGAGCGAATGAACTCAGTCTTACCAGAGTTGAACGGACCTGTCACAACCATTTTTACTGTCTGCATAGGATACTATCCTCACGACCTATCAATACTAAATTGACCGAATCCGCCCGATAATGCGGTTGATCAATGATTTCTGCTCTTCTTTACTCGTCTGCGGCAATGCCGGTTTACCTTGAACCACGGGGGCGGGCATGCCCAGAGGACGGATCAACTCTACCAGGCCTGCCTGCATCAGCCCATAGACGATGCGCCGGATTTCCAAGTCGCTCTTATTCGTCGTCTTGGCAATGGCGCGAATGGTATTCTTCGGGTTAATGTATGAGACAATCCGCCATTCTTCTACGCTCAAGTTTACATTTTTCAGATTTGTGCCAGGACGATCGGTGAACTTGAGCGCCATATCTAAACTGGGGATCTCATCTTGCAGTTGCTCCCATTCCTTCATGCGCCGGGAGCCTTCGATAATAATGTTTTCCAGGCTAATGCGCACCATGATCTTATCGTCTGGCGGCATGAGATTGTTATCGAAGTGGAACAAGCCCTCAACCCAGGTGAACAGACGGTTGACGATGCTCACAAAATAGAACTGCAAACTATTGAGAATATCTTGCTGGGAGATGTAATTGGCGTTAATCAGAAGTAAACCAAGCTCTTTGTCGCTCATCCCGCCAGCACGCTCTCTGATCGCCTTGTACTGCCCGGCAGTGATCTTCTTGGAATGGTACAGAACCGCAGCAAGCGTGCTATCTTCGTGACCGTTGCGAGCATAAGAGAGTTTCCCATCTCGAAACGATAACCACACCTGTTCTGAGGGTCCTTCGACAACCAAGGTTCCAGTCTTCTGGGCAACGTTAATCAGATTCAGCAGTTGCGTAACGGAGAAATCTCGCAGATTACCCTTCAGTGCCATATTGCGGCCTCCACCGCCCTCTTGGGTGAGACAACCAACATCGTAAAAATTATACATGCAAGGGATGATTGCGTCAAATATCAAAGAAGCAAGGTGCGTGCCAACTCTTGCTCCGACTTGACAATACTGAAACGTGTAGCTTATACTCGATAGCGAGACAGCGTCATTGCATGCGTTAGACATAGCATGCAAACGAAATCGTACAAATCACTGCACGGGGAGCCTGGTGTGGCCAGGCTGAGAGGAAAGTCAACAGCTTTCGACCCGCGAACCTGATCCGGGTAATGCCGGCGGAGGAATCGCATAAATTACCTGCCTCCGCCACCGGGCGGAGGATTTTATTAATGAAAAGTGCTGCCATCTTTGCTAACGGAGTACTGAACCTATCACCTGCTCAGTGCAGGGAGATTCGCGCATGCGACCTGATCATCGCTGCAGATGGTGGCGCACTGCACTGCCGCAAGCTGGGAATCCTGCCTCAGGTGGTAATCGGTGACTTCGACTCGCTGATATCTGAGGAACTGACTAACCTGGAGGCTGACGGCGCACAACTGATCCGCTACCCCAGCCATAAAGATGAAACCGACCTGGAACTGGCTTTCGAGTTTGCCCGTCTCCAGGGCTGTGAGCAAATCCTGCTGGTTGGAGCACTGGGGGCTCGCTGGGACATGTCCATCGCCAACATCCTTCTGGCTGCCCATCCTACCTACGCAGACATCCAGGTGCGACTGGCAGACGACAGGCAAGAGCTCTTGCTGCTACGTAGTGGAAAGAGTTACATACTGCACGGGAAACCCGGTGATACGCTCTCTCTCATTCCTATCCAGGGCAACGTGGAGGGCATCAGCACGCAGGGATTGGAATACCCGCTTATAAACGAAAACTTGGAATTTGGCTCACCACGTGGAGTCAGCAATGACTTTGTCACCGAGAGCGCTATCGTCTCGCTACGTAAAGGGCTGTTGATATGCGCGATGATCCACAATGGAGGCAACACATGAACAAGAAAATCTTATTGGTATGCGCGCTGATGATTCTTCTGGTAACAGCCTGTGCGCGGGCTGCCAATACACCGCTACCGGCTTCTGGCGAGCCGCGCACGCTTCGCGTCATGACGCATGACTCTTTCCTCGCCTCTGAAGAAGTCATCGCCCGATTCGAAGCCGAAAACAACGTTAAGGTGCAGTTCCTCAGCTCAGGTGACTCAGGGGTGGCACTGAACAAAGCAATCCTTTCTAAAAACAACCCGCTGGCGGACGTGTTCTATGGGCTGGATAACACCTTTTTAAGCCGCGCCTTGAAAGAAGGCATCTTCGAGAGTTACGACTCCCCTCTGCTGGCAAAGATCCCGAACGAGTTCAAGCTCGACCCAGAGCAGCACGCCTTGCCAGTGGATTACGGTGACGTATGCCTGAACTATGACATTGCCTACTTTGCCGACAAGCAACTGGCGCCGCCGGCGAATTTGGAAGATTTGCTAAAGCCCGAATACAAAGATCTTCTGGTAGTCGAAAACCCGGCAACTTCCTCTCCAGGACTGGCCTTTGTATTGGCGACGATTGCCAACTATGGCACAGATGGTTACCTGAGTTACTGGCAAAAACTGGTAGAAAACGGGGTGCAGGTGGTCAATGATTGGAACGCAGCCTATTACACCGAGTTCACCCGCTCTGGTGGTACGCGTCCCATCGTGGTCTCGTATGCTTCGAGCCCGCCAGCGGAAGTACTCTTTGCCGAGCAACCGCTGGACAGCGCACCTACTGCAGCAATCACCAGCCCAGGCAGCTGCTATCGTCAAATCGAATTTGCAGGCATCCTAAAAGGCACCCCCAACCGCGACCTAGCCGAAAGGTGGATCGACTTTATGCTCTCAACCGCCTTTCAGGAAGACATGCCCTTGCAGATGTTCGTTTACCCGGTCAATGTGGATGCAAAACTGCCGGAAGAGTTCATTCGCTTCTCCAGCACGGTGGAGCAACCCGCGCAGATCAGCCCGGATGAGATAACGGCGAACCGCGAGCAGTGGATTACGGATTGGACCGAGACGGTGCTGAAGTGAGCCTGATCAAGGCACCTGTCAGAGGCTTCAAGCGATTGCTCAGCCCCTGGCTACTTTGGCTGGCACCGCTTGGCTTCCTGGTAGTATTCTACTTCTATCCGCTATCGAGCATCTTGCAAATCAGCTTTGGGCGCGGTGATGCAGGCTGGATGGCAGCTCTATGGGAGACAGTATCCTCTGCATCCACAGGGCGCGTCCTGGGTTTCACCGTCTGGCAGGCAGTGCTCTCCACCCTGTTAACGCTGGCAGTAGGGTTGCCTGCAGCGTATTTGTTCGCCCGCTACCAGTTCCCGGGCAAAGCCTTACTGCAAGCCCTGACCACCATTCCCTTCGTCATGCCAACGCTGGTCGTGGCGGCAGCATTCAATACGCTGCTCGGGCCGCGCGGCTGGCTCAACCTGGCATTGATGCAACTCTTCAGCCTGGAATCGCCACCCATCGCGCTGAGCAACAGCCTGGCAGGCATCCTGTTAGCGCATATCTTTTACAATACCACCATCGTGCTGCGCATGGTGGGCGATTTCTGGTCGCATATTGACCCGCGCCTGACACAAGCGGCGCAAGTATTGGGAGCCAATCGTTGGCGCGTATTCTGGCAGGTGACCATGCCGTTACTGCTGCCCGCCATCCTGGCAGCCTCCCTGCTGGTCTTTATCTTCGACTTCTCATCGTTTGGCGTCATCTTATTGCTAGGAGGTCCGCGCTTCGCCACACTGGAAGTGGAAATCTATACCCAAACAGTCAACCTATTCAACCTCCCAACCGCTGCTTCGCTGGCAGCCATCCAGTTGGCGTGCACACTGGGCTTAACCATTGCCTATACGCAGCTTTCCGGTCGTGTCTCACGCCCGCTCAGCCTGCGCCCCAAGACCTACACCCAGGAACGACTGGCAAACTGGCGCTCGAAGCTCTTCGCAGGTGGCATGCTGCTGCTCCTGCTGACACTCTTTATCCTGCCGCTGCTCTCGCTGGCACTACGCTCGGTTACTAACCTCGACTCCAGCCGCCTGGACACGCAACCTGCTCAACAAGGCATCACACTGGACTTCTACCGCGAGCTGTCGGTCAATCGCCGCCAGTCGATGTTCTATGCCCCGCCTACCTCGGCAATCGGGCTCTCGCTAGGATATGCCGGTGTAACCGTGCTTCTCTCGTTACTGCTGGGGCTACCGGCTGCCTGGTCGCTGGCGCGCTCAGCCACAAACCCGATGAACCGGTTGATGGATCCGCTGCTTATGCTACCGTTGGGGACTTCAGCGGTAACCCTTGGGTTAGGATTTATCGTCGCGCTGGACCAACCTCCGCTCGACCTGCGCAATTCCTGGGCGCTAATCCCCTTGGCGCATACGCTGGTGGCATTTCCTTTCGTGGTACGCAACCTGACGCCGGCGCTGCGCAGCATCCGCCCGCAGATTAGGCAGGCGGCTGCCACACTGGGTGCCTCGCCAGGCAAGGTCTTGCGCACAATTGACCTGCCATTGGTAGGACGATCACTGCTGGTAGCGGCCGTGTTCGCCTTCACCATTTCGTTGGGCGAGTTCGGCGCAACCGCCATGATCGCCCACCCGGAATATCCCACCGTACCGGTCGCCATCTACCGCTTCATCTCCCAGCCGGGGGCAATGAATTACGGGCAGGCGCTGGCGCTGAGCACCATCATGATGTTGATCACCAGTCTGGGCATCTTGCTGATCGAGCACCTGCGCGTGGCAGAGGTGGGCGAATTTTAGAACGGGAAGACCACGATGCTTCAAATCATTGACATCCATAAATCATTTGGCAGCACCAGCGCCTTGCAAGGGATTTCTTTCGAAGTACTGCCAGCAGAAATCGTGGCTTTACTGGGGCCAAGCGGCTGCGGCAAGTCCACACTGCTGGGTATCATCGCCGGCTTGTACCCTCCCGATCAGGGCGAAATCATATGGGATGGGAAATCCCTCACAGGCATTCCACCTCACCAGCGCGGCTTTGGTCTGATGTTCCAGGACTATGCCCTCTTCCCACATATGAACGTTCGGCGCAACATCGCCTTCGGCTTGCAGGTGCTCGAGCAAAGCCCTGCAGAAGTCGAGCGGCGAGTCATAGAAACACTCGAGCTGGTCGGTCTGCCGGGCTTTGAGAAGCGTGACGTGAACACGCTCTCGGGGGGTGAGCAGCAACGCGTGGCGTTGGCGCGTTCGCTGGCTCCTCACCCGCGCTTGTTGATGCTGGATGAGCCATTGGGTTCATTGGACCGCAGCCTGCGCGAGCGGTTGGTGGTGGATCTCAAGCGCATCCTGCGCGAGACGCAGCAGACTGCCATTTACGTGACACACGACCAGGAGGAAGCCTTCGTGCTCGCTGACCGGGTGGTGGTGATGCGCTCAGGGAAAGTGGAGCAGATTGGAACACCCCAGGATATCTACTGCAGCCCGGCATCACCCTTCGTGGCGCGCTTCCTGGACATGAGTAATTTAATCCCCGGCGAGATCGTCATGGAAAACGGGCAAGCGCTGCTCATCAGCACATTGGGACGCTTACCCATCTCACACCCAGCACGCGGCGCGGTGAGTGTGTTAATCCGCCCTGACGCAGCCCGGCTGGACGGCTCAGGTGATGTACAATTAGCTGGCATGTTGTTAGACCACTCCTTCCGCGGCAGCAGCCAGCGCATCCGCATGCAGGTGGGAGACGCTACATTGAGCTTTGAATTTCCTACTTCGACACTCCTACCAGCGCCAGGAGCCAACCTGACATTAAGTCTTGACCCTGAACAGGGATTACTCGTCTTTCCGGTAAGTTGAACCGGATATGGGAGGTAAGAAAATCATGAGTATACTCAACACTCGATCATATACCGGCTCAGAAGATCTGCAAGCAATGATTAGCCTGACCCAAACGCTACGTGGCAGAGGTTGCCAGGTGTACCCCATCGCCACCGACCTCTACGAGGAACTGGCCGATCAAGAGGTACAGATCACCGCACGCCTATGGGAAAATGAATGCCAACAGCTGGCCGGCTTCGCCTATGTAAACCGCTACCAGAACCTGGTAGATGTTTTCGAACCAGAACAATTGACATCCTTACTCGAGAACGATCTGATAGACTGGGCAATTCACGCTGTCAAGCACCGCAACCAGATGAAAAACGAAACGCAGACTTTAGACGCCAGTACATTGGAGAGTGATTCGTCGCGCATTGCGTTCCTGGAGCGGCATGGCTTCGTGCGCCAGGCAGAATCCTCCATACTGATGGCTTGCCCGCTGGTCGAGCCGCTCCCCGAGCCAAAGCTGCCTGTTGGCTTCACCATCCGCCCGATGGGCGGAGAAGCAGAGATCGAAGCCTACGTAGCCCTGCACCGCTCAGCCTTCGGCACAGGGAACATGACCGTGGAATATAGGCGAACGATCATGAGCGCGCCAGATTACATCCCAGAGCTTGATCTGGTGGTAGTAGCACCCAACGGTGAGCTGGCGGCTTTTTGTGTCTGCCAAATCTTCCCGGATGACAGCCCGCGCGGTGGCGGTGTTAAAGAGGGTTGGACCGATCCAATCGGGACACATCCCAATTACCAACGGTTGGGATTAGCACAGGCGCTGATCATAAAAGGTATGCATTTATTGAAGGAGCGCGGCATCGACACGGTCATCCTGGGGACCAGCAGCGAGAACATCGCCATGCAGCGCACAGCAGAGAAGGTTGGCTTCCGGACTGTATCGAACACATTATGGTACTGTAAAACTGTTTAATCCCTTGTTTATGCTAAGCGTGAGCCAGCACCTCGGAAAATGTGTTGTGACTTGTAGAACTGGAATCTTGCCCCGTAAACGGGAACTATCTTGATTAGTTCGACGTCAATAAACTGATTGTTCGATCTTGAAAGGATGTGAAGATGAAACGTCTTGTACTGATTAGTTTGGGGATCATGGCTATGATAATGCTGGCAGCCTGTGCTGCCGTTGCGGAAGAGGACGTGGCTAAACTCGTGCCGAGTGAAATTGCCGCACCGGATTTTGCGAAAAACCTGGTGACATCCCTGGGAGACGAGCTCAAAATCGACGCACAAGACATCACCCTGGTGAGCGCAGAAAAAGTGCAGTGGCGCGATTCTTGCCTGGGCGTTCAACGCAAGGGGATGATGTGCATGGAAGTCATCACTCCCGGTTATTTGATCGTTTTCGAGACAGCGCAGGGAAGATACGAAGCACACACCAACCAAGACGGTTCGGCTTTCATCTTCGTACCACAGGAGGCAACACCTACCGCCGTAGACAGCAGCACAGATTAGCGGTCATGCGTAGCTGTGAAACTCCAGGCGGGGGACTACATTCGTAGTCCCCCCTGATTCAAATCGAACGCAAGCTTTCTAGAACAGCAGAGGAATCACATACCCCAGGTACGAACCGAACCACTCATCGCCGTTATCCCATAATACTTTGCCAAGCACTGCGACCAAGCAGCAGCAGATCAGCAAAACAACCAGGATAACGATCACAATGATCAAGGTAGTGTTCTTCTTCTTAGGTGGTTCTAGCGGTGTGATGGGTGTGCCAAAATCGTCGGTCATGTGAGACTCCTTGGAGTAAGATGAATTCTTTACAAAAAGAAGGCAAGCAATGGAAGCATACCATTATTGTACTCGATAGTTGAAAATGAAATGGAGAGTAAACCGAGAATCAGGAGAAGGAACACGCCAAACAGACAGGCTAACAGGCAGTCAACTCCTACGCCGATCCAGCCCAGGATGATGCCGGTGATTGCCATGCCGTCCCCGGCGACGGACTGCGGATAGTCGCGGATTTCCTTTCTCGCCAGGTAGCCGGTAATCAAGGCGACGAGGCTGCCAAGCACCGGAATGAAGGTTATGCCTAAAATCCCCGACACCAGGCTGACGACGGCGATGGCACTGTTTGGCAGAGATTGCGGCGAAGGATAATCATGTTGATCCACACTCTTCCTCCATTGACAACTAAGGATCAGGTTCGGAAGGCGCGTTCTTTATTGATGCGCCGCCAAATCCACCAAACGATGAAAGCAGCAATAACGACAATCACCGCAATCACCAAGGCGGGGATAACAACGGCAATGATCGAGAATAAGGTCGAGCTAACATCCTCCAGGATGCTGACCGGCACATTCGCCGCGCCGCCGGTAGTGGCAGTCAATGCCGGGCGCACAGCGGCCGACTTGACCGCATGCACGCTGCCCGCCACCAGAATGCCCAGGACTGCTGCAAAAACCGGGCTCATATCGGTGACCACCTTCGCGCTGGCGGCAAACAGGATGGCACCAGCAGCCGGTCGCACGAAGGTTTGGATGATGTCGTTGACATGGTTAACCGCGGGCACTTTATCGGCAAAGAACTCGACCACAGAGAGCAAGACCAGCACTCCAATGACCCACCAGCTTTCCAAAGTGTTCCACGGCTCGGATAATTGGATCAGGTTTGTGAACTTCGCCAACAGGGATACCACCAGCAAGGGGATGTATGCATTCAGCCCGGCGCTGGCAGCCAGCCCAAAAGCAGTGAAAACGTCCATTCGAATTTCCTCCTATCTTTCCATCAACCGCCCAAGGTTGGCGCGGTTACCCGAGGTGAAAACCGTCCCAGGTACCGGTCAGCAGATAACGCAGAAGGTCAATCACCCCAATCTGCAACACGGCGATACCCAACCCACTGAACATGGGCAAAGCCAATTGTGTGATGCGCTCGGCCTGGTTTTCTTGGCGCAACAGCATCAATACTATGATTGTATATACCATTCCCAACAAGGTCAAGGTTCCCAGAGAACTCAATATTGCCATGGGGTACATGATCCAGGGTATTTCCAGCAAGAGCAACCCATCCAGCCCCAAGGCCAGCAGGACCAGCCCACCGAAGGAGAGCAGGTCCGGCAGAGCCGGACGAGGATCGGGATTGCGCCAAACGCTGCCATTGAACGAAGGAAAGATGGCAGCGCCAATCAGCAAGCCCACGCCGGTGCCAGTCAGCAAGCGCAAGGCATTACTGGGCTCATACAAGCGCGGCAGATCTGGGAATGCCTTCATCAACGGCGCAAGATGCAGATACGAGTTCAAACCATCGACAGCGTATGCCAAAAAGAAAAACACCAGGATGGCAATTACCACCCAAGCTGGCTGGCCCATACGCCGCCTACCCAGCACAGCCTGGTAGCCGAGCGCAAGCAACGCACCCAGGAACTGACCACTGCAGCGCGCACACATGGGAAATTGCAACGCGCCGATGTGAAAGGAACGCGCTTCGATGCGGTGACAGACCGAATAGCCTACAGCATCCGCTTTTCCCAATATGCCAGGGGGGGTGAGAACCAGCCAGCTTATCAGCAGCGCGCTCACCAGGACTACAACCACCCATTTCCAGGGAATGCGCCGCTTGAGCGGCTGCCTTTTGACTTCCAACATACCCCTGATTATAGGGTATTTGTTCAAAAAAGCAAAGACAACAAAATTTTACCGGATAAACTCAGCAAACACTAAGCTATGCTGGTGAAAATCTTCATCTCTCGATTAAAAATCGCGGTATTATTACACCTTGACGTTTTCTTAAGGAGGCAAGTATGTTCAAAAAAATTATGGTAGGGATGGTGCTGGTTTTGCTCGTCGCGGCTTGTGGGCAAGCGACCAGCGTGCCCACTGCCACCAACACACAACCAGCTGTGGTCAAAGCCACCAATACACTTTCGCCCACCGCTGTGCCGGCTTCAGCCACGCCGGAAGCCACGATCACCGCCACCCTGGCGCCTATCCCTACGGATACCCCGGCTCCTGTGATCTACGGGCCGAACAATTACCCGGCAAATGTCAATCCGCTGACCGGGCTGAGCGTCGCAGACGCATCGCTGTTGGATCGCCGCCCGCTGGCATTCAAAGTCAATCTCGTACCTCGCACCTATTATCGACCTGCCTGGGGACTCACTTACGCGGATATTGTTTATGATTATTACCATAACGATGGCTATAGCCGCCTGCACGCCATCTTCTACGGGCAGGACGCCGAGCTGGTAGGCGCGATCCGTTCCGGGCGCATGCTGGACCAGGAGCTGATCCGCATGTACCAGAGCATCTTCGCGTATGGCAGCGCCGACGAAATCATCAACAAACGCCTGCTCAACTCGGAATATTCGCAGCGTGTCTTCCTGGAGGGTCAGGCTGCTTCCTGCCCGCCGACGGATTCGAATCCCTTCTGCCGTTACGAGCCAAATTCATACGACCTGTTGCTCAGCAGCACTAAGACGCTCAGCAAGTATGCCGCATCCAAAGGTGTGGACAACACGCGCCAGAACCTATCCGGCATGAGCTTCGACACGACTACCTCCTCGGGCGGTACACCCGGAACGCAGGTGTTCGTGCGTTATTCGGGTGACAACTACACGCGCTGGGATTACGATAGCGCCAGCGGCAGCTACCTGCGTTTCCAGGATAAAGTGTTTGACCAGGGGGCGGGCGAGGAATATGAGCCGCTCATCGACCGGCTGAATGACGAGCAAATCTCTGCCGAAAATGTAGTGGTTCTGCTAGTGCGCCACGAGTACTTACAACAACCGCCGAATGAGATCGTGGATATCCTGCTGTCAGGGCAGGGCAAGGCTTATGCCTTCCGGGATGGGCAGCGCTATGAGCTCACCTGGAACCGCCCAGGACTCAACACCCCGCTCTTCCTGAGCTATGCCGACGGTACAGCCTGGCCCTTCAAACCAGGTCAGACCTGGTTCCAGGTTGTGGGAACCTCCTCGATCATCACCCAGGAAGGCGACGGCGGCTGGCGCTTCGTACACTGGATGCCATAAGCGACCCGCTCAGCCTCAGCTTGCTCGCGCTGACGAACGCAGCGGCAACAAAGCAGCCAGCACTACCCCTGCCAAGGTAAGCGTACCAAGGATGACCATGATTGGCAAGAGATAAGGCAACCAGTCGGGCAAGAAGGCAAGACGAACTAACAATATTTGGTACTGCAACCTAAGCTTCGGCAGCCATAAGGGGTCAAGCAAAGGGATGGTCAATAGAATAGCCGCCAGGGTTCCCATACCAAACAGGCCAAAGAAACCAGGCAACAACCAATCCATCAGAGTCAGCCCAAACCTGGGCTGACTCTGATTTATGCGATTCATCAGCCTTCGTGTATAACCCCGCGGGAGGGGAGCCAGCGGGTAAGTTTGAAGTCCAAAATCAATCTTGCGATCGATGTCATCCATAGGCGGCCTCCTCGGCTTCCAACTTCAGGCGCAACTGCTGCCGGGCGCGGTGGATACCGGTCTTGACTGTGCCGAGGGGTAAGCGGGTTACCTCGGCGATCTCCGCATAGCTCATCTCTTGTAGGTGGCGCAGGGTGAGCAACAATCGTAGTCCATCCGGCAAGCCGTCCACAGCCTGGTAAAGGGTTCGTCGCATCTCATCATTCAGCAGGGTGTCTTCCAAACTCAACCTTTCATCGGGTAGTTCAAGGATCATATCATCCGGATCGAGGGCAGCCAGCTCTGCCCGCAAGCGCGGCAGGCGGTTATAACACAGGTGGGTGACGATCTGA
>ERZ1649853.830-NODE-830-length-12364-cov-6.227882_pt1 | contig 12364 bp, 11 predicted proteins | sample MGYA00575353_ERZ1649853 | MGnify/ENA primary metagenome ERZ1649853 (study PRJEB40853, sample SAMN11349654) | freshwater sediment metagenome | isolation source: river sediment | host: Sediment | place: India: Okhla Barrage, New Delhi | collected 2017-02-21 ...
CCTGAGTTGAATTTAGGTCAATATCAACGGGAGATTCAACGCATTGCGCCAGATGGTGTGGAGGTAATTGGGATCCACCGGGTAGACGGGGAGCTGATCTCACCAAAAGAGATCGGGATGGTTTTATGACGCAAACCTATCTGAACGAATCCCTTAAGCCATATTTCTTCTGCCCTGGCTGTGGACATGGCGTGATCACAGACCGTCTAAATGCTGCTTTAGCTAAGTTGCAACTTGACCCTACGAAAGTGGTCATCGTCACCGATATCGGCTGCAGCGGTTTGACTGACAAATACTTTACGACGAATGCTTTCCATGGATTACATGGTCGTTCAGTCACCTACGCGACTGGCATTAAGCTGGCAAATCCCGACTTGAAAGTGATTGTTTTAATGGGCGATGGTGGATGTGGTATTGGCGGACACCATCTGATCAATGCTGCACGGCGCAATATCGGCGTAACAGTGATTGTGTTTAATAACTTCAATTATGGTATGACGGGCGGTGAGCATTCGGTGACGACACCGCCCGGTGGGCTGACCAGCTCATCGCCGTTGGGAACCCTCGAGCAGCCGATGGATATCTGCCAGACAGTGGCGGTCAATGGGGCGACTTTCGTGGCGCGCACAACTGTTTTCGACAAGTCTATCCCCGATTTACTGGTGAGTGCCATCCAGCACGACGGGTTTGGATTAGTGGATATATGGGAACTGTGTACAGCGTATTATGTGCCCAATAACCGCTTTAATAAGAGTGCACTGGATCATACACTGGCACAATTGAATTTCCATACCGGAATAGTACACCAGGCAGTACGTCCAGAATATAGCCGCGCTTACCGCCTCAGCGTTGTGTCTGAAAAGGGTAGAACCCCAACACCTGTACGCGGGCTTGTGGCGAAATATCAAAGTGGTCTGGAGCGCCGTCTGGAATGTGTGATCGCAGGAGCAGCGGGAAAGAAGATTAATTCGGCTGCTTCACTCTTCTGCCGCGGGGCGGTATTGTCCGGATTGTACGCTACCCAGCGCAACGATTATCCGGTTACGGTAAAATACGGACATTCTGTTTCCGAGGTGATCTTATCACCACATATGATTGGCTATACTGGTATCACAAAGCCGCAGCTAATGATCATTCTATTCAAAGAAGGACTCAAGCGTGCAAAGCTGCAACTGGCCGAAATGAGTGAGGAAGATGTTTTAATCATTCACAAAGACTTATTGCCAGTGAAGACAAGTGCAAATACGCTAGTGCTTGATTATGCTAAGCTCGGTCACGGAGCAGTCAAAAAAGAGTACTGGACCGTGATGGCATTGGCTGCGGCGTTGCAAAAGCTCCAGATGTACCCGCTGGAGGCATTTAAGGAGGCAGTTGCGATACGTTCTGAATTTGCTGCGGAAAACCTGGTTGCGATAAAGGCTGGTATTGGTCTCTTGGAATAGAGAAATTATCCATATGTTGGTAAAATGAGTTATATCTGTTTATGAGGAGTGCTCGTTTGAAGAAATATTTGAGAGACTATGCTTGGCTCTTATCCATAGCAGGGGTGATCATTGTCATTGATCAATGGACCAAAGTCTTGGTGCGTAATAATCTTTCATTTCAAGAAATTTGGGCGCCATGGGATTGGATCAGACCTTACGCACGGATTGTACACTGGCAGAATACCGGCGCGGCATTTGGCATGTTCCAAAACATGAATCCGGTATTCATGGTTTTGGCTGTATTGGTTTCACTGGCGATCTTTTATTACTTCCCACGTGTGCCACGTTCCGAGTGGTATTTACGGTTGGCATTGTGCTTGCAACTAGCTGGGGCGGTAGGTAATTTAATTGACCGTATTTATCAAGGCTATGTGACAGATTTCATTTCCGTAGGTACGTTTGCGGTTTTTAATGTTGCAGATGCTAGCATTTCAACGGGAGTGGCGGTGATGCTCCTTGGTTTATGGCTCAAGGAGAGGCAGGAAAAAGCCAACCAGGTAGATCAGAGCAATCTATCTGCCAACTCTGAAGCAGATCAGTCAAATCTCAAGGGAGATCGCGTTGAGTGAGCATAATCTGAGATTCATCTTCGACCAGCCGACGCCTCAACGACTGGATAAGTTCTTAGTTGTCTGCTTGCCTGACCTGTCCAGGTCGCGCTTACAAGGATTGATTGAAGATGGTTATGTGAAAATGAACGGCTTAGTAGCTCATAAAAGTGGTCAGATGTTATCTGCGCTAACAGAGGTTGATGTTTATATTCCTCCGCCTGAGCCATCTGACCTGGTGCCAGAAGCAATTCCACTAGACATTGTATTTGAAGATGAGAACGTGATGGTGGTCAATAAACCTGCTGGAATGGTAGTACACCCGGCTGCCGGGCATGCCACCGGTACACTGGTGCATGCCGCGCTGGCACACGCTCCACAAATGGCGGGAATCGGCGGTGAAAAACGCCCAGGAGTTGTCCATCGGCTTGATAAAGAAACATCAGGACTAATTTTATTAGCGAAAAATGACCAGTCACACCGTTTCTTACAGGACCAGTTTCGCTTAAGGAAAACCGTCAAAATTTATCTGGCTTTGGTGGATGGACATCCACCGACACCAGTGGGACGCATTGAAGCGGCGGTTGGACGCAGCCAAGTGCAGCGGAAATTAATGGCAGTAACTACTATCGAAAAAGGTCGTGAGGCTGTCAGTGAATATAGGACGATCGAGTCTTTTCAAGACCACGATTTACTTGAAGTACGCCCGTTGACAGGACGGACACACCAGATCCGTCTGCATGTGGCATTTTTAGGTTGCCCGGTGACCGGCGACCGGATTTATGGTCATAAACGACCCACATTGAACATCAATAGACATTTTTTGCATGCGGCGAGATTGACTATTCGACTGTTGAATGAAAAAGAACCACGCACATTCGAGGCACCTTTACCGGTTGAATTGGTCGAAATATTAGAGACTTTAAGGAGAAATCGATGAAATGGATTGATTTAAGATCCGACACGGTTACTCAACCTACGGAGGCAATGCGCGTCGCGATGGCGCAAGCTGAAGTGGGCGATGATGTTTATGGCGAAGATCCAACTATAAATCGCCTGCAGGAGTTGGCAGCCACCATGTTGTGCAAAGAGGCGGGATTGTTTGTACCGTCAGGGACGATGGGCAACCTGGTGGCCATATTGGCACATTGCGGGCGAGGAGATGAGGTGATTCTGGGTAATAAAGCACACACATTTTTGTATGAGGCGGGTGGAATTTCAGCGCTTGGGGGGGTGCATTCCTGTCAACTCCCAAACCAGGAAGACGGAACCCTGCGTCTGGACGACATTCGCTCCGCGATTCGACCCGATGATGCTCACCATCCGGTTACAAGACTGATTGTTTTGGAGAATACACATAATCGATGCGGCGGGGTGCCGCTCACTGTTGAATATATTCGCTCAGTTGGCGAATTAGCCAATTCGAAAGGTCTACAGGTACATATGGACGGAGCGCGCATCTTTAATGCCGCGGTAGCTCTGGGAGTGGCTGTTCAAGAGTTAGTGAAACCAGTTGATTCGGTCACTTTCTGCTTGAGTAAAGGACTATGCGCGCCAGTGGGTTCAGTGATCTGCGGAACAAAGGAATTTATTAGCAAAGCACATCGCATGCGTAAAGTATTAGGCGGTGGCATGAGGCAGGCAGGTATTCTGGCAGCGGCGGGTATTGTCGCGTTGGAAAGTATGATCGATCGATTGGCTGAGGACCACGCGCGTGCAAAGCGCTTGGCTGCAGGTCTAGCAGGCATCCCTGGACTGGTCTTAGAACCCGGAACACCTTATACAAATATGATATTTTTAGGTTTATCACCCTCGGTATCATTAACTACCAGGCAGGTAGCTGAAAAACTGACAGCTCTTGGCGTGAGGGTAGGTCTGGCTGGTCAGGGTAGATTTCGACTCGTCACCCATTATTGGATCGATGATGATGCGATTGAAACGACGGTACAGAAGTTTCGCTCTGTTCTGATGTTATAATATTTTTGTTGTATATCTTGAGTAATGGAAAGGCGCGTAGATCATGAATGAGTTTGTAACCTTGGCTCAGGTTGATGAGATTGCCGATGTGATTCGCACGCGTACAGATTATCGGCCTCGGGTGGGGTTAATTCTTGGATCTGGATTGGGATCTTTAGCTGCAGCGGTTGAACAAGCTATAATTATTCCATTCAGCGACCTTCCGAACTGGCCGGTCTCAACGGTGCAAGGGCATAAAGGCAACCTGGTGATCGGTATGCTGGAGAAGCAAGCTGTGCTTGTGATGCAGGGGCGAATTCATTATTATGAAGGATACAGCATATCCCAGGTTGCCATGCCGGTACGTGTGATGCAGCGGCTGGGAATAGAAATCCTGATCGTGACAAATGCAGCAGGCGCAGTCAACCCCGCCTATGAGCCCGGCGAATTAATGATGATCACTGATCACATCAATATGATTGGGATGGCAGGATTGAATCCGCTACGTGGTCCCAACTGGGATGAGTTAGGTGTAAGATTTCCTGATATGAGCCAGGCATACGATCGAACCCTGCGTAGTCTGGCTCGCAACGTGGTAGATGCTGAACATCTTGTATTGCACGAAGGTGTTTACACAGGTTTGGCTGGACCATCCTTTGAGACACCTGCCGATCTACGATTTTTGCGGTTGATTGGCACAGATGCTGTAGGCATGTCCACAGTACCGGAAGTAATCGTTGCAAGACATGGCGAGACGCGAGTTCTAGGTATCTCAGGTATCAGTAACAAGGCCAACTTAGATGGGAATACAACCACCACCCACGAAGAAGTTCTTGAGGCTGGTCTAAAAATCGTGCCAAACCTTACGACGTTGATTCTAGGGGTGCTGCGTCGGCTGTAATCATTGATAAAACAATCTGGGCGCGTTCATTGTAAAACACTGCCGATATCAGACGCGACATGGAAGAAGTATTACGATTTTTTCGTATTTATGAAACCTGGATCTATGTGATTCTGGGGATTCTGGCCTTATGGCAGATCCGTAAGTTTGTGCTTGCCTGGGATGAAATGAGGGGGGCTTTGTTTGGTATGGAGCGTGAAGGTGCCCAAGGGCGCATCAACCAGGCAGCAATATTTTTGGTGCTATTACTCGTTGCAGGCATTGTAGAGTTTACGCTGGTTACATTTGTTGCTCCATCCGTGCCAGGTGCTATCCCGATACCGTCAGCTACGCTTGATTTGCTTGCAACACCCATGTCAACCCTTCCAGTTATCACACCTGCGGGCATGAAACCTACCGATACACCGGCTTCAGATATTGAAGTGATTTCCGAAGGAGGTTGTATTCCTGGGGTAATTGACCTTTCCTATCCAGTTGATGGGCAAGAAGTACAAGGATCAGTAACATTGACTGGCACTGTCGATATCCCTGATTTTGGTTTTTACACATATGAGATTGCCCGTCCTGGAGAAACGATCTGGCTGCCGATTCAAGTTGGTCGAGAGATCAAGCGCGAGGCAGTTTTGGGAGTCTGGGATACATCTGCGCTGACAGCTGGTGAATATCTGGTGCGTTTAGTTGTTACCGATAACCAGGGCAATGCACTAGAGCCATGTGTGATCAAAGTCATTGTCGTCGCTGGACCTGGTTAATCTTAAGAGAGGTGTTGTATGCCGGAAATCGAGATCCGCCCTGCAGTAGCCCAAGATATTCCTACCCTGGTATCGCTCGATCATGATTATGTGAGCGACCATGTATGGCAGATGGATATTTCCAGGGAAGAAAAAGAGATACGAGTCGACTTCCGGCAGATACAGTTGCCAAGGTCGGTGAGAGTGGAATATCCACGACAGCCACAAGAACTATTGGTAGATTGGCAAAATCGTTCGGCTATATTGGTAGGTATTTTGCACGGAGAAGTGATCGGTTATATTAGCATAGCTTTGGGAACAGCTCCAGTAACGACCTGGGTAACTGATTTGGTGGTGATGCGACGCTTGCGACGGCAAGGGATAGCCAGCGCCTTGGTATTGGCGGCACAGCAGTGGGCGAAACAGAAAGGCAGTCTGCGTATTGTTCTAGAGATGCAACCGAAAAATTACCCGGCGATCTGTATGGCGCACAAATTAGGCTTTGATCTGTGCGGATATAATGATCGTTATTATGTTAACCATGATATCGCGTTGTTTTTTGCAAAGGCAGTTCGTTAGCTCTTAACCTTTTATGTACACGGTGGTAATTGATAGCCTGCAATTTCTCAACCAGCTATTGACAGCTGGAATTGCAATCACGGCATTCTCTCTATTGCTATATGCGTTAACCTTTAACTTGCGCGATCGAGTAGCGCGCTTGTTTGCACTTATCATGGTGTGTGTTGTGATCGTGTTTGTTGGCGATGCCATCAGCAGCATCGTTAACCTGCCGGCGATGTTGGAGTTTTGGCTACGCTTGGAATGGGTGGGGATAGTTTACCTACCGGCAGTGTACTTGAATTTTTCAGACGCGATTTTGGCTACGACTGGTCGTCCATCGCGCGGTCGGCGTCGAGTAGCCGTTCGAATCGCATATCTACTCAGCACGCTTTTCCTACTGACCCTACCTTTTCCATGGCTAGTAGGAAACCTGGTCAGCCAAGCAAGCCCTGCTCCACACTTACAACGCACCTGGCTGACCTGGGTTTTCGCGATCTACTACACAGCGCTCATGCTATTATCTTGGATAAACTTTTGGCGAGCTCATCAACGTTCAGTAACCAGCACTAGCCGCCGCAGAATGCAATATCTTTTAGCAGGAGCCATTGCGCCAGCTTTGGGCTCTTACCCATTTTTACTTTTTGGTTCCGTCATAGCTTCCAACCACCCATTGTTTTTCTGGCTGTTGGCCTTTTTAACAAATGTGCTGGTAACGTTGCTACTGGTGGTAATGGCATATGCGGTTGCTTTTTTTGGCGTGTCTTGGCCAGACCGGATAGTAAAGCGAAGATTATTCAAATGGTTGATGCGCGGGCCTGTGACTGCCAGCACCGTATTAGCTTTGACAACCTTGACGAGGCGTTGGGGTGAGATCTTTGGATCGCACTATTCTGCAATTGTACCAGTGGTCATGGTGGGCGCAATTCTTGTCATGGAATATGCGATCACCCTCGCAGCCCCAGTATGGGAGCGCTGGTTGTTCCACGGTGGTGACGTAGACAATATGCGTTTACTTCAGGCATTGGAGGAACGCCAGCTTACTTACAGTGATTTACACCAGTTCTTGGAATCAATTCTGGCATCGGTATGTGATCGTTTGCAAACTACCAAGGCTTTCATCATAGCGCTTGACTCGGATGATCTGGATATGTTTGTTGGCGTAGGTAACCAGGAAGACTTGACTCCCGAGTTATCTAGCGATTTGGTCCAGATCGTTAAACAACCTGGCGATAACGGGCGATTGGGTAAAGATATATTTCAATGGCGAGATTATTTATTAATCCCATTATTTTCACAATCGGATAATGATATCCAAATGATTGGCCTTTTGGGAGCTGGTATTGGGGCGAGTAGCGATGCCATGCCGGATAGTGACCAGATGGAAGCACTCCGTTTGCTCACCAGCCGCGCAGCACAGGCTTTGGGTGACCGGCGTTCTCAGCAACAAATTTTCAGTTCTATACAGACGCTGAATCCGCAAATTGAAATGATCCAACGTTTGCGAGCTGCGGCACAGTACGATCAATCTGGAGTTTTGACCACACCGGATTCGCCCTTGGACTTTGGCGAGCTTTCACGGTGGGTGAAAGACGCATTGACTCATTACTGGGGTGGCCCAAAACTTACTGAAAGTCCTTTGATGCGGTTACTGGTGGTGCAACAGGCTTTACAAGAACATCAAGATTCACCTGCAAATGCGTTACGGGCGATCTTGCGCCAAGCGATTGATCAGATCAGGCCTGAAGGCGAGCGACGTTTTACTGGTGAATGGATTCTCTATAATATTTTGGATATGAAGTTCATGGAAGGGCACAAGGTGCGTGAAATAGCGATACGCCTGGCAATGTCGGAAGCGGATCTATACCGAAAGCAAAGGGTGGCTGTAGAGGCAGTTGCGGGCGCGATCGTTGAAATGGAACAGCAGGCAAGAGAGGAGAATGGAAGCGAGAAGAAAATCAGTCGCTAACAAGAGTTGACAATCTGAAAAGCTAGTGTATAGTAGTACATATTGTGACTTGGGAGGGATGATTTAATGGTAAGTAAGCCAATCGTGAATCAGATGCCGGATCCGGTGGATGAGTCCTGGTGGGCGGCAATACTATCTGATGAGGAGAAAAATGCGCCACCGGTGGCCAACCAACAACTGTTAAAAGATGCAATATCCGAAAAAGAATTTGCACAAAATAGACCGATACAGAAGAATAACTCCGTAGATTGGGAACAAGCTCGGGCGCTTTTTGAGCAAGATGAGCCGGTGACCTTACAGGTGAGTGGTTATAACCGGGGTGGCCTGCTTGTGGGGAGAGAAGGTTTGCATGGCTTTGTGCCAGTATCTCACCTGGTTGACTTTGATTGCCTGGCAGAGGAAAATCAACGCGAAGATATTCTTGAGGGGTATGTTGGGAAAGAAATTAGCCTTAAGGTGATCGAGTGTGATGAAGAACGCGGGCGTGTGGTGTTTTCTGAACGAGCCGCCCTCGCAGCCTCAGGCCGTCGGAATCAATTGTTCGTGACGCTAAAGCCTGGGGATCGAATATGTGGTGTGGTCACAAACATCACTGAATTTGGCGTGTTTGTTGATTTAGGCGGAATCGAGGGTTTGATTCATGTGTCTGAATTATCTTGGGGGCGCGTCCGCCATCCAAGCGATATGGTTAAGGTTGGCGATCAAGTAGGGGCTTATGTTATCGCAGTGGACAGGAATAAATCTCGTATTGCGCTCAGTGTCAAACGCTTACGCCCAAATCCTTGGGATACAGCTGAGACACGCTATCGTCCTGGTGATGTTGTCGAAGCTATTGTCACCAGCGTAGTTCCTTACGGGGCGTTCGCTAGGTTAGAAGAGGGACTTGATGGTTTAATCCACTCTACTGAATTTGGGTTCGATGAGGTCGGAAATAGCTTAGCTCAGAATTGTCAGGAAGGGCAGACAATTCTCGTACGGGTAATCAATGTGGATGCAGCCAGACAACGATTAGGGTTGAGCCTGAAGATCGATGAATGGTAGTTCGAAAAGCATCTGGTGGGCGATTGCTTATGGTGTCGTGTGTGGTTTACTGGCGGCTGCGATCATTCTGCTGGTCAGCCGGTCACCGCATGTTCAAGCAATCCAGTTAAGGCCGCCGCCAAGCCCACATCCAGTGGTGGTAGATGTCTCCGGAGCAGTGAAGCAACCGGGCGTATATTCACTCCCAAATGGCAGCCGAGTCGTCGATGCGATTGGTGCTGCCGGAGGATTGACAGATTTTGCGATAACGAAATCGTTAAATATGGCAGCCATCCTTATGGACGGCGAGAAAGTATGGGTGCCTCAAGTCACAGCCACACCGGTGCCTGGTGTGCCTAGTGCAGACCGATCGTCTGGATTGGATATCCTGGTGAACATCAACACTGCCTCTCAAAGTGAGTTAGAGGCATTGCCAGAGATCGGTCCAGTAACTGCTCAAAGAATTATTGCTTATCGTGAAGCGAACGGACCTTTTCTCAAGATCGATGATATCCAGAATGTGGAGGGCATTGGTCCAGCCACATACGAGAAGATAGAGGATCTGATTACTGTTGGTGAGTGATCTAATGGTTTAGAGAGCGCGGCATTGCAAGAGTACTATGGTAAAAATGCTTGGATTTTTTGATTGTTATGTCAACTATTAGCGGTATTATCTTCGATATTAAGAAATATTCTATTCATGATGGACCTGGCATTCGGACGACCGTCTTTTTTAAGGGTTGTCCATTACGCTGCTGGTGGTGTCACAATCCCGAATCACAATCTCCTCATCCGGAGCTGATGCTAAGAGGCAAGCGTTGTGTGCAATGTGGGGTATGTAGAGACGTCTGCGATGAGCATGCAATTCTCAATAATTCTGAAAGATTGCTGTTTCCTGACACTGATCGATCTAGGTGCCACGTGTGCGGGAAATGTGTCGATGTTTGTTTTAGCGGGGCAAGGGAACTGGTTGGTAGGCGTGTAACTGTTGACAAGCTGTTCACGGATATTGAGCGCGATCGCCCATTTTATGATCAGTCGGGTGGTGGTGTGACATTTTCGGGGGGTGAACCGCTAATGCAACCGAATTTCCTCCTTCAGATATTGAAGAAATGTAGTGAAACCGATATACATATCGCTTTAGATACAAGTGGTTATGTTCCGTGGCGGACATTAGAGAAAACGGTCCCCCTTGTAAATTTATATTTATATGATTTGAAAATACTAGATGATGCTCAGCATCGCAAGTACACAGGCGTTTCCAATCGTCTGATCCTGAAAAATTTAAGCAGGTTATCGGAGTTGGACGCGAAGGTGATTATACGTATTCCTCTCATCCCTGGCATTAATGATGATGAGGCAAGTGTGCGACGATTCGCAATCTATCTATCCGGCTTTCCTAAAACACCAGAAGTGGAAATCTTGCCCTATCATGATATTGCAGAAGCCAAGTATGAATCACTCGGAAAGATTTACCGGTTTCCAGGTGTAAAACCACCTACGCACGATAGACTTTCCTGGATGGTTAAGATGTTACAATCTTATGGGTTGCATGCTAGCAGCCTGTCTCTGTTCCAGTCAGCAGTTACGGAGGTGTTCCATGACGATCAGCGAGCGTGTGCGAAATTTACGCCAGCAGTCACTACAAGCGATTGAGACGCTTTCCAGTGAGCGTGCCGAGCTATTAACCAAGTATTTTAAGCAAGATGCTGGATTGGTCTCAATCCCTGTGCGACGGGCGTTGGCTTTCAAGTATTTAATGGAGCATAAAACCGTGTGCATAAACCCGGGAGAGCTGATCGTGGGTGAAAAAGGTCCCGCGCCGAAGTCTGCGCCGACATTTCCGGAACTGTGCTGTCATACGCTTGAAGACTTGGATATTTTAAATACACGTGAGAAGACTTCTTTCAAAGTAAGTCCAGAGACGAGAAGAGCGTATCAGGAACAAGTGATCCCATACTGGCAAGGCAAGTCGATGCGTGAATTACTCTTTGCCGAAATGACGGATGAGTGGAAAGCGGCATACGATGCAGGTATCTTCACGGAATTCATGGAACAGCGCGCTCCGGGTCATACCGTTTTGGATGATAAGATCTATCGAAAAGGGATGTTGGATTTCCAGGCGGCGATCGATGATGCGTTGACAGGGTTGGATTATCTACACGATGAAAACGCATATGATCGGCAGGAAGAGTTGCGCGGAATGCGTATAGCCACGGATGCGCTGATTAGATTTGCGCAACGGTACGCTGACTTGGCGCTCAACCTAGCAGACGCCGAGATGGATATGCAGCGGAAAGCTGAATTATCACGGATTGCCGAGGTGTGCACTTGGGTACCGGCACATGCGCCGCGTAACTTTTGGGAGGCGCTGCAATACTATTGGTTTGTTCACCTGGGAGTGACAACTGAGCTGAACACCTGGGATGCATTTTGTCCAGGACGTCTGGATCAGCATTTAATTCCATTTTACGAGAGTGGAATAGCAGATGGAACACTCACACACAGCCAGGCAGAGGAGCTCTTGCAGTGCTTTTGGATCAAGTTCAACAACCAGCCTGCACCACCAAAGGTGGGTGTTACCGCTGCAGAATCGGGCACATATACCGACTTCGCACAGATCAATGTGGGCGGATTAAAGCCAGACGGATCAGATGGCGTAAACGAAGTAACTTATTTATTATTGGATGTGATTGAGGAGATGCGACTATTACAGCCATCTTCTTCCATTCAAGTGAGCAAGAAAAATCCTGACCGATTTATCAAACGCGCAACCAAAATCATCCGTACCGGGTTCGGTCAACCATCTGTCTTCAATGCCGATCTGATTGTACAGGAACTGGTGCGCATGGGCAAGTCAGTGATGGACGCACGCTGTGGTGGGTCTTCGGGTTGCGTAGAGGTAGGCGCGTTCGGTAAAGAGAATTACAACTTAACTGGTTATTTCAACCTGCCAAAAATTCTGGAGATTACACTACATAACGGTGTCGATCCACGCAGTGGGCGCAAGATTGGGTTGGACAATAAGAAGCAAAAGTTTGATGCTTTCGAAGATCTTTTTGACGCGTTCGAACGGCAGGTGAATTACTTTGTTGATGTCAAAGTGCGTGGAAATAATGTTATCGAGCGTTTATATGCACGCTTTCTACCTTGTCCATTCTTGTCACTACTCATCGACGACTGTATTGCTACTGGTA
>ERZ1649853.831-NODE-831-length-12350-cov-4.170150_pt1 | contig 12350 bp, 6 predicted proteins | sample MGYA00575353_ERZ1649853 | MGnify/ENA primary metagenome ERZ1649853 (study PRJEB40853, sample SAMN11349654) | freshwater sediment metagenome | isolation source: river sediment | host: Sediment | place: India: Okhla Barrage, New Delhi | collected 2017-02-21 ...
GCGCATGGTATTGGGGTCTTCCAATTCCACAGAGCGATCAAACAATTGCTCCTGCACGAATGCTTTTACCTTGCCATATAGTACATCATATCCACTGACTAGCCGCAGATCCTTCATGATGGCCTGAGTGAAATAACCTATAACACTACGATAATCGATTACACCTGCCGTATCTAATATCGTGGTATGCACGATCTCTCCGTCGGTGATATCTTTAAAAACAATCTCGCGTAACTCTTCCTCGCTGAAATGCAGATAAGTCACATGTTGATGCTCTAACGCTCTTATATCCAAATCGCTTAGATTCTTGTACTCTCTGTAGACACGTGGCGTGAGTACCGGTATCTCTATATCTAGCGCTTCCACATCCTTTTTCACGTTTTCATTATCGACTTCTACTACCAGAGGAGTCTTAGGGAGAGTGCCTTCGCCCATAGGCTTGCGTTCTAGGGTTACACCTTCGGCTTGGATAGATTCTACGAAATCCATGAAGGCATCTGTGCCGACAACGCTGACGTATTCCTCTACGCTGCTTGGATACATCTTACGTTAGCCACGCCCTAATGTCTGCTCCGGTAGGATATTACTCTTAGCAGAATAAGGTCTTAAGCCAACAATCGTAGTTACATTGCGGACATCCCATCCCTCTTTTAGTACCATGACGGAGACGATAGCCTTGTAAGGATTATCAGTACCGTCAATATTGTTCGCCTGCTCACGCAGTTTATCCAGTTCTTCCTTATCCTTACCAGTAGTAGATTCTGATATCTCGCCGTTCTTCTTTGTGTGTATGACTAGTACTGCATCTTTCAAGTCCGGGTAGTGGCTATTGAGGTATTCAGCTACATCGTCACAATTGCGAGTGTCGTCGGTCATTATGAATAATATCGCTTTCTTATCTACCTTTTCGTGTTCGGCATAAGCCTTGCGCCATTCCAAGACACCTAGATGTATGTAATCGGCATATTTCTCCGTATATTTAGCACTCTGGCGCTCTACTAATTTGGCGCGGCTTGGAGCATCAGGCAGCACTGGATGCTTGACTACGTTCTGTGAAATAGCCTCTACCAGTGGATAATCAGCTATAGTTTGGACGAAAATCGCACCGTTGTTATGTTTGGGTGTAGCTGTAGTATCCACCTGTAATGAGAGGGCTTTACCTTTCTGCTTCAGTCGGTTATGAATATCTTCGATAGATTTGAACCAGGCCATGCGTGGATCGTGAATATGGTGAGCCTCGTCGTTGAGTACCACAAGTTCGTCGATGTCACGCACAATAACGCCCAAATCGATCTTAGATTCGTTAGTAGCGCCGGTCGGTCGTCTACCCAAGAAATAATCCATCGTGTTTTCATCATCGGGTGAAGATGGGATATCATCGTTGGCATAAACGCGGTGGATGTTTGTCAGGAATATATTTCCTGTGGGGTGGGTTATTCGCACCTCATCCTGCAAATGCAGTGTAAGCTGAAAATCATCACGCCAGTTATGCCCATCAACGCCGTTTTCCGGTATCACAGGGTCTTCAAAGAAAATGCGCAGACCCTTGAAGTCCTTGTATATGCGATCCAGCACAATTATATTTGGGGTGATTACAAGAAAGTTGCGTGCCAATTGCGATTCAGGTTCATACAGCTTGTGATAGAAGCTCCATGCCAAAACCAGGCCTAGCACCTTAGTCTTTCCCGAGCCGGTTGCCATCTTTATTACGAAGCGATTCCACGTTTCATCAAACATTCCCGTCGAGACCGCCCCTGAGCTATCGAAGCGCATGAGATCGTACTTATCTTTGACTCCAACTACATCGTATAGATAAATCAATGTTTCAAGTGCCTCACGCTGAGCGAAATAGTACTGAAATTCTAATATAGCGCCGTCAGTCTGGGGCAGTGAATGCGGCATATTGAACCACCAATTTAGTAAGCTGCGGCTGGTCTCTGTAGCTCCTGCATAGCCGCTGTCACGCCATTCTTTCACCTTGCGGCGTAGTTGCGGCACCAGCGGTGGCATCAGCTTGTCCATGCTAGATGCACGGAGTGATTCATCCGCTGGGAACCACCGCAATGCTGGATCAAGTATGCTGTATGGCGACTCTGGGAAATCTGGATGGAGAGCCATTACTTCTTCCCTCCTACATTTACCTCTATGATTGTCATCGTATCGGTACCGAAGATATCGACTACCTTCACCGCAACCTTATACTTGCCAGGAGGGCATTCATGATAAACGCTGGTAAGCTCTAGCGAGCGATCTTTCTTCGTGCGGAAGGATTGCCACTCGTTCTCAAATACATAATCTCCTGTCCATACCTCTTCATATTCCGTCAAATCCAACTGCTCAGATTTCTCCATACCGCGCATGGAGCCCTGCTTTTCCTTACCCCGTTTTACGCGGATGATCTCGCGCTTGCTCTCAAAATCGAAATCCACCGCCCAGTAGTCGATCCAATCCGTCCAGCTCTTGGTGAGCGCCTCGCGTTTTGTGATGCCATTAGCGTCTTTGCTTACCTTGATGATCTGCCCCTTCTCTACCACGATCTTGCTGCTCTTGTCTTTGAGAGTCGCTTCTGCGTTGGCGATGGAGTCCTGCGAATAAAAAACCGAAAAGTCGGTTAGTTCCACCGCGATGCTGTTCTTCTTAACGTGTGGCGTAACCTCAATGAAGGAGACATCGTGGAAGACCACCTGGTTTTTCTCCACCGCCCGCTTATCGAACACTTCAGCGGGGATATACTTTGGTGCTATGTCGATGCCCTTGGCACGGGCTTCATCTAGAATATTCGGGAACAAGCCCATCTCGAACTCAAAACCTAGGATATCCACTTTGGTGATGTGCTTCTGGCGGCACTCTAGTATGACCTCTTCCACAAATAGCCGCGTCACTGGCAGATTTACCGGCCCAACCGAAACCAACCGCCCGGCCTTCTTGCCATGGAAGGTGTTGAAGCCATCAGCCTTTTCTGCGCGGTAAGCACGCAGGATCAGGTCGATGAAGTCAGCCTCTTTCTTCTCTAGTTGCTTACGTTGTTCCACCTCACGCAGATTTGGATTCACGCCAATATAATGCTGGCGTTCATATTTACCCAAGTTAAGGATTTCGAAGGCGCGGTAGTCCTTGCCTTTGGCTTTTAGCTCACGTTGCGTCTGGATTATGCGCTTGCGCGTCGTATGAATAGCAAACTTGCCCAGGTCAGCGATGATCCACTTCCGTCCTAGCTTTTCTGCTGCGACGGCGATAGTCCCTGATCCACAAAAGAAGTCCGCTACCAAGTCGTCTTCGTTGGAAGAGGCTTTGATAATGCGTTCCATCAACGCTACGGGCTTTTGGGTGGGATAGTCTACTCGCTCAATTGCCATCGCATTGACTTCAGGGATATCTGCCCATATATCGGATATCGCTTCGCCTTTCTGCTCATCCAAATACCTCTTTAATCCGATTTTGCCTGAAGGATAATCGTAGATTTTACCTTGTTTTCTGAACTCGGCAATTGAGCTCTCTGAATAATCACCAATATCGCCAATACGAAATACTCGACCATCTGGGTCTTGATTAGTGAACTTCGATTGTTTATAGTCCTCGCTATAATCTTTGAACTGCGGGTTCCATATGTAGTCCTCACATTTAGTGTAGTAGATTATCTTATCTGCTGATCTCCCATACTGTTTTGCTATTGCACGCGCGCCGCGCGGGGGTTGCCGTTTCCATGTGATCTCGTTACGGAATAGCTCTCTTCCGAATACTTCGTCGAGCACTAATCGCAAGAACGCACTCACCCGCCAATCACAGTGCACATAAATGCTGCCATCTTCAGCTAGCAAATCCCGCATCAATAATAGTCGCTCGTAAATCATCGAAATGAAGCTATCTGATCCCCTACCCCAAGTGTCACGATAAGCGATTTCTTCCAAAATGTTTGGCTTCTTGGTGAATGTCTCATCTCCAATTTCGACATCCATGGAGAAATCAGCTCCTACATCAAATGGTGGGTCAATGTAGATCAGCTTTAGACCGCCCTGTTTTTCGATCTCCTCGCGTAGTGGGCCGTTCTTGAGGCTGGAGAGGATCAACTTGTTATCGCCCCAAATTAGCTTATCAGTCCACCCCTTGAGCTGACGTCCGCGCTCATCGAACATATCCATCTGTAGCTTGGCGTCTTCGGACTTTTCGGAACGCGGCTCATCCACCTGCTCAATTACTTGGAAGGGCAAGACTATGTTACAGACCTCGTTGGTCTTCCCGTTCCAAGCTAACTCCACCTCACGCTTGTCTTTAAATAGCAGAAAGCGGTACTTGTCCGGCAGAGGTTTATCTGCTTCCAGATAGCGGATGATCTCTCGCTGTTCCTGCTCAGTCAGTTGCGCCATAATTAACCTCTTTTGGTATCATTTTGTTCACCTATCGACAAGATGCAGCAATGATTGTTAGAATAGTGCAGTATCGCGTTGCTGCACGGAGTGCCATAATCATATGTCTCATGTCATAATACGTCAAGCCTATTGTGGGTAGCATCTGATATTACCAAGGAGGTATATTGCATGCCAAGGCGAATAGAGCATAAGATACCAGAAGTCGGGACAGTATTCGTCAGGATATATAAGAAGAGGGGAGAAAAAAAGAGTAGAAAATTAGAATTAAAGGTAGTTAAAGTGGGCAATCGTATCCGTTATAAATTCGAAGGCAATGTCTATCATACACCTAGCGAAGCTGCCAAATCATTACTCCATTATGAGGTCGACGGTTGGATTTTTTGGAGGATGGATAACTAGAAAGCGAAAACCTTCCGCGCGCTAACTGTACGGGATGAGGATCTCTATCGGGAGCATTAAGCTCCCTTTTTTATGACTTGCCGCTGCCGTTGCCGCTCTCTGGGAATGTGGTGGATTGTGGCGGGTTGTTACTCTCTGTGATGCGTCTCGATCGCAAACGTTCTTGTACGATCTCAGTCTATATGGATTGATACATAATGCGTACTTCTTCGGAACCGGGGGTAAAATGTACAATTCAAGCTTTTGTTTAATTCCTTGTGGGCATACCACTTTCACGAATAGATTTACTCAGGGCTACTCGTTCCCTGCGCTTCACTCACAAATTAATCTCCTGTTATCTTCTGATGTTAGATAAATTTATAGGGGGTATATTGAAAATATACCCCCTATACGTGGAGCTCTTTCGTCAGGCTATTAATCAGCGTTCAGAAAAGCCTGCAACTCAAGACCTTTAAAATGTATCTCGCCCTGGAAAGCGTTACCTGCGTCGCTGGTAAGGTCTCTGTCTCCAACGAACGAGCTGCCCAGCTTGGTCTTAAAGAATTCGCCTGTGTAGTAAATCCAATCGCTGTAGGGAGACTGGCTGTCATATGTGCGTATCTCATCAGACCACCAGTAGGTTCCATCGGACACGAAATACATGAGCAGCCGCATCTCATTCCCATGCTCGTTCCATGTCAGCTCAAGCGTACAAAACTCAGAGTCCCCCGGATCGGAATAGACTTCCACACTCTGAACATTAGCCACGTATTTGACACCATCCGCCTCGATATAGAAATCATCAGCCGCAAGCGACACGACTGTTGTTGCCCAATCGACGGACTGGCCGGCAGCCGTGCTCGTGCTGCCACTGCCGGTATTAGAGCCTCCGGCATTGTATGAGTATTCTCTGATCTCCACCACTTCTTGACTATCCATGTCGAAGATAACGTCCCACCAGATCGCGCCCATTCCCAACATCACATCAATTTGCTCCACATCACCGTCTTTCTGGTGACAGACCTGCTGCTGTACCCCGCTTACATTAGCAGTATCACACTCCCATTCCAACACAGGCCTCATGCCAATAACCTCCGCACCGGCCAATATCAGCGCCCTGACGCTCTGATCGGACTCAATGGCATCAAGGATATCCCTGACCTGAAGCGGTCCGAAAGCGTACTTGTAGGAGAAGAATTCTTCTTCTTCCTCTGCACTGATTTCCTCATGAGGCCCCTGAACACCTGTGACTTCCCCTTTTACAAGGTCAATGAAGACAATCCACCGGCTATCTCCCTTCTCCAGAGTTATACCCAAACCACTTATTGTCCCGTCTTCCTCCACCGTCCAACTGCTTCCAATACTTGAATCATCTACAACTGCTCCCTGAGCAAGCAATTCTTGTACTTCAGGATCAGCATTAGCAATATCGAGCCCCCGCTGGGTGTCTTCCTCGCTGGGCATCAGCATATCCGATATCTTCGGCACTTCAGCGAAAGTTTGAACCTTGCCCTCATCAAGATTGACGACAACCTGCCACTCCTGGTCGTCCATTGTCAGGCTGAAACCTGCCGTAATCATTATGTTGGGCAGTATCTCCACCGTTGCGCCCTGATGTGCACCATAACCAAGGGTATAACCCGGGCGAATATCACCTATGACAGCCCCCTCATCAACAAGGTCCGCAACCCTTGAATCGTTCATTGCAACATTTACGGCCCGCTGCAGTTCATCTTGCGTGAGATCAAGCGGCGATACATCAGTCACACTCTGGCTCCCGATATCTACCGTAACGGCAGCCATTCCCCCCGTCGCCCCTGAGCAAACGGCAGTACCGATATCTCCCTGCAATCTAATTGCTTCAACAGTCGCGACCGGCCCGCCGAGGGCATCCTGAACTTCTTGACTGTCCCTGGCGATCTGCTCCACCTGAGCATATGCGGTCTGGCCCCCGGACGACGGAAGCCCCAACGTAAGTCCGATCACCAGTGCTATTATCACAAAACCGTTTATAGCCGCCAGTTTCCAAACCGGCTGCTTTGAAAACAACGCTTTCATAACGATCTCCTTTCCCAATAGAAACTTGGCTCTCGCCAGCCCCCAGGCGGTATCCGCTGCAGATTCCTCAACCGCAAGCCGGCTTTTGATACCGAGCCATATATTTTCCAATGGAGTGATTTGATCCGAAAGTGCATCGGATGCCTTTATCATCCGATCATGGATGCCGACAGCAGCGTCCAGCTCTTTACTGCACTGCTGGCAACCAGACAGGTGTGACTCTATAAGCTCACGATCCTCCAGCGTCAGCTTGTCATCCAGATAAGCGGCAAGCGATTCGCGAAGCTCCTTACAACTTATAACTCTCTTCCCAGCACTCATCTTCCTCACCATTTATTCCGTATCTGCGATCGCAGACGACTTTTTTTCAACAGCGACGGACACCGGCCCTCCGACTCTCAACCGATTCTCCACATACATCTTTGTCAATGACCTGGTTCAATGTCCTCAAAGACTGACTCAAACGTGACTTGACAGTACCGAGCGGTATACCCAATACTTGTGCGATCTCTTCATACGACAGCTCTCCAAAGTAACGCAGGACGACGGTTGCGCGATGTTTGCTATCCAGAGTGCTTATCGCTTTCACCATCTGCTCACACTCCCATCGCTGCATATATATCTCATCCGGCTCCTGCGCCTCGGTATCCGGTAGATCAAAACCATCACTACTCGCCTCCTCAAGCGACGAACTGGCGACACTCTTTACTCTTCTCCTGCTGTTACACTGGTTAACAGTGATACGGCAGAGCCAGGTTGCAAGCTTACCTTTATCCGGATCAAAGGTCTTTCGCGATCTCCACATGGCGACAAAAGCCTCTTGAAGTACATCCTCAGCTTCCTCTTTACTGCCCACCATCAGGTAGGCTGTCTTGAACACTAACCTATAGTATTGCTGGAAAAGGACTTCAAAAGCTTCGACATCGCCCGATCGCCACTTCTCAATCACATCCATCGTTACATACATATACGCTATTTTACCCCAAAAAGTTCATCTGTCTCCACCCTGAAGAGATAAGTACAGTAGCATGGATGGACTGGCTGTGGGTATAATAATGGTGATCGGGATTATATGTTTGCTCTTAGTACCCTGGCGAAGGTCACTATCCTACTTAAACCCGGACACTAAATTAGCTATTAGCTCAGTTCGAACGAGTAGATAGCATTCAACAAAACGCTATAATGTGTTCCTAATTACAAGCATTTGAGATGTTGAAAACAATGTTAGCCAGTTTTCGGATATGGAAGTTTGAGCCACTTGGTCACTATACATCATCTTAGAATGTCGCCAAATGGTTTGCTCTGATGATCGGGAATTTTAATATCTAAAAAGTGTTCGGTAGATCCCGGAACAAATTGGTCTACCGCTGGTGTAAGCGTTCTCACTCCTAAGTGGGATGCCAATCCAACCCTATTCACGATTTTCCAAAGGTCATCAGTTGAATTTGCCCATGGGGTATAATCACTTAAGATTGCTCCTGGAAGGTCAAGTACCCTACCAAATATAATCCTCATTGCTGCCAGATCAGACGGAGGTATGTTCCACTGACTTCCATTGGCAAATGCAATCAGCATTAAATGTAATAGTGCTTGGGCTATTGGATGGTCCAGATTCATCGCGCTTGAACCGTAGGCAAACGATTTTTCAAAAGGAGCAGGGAATCTAGTTAATCTTATACGTAGTTCCTTCCTCCCTACAGCTTGAAAGAAACTCTCTCGCATACAAGGTTGTTCAAATTCGATAGCATTGGAAGGATTTCTAGATAAAAGATCAAGTTTCGATTCTATTACTTCAGCCGGAAGTCGATCTGAATCTTTCTTGGGGACCCAAACCTCCTGAAGCAGAGGAGGCCCGGTCTTCCATGGAGGGGCGAGGAAGATTACAGTATCAAACCTATGTGACATTTCTATGCAATCTCTGATTATATTCCTTAGTGCGGATAGTATGATACTATCGTTATTCGAGCCGTGCCATGTAGCATAGTCGTCAATCAAAGTGTCTGGGCCTCTCCAAAAAGTAAAAATCTGTGGAATTTCTTTGCTTTCCATTAAGTTTTGCATCAAATGAGCGTTAACTCGTGACAGCGGATCAGGCATGCAGTTTATAGGGTGATGAACTATTTCCCCATATCGCTTCCATACTACTTTCCCGTTTGTCTGTACGAACACAAAAGGCCAGTCATCACGTGGGAATATTGAAGCCAACTCTTCGGTAGATAAGTTATGAAAGATCATGAAAGAAGCCAACGTGAAGAGGGAGTGTGGAGGCTGCCAAGCTTTCATATCGGAGGTTCGGTGCTTTTGTGCCAACGCTCTGGTGTGAGCAGCGAATATTGGCCCGGCCCATTCGCGACTGTCAGTTAATATCTGGTTCCTCGCTAGACTGATTTCTTTCGCCCTACTCTTGGGGACGTTTACAATTAGACGAACCCGGTTCCGAATTGTCGAATATCTTGCTGGTGACGAGGTTCGTATTTTTGTATGAGGAACAAGTATCCCCTCCCTATACACGCTTTCGCTTTCAAAGGTGCCTCTCTCACCTTTGATGCTAGTAGGTGATAACTGACCCAGCCATTCTTGCATCATTCGTACGACTTTATCCTTCATATCTGGATGATTGCTTGATAGAACTTTTAACGCTTCATATCCTCGAGGCCCCTCGGTAAAAGCTGTATCATTGTCTATTGGTACTAGGTAACTCAGAATCCCCTCGTAATCATCCAAACCAAGGTCTCTTGCTAAATTATACGTTTCCACTTTGAATAGTTGTTTTGCAGTTGTGATATCTTCAGAGATGACCATGTCTTTAAGTGTACAATCCAGCCGTAGTTGAACTATTTCGCAATCTGAACCAAAGCGGATATAAGCTTCTTCGGCGCTCGCGTTCGGATGCAAAATAACAGTTTTTTTCTTAGCTTCATGGATGACGATAGGGAATTCGACAAAACCAGCTATCTTGCACAAATAGTCGGTTATGATTCTCGGAGAGTTACTATCAAATTTAGATGGACTGATCATCAGTTTTATTGTTGTACCTGGGCTGACTACATCCACGAGTCCTTTTTCTTCAATACGAAAATGTCTATCAATCCTAGGGATTACTATTTTGAGCGGTTTAGAATCACAGAATATATTCTGGTCTTGTCTAGTCAAAATCTCTAGCGTATCTGATACTGTGAAACAAGTTAACAAGCCAATCCCAAACTCCGATATTGGATCCATCATCAAATGGAATCGTTGAAAATCATGACTTCGATAATAGCTGCGACCTATTACGGCGAGAAATCTCTGGACAGTATTCATGTTCATACCGATGCCATTGTCTTTCCATGCGATAGACCTTGAACCATCGGCGCAGCTTTCAACAAAGACTTCTATATACCCCAGATCTTTGACATCGGTTAGTCTTTCAGTCTTCCTAAGAAGTTCCCGTCTCATGCAAATTGCATCGATACTATTCTGTAACAATTCTCGTAAAAAGACCAATTTGTCCCCTTGATACAGTTCATAACCCAGAAATCCTAGCATCCTTTCTCGGTCGAACTCGAAACGAATTGGAGTGGGATTAAAGCCCTCAGCACGTATTTTCCAATCGATGTCCGCGATGTCCATGCAGTATTTGCTGTCCGGCATTTCGGCGAGTATATCAGCGCAAAGCCTGAATTCTTTTCGACAGTAGGCCTCTAAATCCTCTAAGGCTACGTATAATTCATTATCACTGGTTGAACCATCAACCAATATATGTCTTAAATTTCTCGGATATGATGGAAAGGTCACCTGTCTAATGGCTCGATGTTTATCCCACTCTCGGATTGATTGAGGATCAGAAGGAGCTACATATTTCCATATCGTATATGGGGTGCGATTGTCGGCTAGATCAAATAGGTCAGCAAGACGAAGATATATGGCAATTGCACGGAGATTTACCACTTCTCCAAGGACTGAACATCGTAAAGGATAGAGTTCTTCATCGCGTAGCTTCTCACAAGGTTCTCCATGACTTTGGCAGATCTGAGACAATCTAAGAGCTATTCCGGTATCAATAGTTTCAAAATGGCTCTTAATCCTGTCAGCGCTCCTTTGCGTGTGTGTTGTCCTAACGAACTCTCTCCAAATGGCGATGCTGATATCACTAATGTCAGAATCGGTAGCAACGCCGTAGCCCTTTTCTTTCATGAATAGACGCAGCCTCTCCCAATCTTGACTGGCATGACCATCTGTGGGTGGAGGGGGAGTTCTAGACATCAGCTTATGCTTGTATGTCTCGTCGACTGCCATCCCCCAATCATGTGCATATAATGCGCAGGCTAATAAAAACAACTCTGTTGCATTTAAGCTATTAATCAGGTTCTTGCCAAGGAGATTACTAGCTAATTTGAAAAGTGGTTCTAAATGGTGTAAATCGTCGTGGGGTGTGAATTCTGGGAAGAGGGCATGGATATTGGGGATGTCTCGTTTCACGTTCTCCAATAAATTCCTCAATTGTGCTATGTGGTCGAATTTTGCCGCAGTATATTTTCGTGATATCTGACGGAGTCTGTTTGTAAGTAGGCATTTAGGAATCAATTCTTTCATTAACTATCTCCTAGAAATCCTAGAGGTTAAGATATCTTTATACGTTTACGTTCTCCAACCAAGAGAACGTCATTATGGTCTTCTTGAATGATCCTTGGAGTTGGTAGTTCGTAGATGAATACTCCATAGCCCGCCACAATTAACAAGCACATTAAAGACATCCTTGTGGTTAGGCAGATTATACATCCACTTTGATTCATCTACAAGACATAATGCTTTGGAGAAATGTTGAGAGTATTGAATATCTTATATATTTATGGTCACAGAGTGTTAGAATATGATCCCTGAACAATACATCGAGATGTTTAATTTCCCTTGAGAGTACCAAATCCTATTGTTTAGTCTCCTGACGCTCTTGGAGCAATGCTGAGGTATGGGTGCTCAACTGATTGGAATCTTTTTTAGGAGAATAGAAAAATCGTGAGGTAGATCCACAACGCGGACATGGTAATCGCTTATCTGAAGGATTATGGGGTAAATCGTCGAGTTGTTTCCCACATTTCCCGCAAAACACAACTATCATTTCAATTCACGCATCTGAGACCAATAATTATTATGGCATGAATCATATGCTCAGGATTGGCTTTAGTCAATGAGGTATAGATAGTGCATTACAATAACAAAATGTTCAATTCTTCTTGCGGAAAAATCAAGGAGCATATCAACATCTCTAAGATTTTTATCGCAGATTTATCGCATTTTACTTTATTCAAAGCTAAAAAAAGGGGGGAGCCCCCCTCCTGATACGTATCATCTATCCCGAGATATACCCGGATATGCGACGAGTGGATGATATAAGGTAAACGATATGGTAAACGACGCGGGAAATCACATTGAACAACATCATCTTTTGTTTAATGCAGCCTCTTCCATAACCGTTGCAGGAGAATGGTAAAATAGGGCTATATTCAGAGTTAAGGAGTCCGCAATGGTTAGTATGATGAACTATGCTTGCTTAGAATATAACGCGTC
>ERZ1649853.832-NODE-832-length-12345-cov-5.977217_pt1 | contig 12345 bp, 12 predicted proteins | sample MGYA00575353_ERZ1649853 | MGnify/ENA primary metagenome ERZ1649853 (study PRJEB40853, sample SAMN11349654) | freshwater sediment metagenome | isolation source: river sediment | host: Sediment | place: India: Okhla Barrage, New Delhi | collected 2017-02-21 ...
CCCAGCCCGGTTCCAGCGCCTGCAGACCGTACTCACCGAACGAGACTTCCGCGCCGCGCTGCGCTTTGCCGCGCATGCGACCGCGCATCTGCTTGCGCCACTTGACACGTTTTGGCATTAACATAATGACAACCTCTTTTCGAAGACGACGGCGATTACTCGCTGACGTACACGCCTTCGGTCGCTTCGGTTTTTTCTTCCACTTCAGGCATTGCCTCGCCCTTATAGACCCAAACCTTGATGCCGATCTGACCGTACGTGGTCGTGGCCTCGGTGCGGGCGAAATCAATGTTCGCACGCAGGGTCTGCAGGGGGACGCGTCCATCGCGCAGCCAGACGGTGCGGGCCATTTCAGCCCCGCCCAGGCGGCCAGCGACTTCGATCTTGATGCCCTGGGCGCCCTGCTTCATGGCGGTCTGGATGGCGCGCTTCATGGCGCGGCGATAAGCAATGCGGCGTTCCAACTGGTCGGCAATATTGCGGGCCACCAGAATGGCATCGGTATCGGGCGTGGAGATTTCCTTGATATCAAGGTCCACCTTCTTGCCGATCAGGGTCTCCAGCGCCTGGCGAATTCGCTTGACGCCTTCACCCTTGCGGCCGATCAGGATACCCGGCTTGGCGGTGTAAATGGAAACCTTGGTCTTGCCCGGGAAACGTTCCACATCGATGCGGGAAATTCCTGCTTTGCCGCTCTGAACGGCGTCGGGCAGCTCACGGCGCAGGGTGCGCGCCTGGGAGTTCATCGCCGCGCCACCCTTGGAATCTTTCCCAAGCAACAGCGAGCGGATGGACATATCCTGGTGCAACTGGTCACGGTATTGCGCACCTTCGGCAAACCAGCGGCCTTGCCACATGGTGTTAATGCCCAGACGCATACCAATCGGATGTACTTTGCGACCCATAATTTCTCCTTGAGTCCTTTCCGTTTACGACTCGCGCTCGCGCAGGACAACTGTCACATGCGAAGAGCGGCGCAGAACAGGCTTGAAGCGGCCGCGCGCCCCAAAGCGTCGCCACTTGCGAGTCGGCGCCTCATTGGCATAAATCTGGGCCACATACAGATCGTCCCGGCTGATGCCGAAGTTCTCTTCGGCGTTCGCCACCGCGGAGGCCAGCAGTTTGCGGACCGGCATCGCGGGGCCTTTGGTCTCGAAGCGCAGAAGTTCCAGCGCCTCGTTGGCATTCCTGCCGCGCACCATGTCCACCACCAGACGAACCTTCTGGACGGGGATGGACAGGAAACGCAGGTGTGCTTGAATATCATGCATGGCTGACATCTCCTACGCCGCGGCTTCTTTCGTGCTGTGGCCACGGAAGAGACGGGTCGGGGCGAACTCACCCAGGCGGTGCCCCACCATGTTTTCCGTGATGTAGATCGGCACATGTCGGCGGCCATCATGCACCGCGATGGTGTGACCCACCATCTGCGGGAAGATGACGCTGGCGCGGCTCCAAGTGCGGATGACTTTCTTCTCGCCCTTGGCGTTCATGGCCTCAATTCTTTGGAGCAGTTTGGGCTCGATAAATGGCCCTTTTTTCAGTGATCGAGACATAGCTTCGTTCCTCGTTTACTAGCGGCTCTTCTTACTGCGACGGCGCACAATGTACTTGTCGGTCAGTTTGTTCTTGCGCGTGCGGTAACCCAGGGTGGGTTTGCCCCACGGCGTGCGCGGACCGGGCTTGCCGATGGGCTGGCGGCCTTCACCACCACCATGCGGATGGTCGCGCGGGGTCATGGCAGAACCGCGCACGGTCGGGCGGATGCCCAAATGGCGCTTGCGGCCGGCCTTGCCCAACTTGATGTTGCTGTGGTCGAGATTGCCAACCTGACCGATGGTCGCGTAGCACACCTGGCGGACGAGACGGACCTCACCAGAAGGCATGCGCACCTGCGCAAAATCGCCTTCCTTCGCCAGCAACTGCGCCGCGCCGCCCGCTGAGCGGACGAGTTGACCACCGCGGCCTTCCTTCAACTCAATGTTGTGGATCAGCGTACCGACCGGGATGTTCGAGATCGGCAGGCTGTTGCCAGTGCGGATTTCCGCCGTAGGTCCAGCCATGATCGTGTCGCCCACTTTCAGGTCCAGCGGGGCAACGATGTAGCGTTTCTCGCCATCCGCATAAAAGAGCAGGGCGAGGCGGGCGGTGCGGTTCGGGTCGTACTCGATCGCCGCCACTTTCGCCGGGATCCCGTGCTTCTCACGCTTGAAATCCACTACACGAATGGCCTGGCGATGTCCGCCGCCCTGATGACGGACGGTCACGCGGCCATACGAGTTGCGGCCGCCATGCTTGCGCATGGGTACAAGCAGCGAACGCTCGGGCGTGGACTTGGTGATCTCGTCGAACGCGTAGCCGGTCATTCCACGCTGGCCGGGGGTAATCGGTTTGTACTTTTTAATAGCCATTACTGCACCCCTTCGAATACACTCAGGGTCTGGCCTGCGGCCAGGGTGATGATCGCCTTCTTGAAGCCGGGCTTGCGCACCATCAGGCGGCGGCTCTTGGCGCGGCGACCGCGCTTGGCCGCAACATTAATAATGTTGACGCTTTCCACGTTGACTTCATAGATGGTCTCGATCGCATCCTTGACCATCGTGCGGGTCGCGTCAGCCGAGACTTCAAACGTGTACTGATTCAACTTGCCGGACTGATAACTGGATTTCTCGGTCATCAGGGGGCGGCGCAAAACATCAAAAATCGTGGTCATCGTTCGCATCCTATCCAAGTTGCGCCGTCAGCGCATCCAGCGCTTGAAGCGGCAGGACAAGTTTGTCGTAACCGAGCAGGTCGCGGATGTTGAGATAACCGGCCAGCAACACTTTCGCCTCAGGCAGGTTGATGGTCGAGCGCATCACGGCATCGTAATCCTGATTCTTTTCGGACATGACCACCAACGCGCTGGATTCACCGACCAGGCGGTTCAACGCCTCGGACATGTGGCGGGTGCGTGCCTCTTCGAGTTTGATCTCATCGACGAGGATGATGCCCGCGTCCGCGGCTTTGGCCGTCAGCGCAGAGCGCAGGGCGGCCTGGCGCATCTTCTTCGGCATCTGCTGGACATAACTGCGCGGCTGGGGAGTGTGGATACGTCCACCACCCACCCACTGCACGGCACGGCGTGAACCCTGGCGGGCGCGGCCGGTGCCTTTTTGTTTCCACGGCTTCTGTCCGCCGCCGGAAACTTCGCTGCGTGTTTTGGTCTTATGCGTGCCAAGGCGGGCATTCGCCATCTGGCGGATGTATGCCTGGTGCATCAGATCCACATTGACTTTGGCTTCGAAGATGGCGGCAGGCAATTCGACCTGCTTCACCTTCTCGCCCTTCATATTGAAAACGTCTGCTTTCATCGCTTATACCCTCGCGCCTACTGCTTGCGCGCCTCCTTGATCATGATGATCCCGCCCTTCGGGCCGGGTACCGCGCCGTGAAGTCCAAGCAGGTTGCGCTCGGCGTCCACCAGTATGACCTTGAGGCCCTGCACGGTAACGCGGTCGACGCCCATGTGCCCGGAGCGACGCGTCCCTTTATAGACGCGGCCAGGCGTGGTCGTGGCGCCGCTCGAACCAGGCGCACGTGTGCGGTCGGAGGCGCCGTGAGTCTTCGGTTGGCCGTTAAAGTGGTGGCGTTTGACGACGCCCGCGAAGCCCTTGCCCTTGCTGGTGCCGATCACGTCCACGCGTTCACCAACGACAAAGGTTTCCACGGTCACCTTGTCACCAACGTTCATGTCAACTTTTTTGGAGCGGAATTCGCGCAGGATGCGCAATGGGGGGATTTCCCGGGCCTTGAGGTGACCCAATTCGCCACCAGACAATCGCTTGGGGTGAAGTTCACCAAAGCCCAATTGGACCGCAGAGTAGCCCTCATTTTCAGGAGTGCGTACCTGCGTAACGTAACATGGCCCAGCTTCGATGATCGTCACGGGATGCGCGACGCCTTGCTCATCGAAGATCTGGGTCATGCCGATCTTCTTTCCAATCAGCCCTTTCAACATTTCAGTTTTCTCCTTCAAAAATTTTGGTTCGAGACTGTCAGCCCGGGCTTGGACTGCATCATCTCGGAGACAGCACAGTCAATCGGTCCGGTGCGACGCGACGGGGTTGTTGGCGTCCACACACAGAACGGTTCTTGCGCTGTTTTTTGTCTATTGTCGCGCGGCCTGTCTTTATTCGACCACGCGACTAGCAGACTGCAAAACTAAATCTTGATCTCAATATCCACGCCCGCCGGGAGGTTCAGGCGCATGAGCATGTCAATGGTCTTCGAGTCCGGGTCGAGCACATCGATCAAGCGGTTGTGCGTGCGGATCTCATAATGCTCGTGCGAGTCCTTGTCGATAAAGGCAGAGCGACGTATTGTAAATCGTTCCAGTTTGGTTGGCAAGGGTACGGGACCAACCACATGGGCGCCGGAGCGCTCGGCGGTTTCGACGATCCGCTTGGCGGATTGGTCGAGGACACGGTGATCGTATGCCTTAAGGCGGATGCGGATTTTCTGTTTCGTCATGGCTGGCCTACTCGATGATTTTGGTGATGACACCCGCGCCGACGGTCAGACCGCCTTCACGAATGGCGAACTTGGAGCCCTGTTCCAGAGCCACCGGCACGATCAACTCCACCGTCAGGTTCACGTTGTCGCCCGGCATGACCATCTCCACGCCTTCCGGCAGGGTGATGTTGCCCGTCACATCCATCGTGCGGATGTAGAACTGCGGTCGATACCCGCTGAAGAATGCCTTGTGCCGCCCACCCTCTTCCTTCTTCAACACGTACACTTCCGCCAGGAATCTCTTGTGCGGGGTGATCGAGCCCGGCTTGGCCAACACCTGGCCGCGCTCCACGTCCGTGCGTTCGATGCCGCGCAGGAGCAGACCCAGGTTGTCGCCGGCCATGCCTTCATCCAGCGATTTGTGGAACATTTCCACGCCCGTGCAGACCGTCGAGCGGGTCTCGCGCAGGCCGACGATCTCGATCGGGTCGCCCACGTGCACGGTCCCGCGATCGACGCGTCCGGTCACCACGGTGCCGCGCCCTTTGATCGAGAACACGTCTTCCACCGCCATCATGAACGGTTTGTCGGTCTCGCGCTTCGGCTCGGGGATGTATTCATCCACCACGCGCAGCAGTTCTTTGATGCTGGCGTATTCCGGCGCGTTCGGGTCGGTCGAGGCGCTGTCCAGCGCATTCTTGGCGCTGCCGCGCACGATCGGGGTCGTGTCGCCGGGGAAGCCGTACGAGTTCAGCAGTTCGCGCAGTTCCAGCTCCACCAGTTCGAGCAGTTCGGGGTCGTCCATCATGTCGGTCTTGTTCAGGTACACCACGATGCTCGGCACTTCCACCTGGCGCGCCAGCAGTACGTGTTCGCGCGTCTGCGGCATGGGGCCATCGGGCGCGGCCACCACCAGGATGGCGCCGTCCACCTGCGCGGCTCCGGTGATCATGTTCTTGATGTAGTCGCGGTGTCCGGGCATGTCCACGTGGGCGTAGTGACGCTTGTCCGTCTCGTATTCCACGTGCGCAATGTTGATCGTGATGCCGCGCGCTTTTTCTTCCGGCGCATTGTCGATCTGGTCGTAGGCTTTGAATTCGGCCTTGCCCATGAACCCGGATACTTTCGTGATCGCCGCAGTCAATGTCGTCTTGCCGTGGTCGATGTGGCCCATCGTCCCCACGTTCAGATGCGGTTTGTTCCGCTCAAATTTCTGCTTCGCCATGATGAATCTCCTTTTGCAAAAAGAAAGACAAAATTACTTGATGATCTCTTTCGCCACGGCCTCAGAGACCGGGGCATAGTGATCGAATTCCATTGAAAAGACACCGCGTCCCTGCGTCCCCGAGCGCAGAACGGTCGCGTACCCGAACATCTCGCCCAGCGGCACCATGGACTTGACAGCCTGTGCGTTACCAGGGCGGATTTCCATACCTTGGATCATGCCACGGCGGCTGTTCAACTGGCCGATCACGTCACCGAGATATTCCTCGGGAATGACAACTTCCACTTTCATGATCGGCTCGAGCAGGACAGGCCCGCCCTTCTGAACGCCTTCCTTGAAAGCCATCGAAGAGGCCATCTTGAAGGCCATTTCGTTCGAGTCCACTTCGTGGAAGGAGCCGTCGAATAGTGTGACTTTCAAGTCCACAACGGGATACCCCGCGATGACGCCGCTTTCCGATGTTTCCTTCACGCCCTTTTCAATGGCGGGAATGAACTCTTTTGGAATGGAACCACCGACGATCTTGTTCTCAAATATGATGCCGCTGCCGCGCTCACCTGGCTCCATCATGAAGACCACATGACCGTACTGGCCGCGTCCGCCGGACTGCTTGGCGTATTTCATCTCGGCCTTGGCGACCTTGCGTGTGATGGATTCGCGATACGCCACGCGCGGGTTGCCGATATTGGCCTGCACGCGGAACTCGCGCAACATGCGATCCACCAGAACGTCGAGGTGGAGTTCGCCCATGCCGGAGATGATGGTCTGCCCGGTCGTCTCGTCGGATCGGACACGGAAGGTCGGATCTTCCTCGGACAGTTTCTTGAGCGCCTCGCCCATCTTCTCCTGGTCGGAACTGGACTTCGGTTCGATCGCGACCGAGATGACGGGTTCGGGGAAGGAAATGCTCTCGAGCACAACTTTCTTGTTCTCGCAGAGCGTATCGCCGGTGAATGTCTCTTTGAAACCGAGCGCCGCGGCAATGTCGCCCGCGCGGACTTCGGTGATGTCCTCGCGTCGGTCCGCGTACATGCGGATGAGGCGTCCGATGCGCTCGCGCTTGCCCTTGATGGAATTCGTCACCATGGAACCCTGGCTCAAGGTCCCGGAGTAGACACGGAAATAGGCCAGTCGTCCCACGTATGGGTCGGTGACGATCTTGAAGACCAGTGCGCTCAACGGCGCGTTATCCTCGGCAGGCAGTTCGATCACTTCATCAGGATGATCAGGATCGGTGCCATGTACCGGCGGGATATCCGCAGGCGAGGGCAGATAATCAATGACAGCGTCCAACAGAACCTGAACGCCCTTGTTGCGCATGGCGGAGCCGCAAAAAACGGGAGTGGTGCGATTGGCCAGCACAGCCTTACGAAGGGCGGCTTTCAATTCGTCCACAGTAAATTCGCCGCCTTCGAGGTATTTAACCGTCAAGTCGTCATCCAACTCTGCGATCTTTTCGATCATATGATGACGGGCTTCATCAGCCTGAGCCTGCATATCCGCGGGGATGTCGGTGATCTTGATTTCCCGCCCCATTTCATCTTCCCAATACATGGCCTTCATTTCAAGAAGGTCGATCGCACCCTTAAAGGTCGCTTCAAAACCGATCGGGACCTGCATCGGAATCGGATTGGCGCCAAGACGATCCTTGATGGTCTGGATGGTGCGCTCGTAGGAGGCACCGACGCGGTCCATCTTGTTGACGAAACAGATACGCGGCACGCTATAGCGGTCCGCCTGACGCCAAACGGTCTCGGACTGAGGCTCCACACCCTGCACCGCGTCGAAGAGAACGACGCCACCGTCCAGAACACGAAGCGAGCGTTGCACTTCCGCCGTAAAGTCGATGTGTCCTGGCGTATCGATCAGGTTGATCTGATAGTCTTTCCACTCCGCGGAAACAGCCGCAGAAACGATGGTAATACCACGCTCGCGTTCCTGTTCCATCCAGTCGGTGACGGTCGTGCCGTCATCCACCGAACCGATGCGGTGGGTCTTGCCGGTGTAAAACAGGATACGTTCCGTCGTGGTTGTTTTACCAGCGTCAATATGAGCAATAATACCGATATTTCGGTATCGTTCCAGCGGATACTCACGAGCCATGATGCGAACTACCTAACCTCAAATTTCCTTTGAAATTAAACACGATAATGAGAGAACGCGCGGTTGGCCTCGGCCATCTTGTGAGTCTCGTCGCGCTTGCGGATTGCGTTGCCGGTTTCATTGGACGCATCGATCAACTCACCCGCCAGTTTTTCGGGGAAGGATTTGCCCGAGCGCTCGCGCGCCGAATCGAGGATCCAGCGGATGGCAAGCGTGACGCGGCGGTCAGCCGCGACTTCCATCGGGACCTGATAGGTGGCGCCACCCACGCGTCGCGGGCGGACTTCCATGGAGGGGCCGACATTCTTCAAGGCAATATCGAATACCTCGATGGGGCTCTTCTGCGTCTTTTCCTGGACCATATCGAGGGTCTGATAGACGAGACGAGTCGCGAGGCTCTTCTTGCCGCGTTGCATGATATGAAGAATCATCGTCTGCAGATTGACATTGTTATAGCGCAGGTCAGGCTGGACGATGCGCTGTTCTGGGGATCCACGTCGCATGTTTTACTCTTCCTTATATTTATTTCGGACGCTTCGCGCCGTACTTGGAGCGTCCCTGCTTGCGATTGGCAACACCGGTGGTATCCAGCGATCCGCGCACGATGTGATAACGCACACCGGGGAGATCTTTCACGCGGCCGCCGCGGACGAGCACCACGGAGTGCTCCTGCAACTGATGGCCCTCACCCGGAATGTACGCGGTGACCTCGATGCCATTGGTCAGACGCACGCGGGCGATCTTGCGAAGCGCGGAGTTCGGCTTCTTGGGCGTCATCGTGCGGACGACGGTGCACACGCCGCGTTTCTGCGGCGCGCCGGTGGCCTGTCGCACACGACGCTGCTTGTTGGAGTTCAGCGTGTATTGCAAAGCAGGGGCCTTGCTCTTAACTTTTTTGGTCTTGCGACCTTTGCGAACCATTTGATTGATAGTAGGCACTTTGCCTCCGAGCAAAATCGTGATTATCTTTTTCCAGAAAATGAGGCCATCACAACTAGCCTGATGGCCTCACTAATTTAGATGCCATGCGCAGACGGGCAAAAGGCCGCCTTATTATTGGCAACGGCGGGTTATTCTATCATGCGCTTAAGTGCCCGTCAAGAACGAGTTTTCTTCGGAGCGAGATTTTCTCCGAGTCCAAGCAGGCCGGTGTCCATGCGCGGCGGATGAGTCTTCTCTTCATCCTTGCCAAACTTCACCATGTCGCCGCCTTCGCCCACTGCTTCCACCGCGAGACCGAGGCTTTGCAGTTCCTTGACCAGCACGCGGAACGAAGCGGGAATGCTTGGCTCCTCGATCGGCTCGCCTTTGACGATGGCTTCATACGTATTGACGCGTCCCTGCACATCGTCCGACTTGACCGTGAGCATTTCCTGCAACGTGTAAGCCGCGCCGTACGCTTCCAGCGCCCAAACTTCCATTTCGCCGAAGCGCTGTCCACCGAATTGGGCCTTACCACCGAGCGGCTGCTGGGTGACAAGACTGTATGGGCCAGTGGAACGGGCGTGGACTTTATCTTCAACGAGGTGATGCAACTTTAGAATTGTCATCACGCCAACCGTCACAGGCTGATCGTAAGGAATACCCGTCTTCCCATCGCGCAGAAGTTGTTTGCCAAGGATCGGCATCGGGACACTTTTCTCGCGCATCGCTTCCTGCGCGGCATCAATGACCTTTTCGTCCGAGACTTTCTTGGTGACGCCAATTCCTTCCATCCACAAACGCAGGCACGTTCGGATGGTGTATTCGTCGCGCTCAGGATGGCGGCGATGAACATTCTCTTCATCCGCACCAAAAATCTGATCTGGATCATAGCCTTTATCGCGCAGCCACTCACGCGCCGCGGACAGACGGGCGTAATCCATCTCGATCAGGCGACGGGCCTTGTAACCGCGGCCACCCAGCCAATCTTCCAAGTAGAGACTGCGGACTTCATCGTCATCCTGAATGGATTCTGCGTCGTACTCCTGCTCTTTGAGCCAGGCCCAGGCCGCCGCTGCGGACTCTGTCCACGCTTCGTCCACGATCCAGGCGCGAGCGAGTTCGGCTTCGATCTCCGATTCGGACGCGCCGTCGAAGACGGGTGTCACCGCACGATAGCCAAGTCGCTTCGCAGCCCACCCGAGGTGGACTTCCAGTACCTGACCGATGTTCATACGTCCAGGCACACCCAACGGATTCAAGATGATGTCGACCGGTGTACCATCTTCAAGGAAGGGCATATCCTCCACAGGGACAACTTTGGAGACCACACCCTTATTGCCGTGGCGGCCGGCCATCTTGTCACCCGCGGTGATCTTGCGGCGCTGAGCCACTGAGACACGCACCATCATATCCACGCCCGCGGAAAGGTCGGAGTTCTCCTCGCGAGTAAAGACCTTCACATCCACGACCTTGCCGCGCTCGCCATGAGGCATGCGCAGGGATGTGTCCTTCACGTCGCGCGATTTTTCGCCGAAGATCGCCCGCAGGAGTCGCTCTTCAGGGGTCAATTCTTTTTCGCCCTTCGGAGTGATCTTGCCAACAAGGATATCGTTCGGCCCGACTTCCGCACCGATGCGGATGATGCCGTTCTCGTCGAGGTCCTTGATCGCGTCCTCGCCGACATTCGGGATGTCGCGCGTGATCTCTTCGGGACCCAGTTTCGTGTCGCGCGCTTCGACTTCGTATTTCTCGATATGGATCGAGGTGAAGCGGTCTTCCTGCACGAGACGCTCCGAGATCAGGATGGCATCTTCAAAGTTGCCACCCTCCCAGGAGATGAACGCCACCACCACGTTCTGGCCGAGGGCGAGTTCACCGCTTTCCGTCGAGGACGAATCGGCAATGATGTCCCCTCGCTTGATCAGTTGTCCCTTCACGACCGCGGGCCGCTGGTCAATACAGGTGGACTGGTTGGAGCGTTGATATTTCCGCAATTGATAGGTGCGGGTGCCCTTCTTCTCTTTAACAGTGATCGTGCTTCCCGTAACGGAAATCACTTCGCCGTTCTCGACAGCCACGATCACCTGGCCCGAGTCTAGGGCGGCGTTGTATTCCATTCCCGTGGAAACCATCGGGATTTCGGGACGCACCAACGGAACCGCCTGCGCCATCATGTTCGAACCCATCAGGGCGCGGTTGGCGTCATCGTGCTCGAGGAAGGGGATCAATGCCGCGCTGATACCAACGACCTGATGCGGCGCGACATCCATGTAATCCACCGATTCGGGATGCTGGAAGACGAACCCTGAGTGATAGCGGCAGGAGATTCGTTCACGGACAAATTCGTGCTCATCCGTCAAAGGTGCATTGGCCTGGGCGATGACGTACTTATCTTCGGCATCCGCAGACAGATAATCCACCTGATCTGAAATGAAGGGGATGACGGGAATATCCTTGCCCACTTTCGCAAGGGACTTCAGCATCTTCGCCGTGATGCGCTCGCCATCTTTGACGACCACATTTCCCTTCGCATCCACCACGTCCCCGCGGGGTGCGCGTCCTTCCAGTTTTTCATCATCGCACTGCATCGCCTTGACGACCTTGCGATAGGGCGTCTCGATGAAGCCGTACTCGTTCACGCGTGAGAAGGAGGCGAGACGGCCGATGAGACCGATGTTCGGACCTTCAGGCGTTTCGATCGGGCAGATGCGTCCGTAGTGGGAGTGGTGAACGTCACGGACATCAAAGCCCGCGCGTTCGCGTCGCAGACCACCAGGACCGAGAGCCGAAAGCGTGCGCTTGTGACGGAGTTCCGCCAGCGGGTTGGTCTGGTCCATGAACTGGCTCAACTGGCTGGAGCCGAAGAATTCGCGCAAAGCCGCCACAACAGGACGGATGTTGACCAACGTAACAGGCGACAACTGTTCCTGGTCGCGGATGGACATGCGTTCTTTAATGACGCGCTCCATGCGGCGCAGGCCGATGCGCAATTTATTCTGGATCAACTCGCCCACCGTCTTGACGCGGCGGTTGCCGAGGTGGTCAATGTCATCCGGGCGCTCGATTCCATTATTAATGAGGATCATGCGGCGGATCAGGCGGATCACGTCATTCTTCGTGACGGTGCGATGCGGGATGGGGATCGAGAGATCCAGCTTCTGGTTCAGTTTGTAGCGGCCAACGCGTTCAAGGTCGTAATGGCGCTGATCGAAGAGTTGTTCTTCGAGGAAGGCCTTGGCGTTTTCCAATGTGGCAGGATCGCCCGGACGCATCTTTTTGAAGAACTCGATCAGGGCGGCTTCGGCAATGGTCTTGCCGCCGCTCAAATCCCACTCAGGCTCCTGATTAAAGGTGGACGCGATGAACATGCGCTCGGGATTGTTGTCGATATCCTGGAACAGGGCGATGATCTCTTCGTCGGAACCCGTCTTGAGAGGGGAATCGGACGAGCCATCGGCCACCGCCGAAAGAGCGCGCAAGAAGACCGTAATGGGCACGGTGCGCTTACGGTTGAATTTAAGGATGACATAATCGGACTTGCGTGTTTCGAACTCCATCCACGCGCCGCGGTCGGGAATGAGTTTTGCCATCGCCAGCGG
>ERZ1649853.833-NODE-833-length-12344-cov-8.265685_pt1 | contig 12344 bp, 7 predicted proteins | sample MGYA00575353_ERZ1649853 | MGnify/ENA primary metagenome ERZ1649853 (study PRJEB40853, sample SAMN11349654) | freshwater sediment metagenome | isolation source: river sediment | host: Sediment | place: India: Okhla Barrage, New Delhi | collected 2017-02-21 ...
TAGGTCTTGTCACCCTGGCTGTGAGACGACGTGAGAGACAGGCCGCTCTGGGTGCCGTTACCGACAGCCACAGTAACATTGGCGCTTGCCATGTACCCGCCGGCGGTCAGTTCAGTCTCGGTAATCGTTGCCCCCGGTCGGTCGCTGAAGTAGGCCTGCGCCGCCGTAAAGGCGTTCTTGACATCCGCGCGCGCTGCGGTATTGTAGCCCCTGACCCGGTAAGCCTGGAACTGCGGGATTGCAATCGCCGCCAGAATGGCGATGATGGCCACGACGATCATGAGCTCGATCAGCGTGAAACCCTTCTTGTCTCTTTTCTTTGCGAAATGACTAATCATGATATTTTCCAATGTATGATTATTTTTTCCCTTTTAACAATTTACGACAATGCCGTTCGTATTAGGTCGAATAGGCATTCATTACTTTGCGTTCATCTATTTGTATATTTTGTGAGTCAATAATACTTGCCGGCAGATTTTCACGATTCTTGTGTCTAATGTTTACGTAAAAATTACTACAAGACAGAAATATTCGGTCATATCGATGCATGGTGTAAAATATGCATGATTATAAGGCGGAAAAGATATCATTGAACTTTGAAGGGTTAGCCAATTTCGAATAGATCGATCGTATCCATATGTGATTAGTATTGGCAATCTGGCCAGCTTTTTTTCTGATTATTCCTGTCTTCAATTTACGACATCGGTGACATGATATCGAAAACGTAGTTGCTCGTAATTTTTGGATATTACAGGAATATTAACTCTTGTAGGCGTTATTTATGCCGATAGTTAACGAAAAAACGATACTCAAGGGGCAAATCCGTCTTTATCTACAACGCCCTGTCGAGCCGGAACATATGTCATGGACCGAAATAGGGAAGATTCTTCACGATATATCATTTGAGATCGTTTTGGGACTCAACCACGCCATCACTGAGTGTCACCTTTTCGAAAGAGATCGGTCAAGGCATTGGCGAGAAACGGGAGAAAATCTTCCCCAAAACTCCGTATATAGCCGTATTTATGCAGAAACTCGCGAAATCATGAAAACGGCTGCAAGCGGCATGGCGTCAACCATTGTGAGGACTGCAGTTACACGGTATCGGAATTCATCGAAGGATATTCGCAGCTTCCGCCAGTCAGTTCCCAGTTACAGATTGGGTCATCCGATCCTGCTGCGTGAAGGAGGAGGCGAGACAAAGATTTGGAGTGATGGCGGGTTATATTTTTTTAGAGCTGCATTCCAAAACAGAAATTATTCACCAACTCGGATTGCATTCCTGCTTGATACGTTCAAGCTCGCTAAATCAAGAAAGGTTATCCTGGATCAAATCATTTCTGGAGGATACAAACTCGGCGCTTGTCAGGTCGCACAAGATAGCAGAAAGCGTTGGTTCGTTAGGATCGTATATGGTTTTCCGAAAACCGAAAGTAAGCCAGATTCCACAGTATGTATCGGAGTGAACCTCGGCTTGTCCTTCCCGTTCTGCTGCGCGGTGAACAACGGTTTCCGCAAATTACAGTGCAACGAAGCCATGATCATAAAAAATTTTCGCAGGCAAATAGTCAAAAGAAAAAGCGTATTCCAAAGTAGCCTGAAGTATAGTACGCGAGCCGGGCATGGAAGAACTAAAGCGCTGGCTCCGATGAAGAAGCTGATAGAGAAGGAAAGAAACTTCAGAGCAACGAAATACCATCAATATACTTCTCGGATCATTGATTTTGCGATCAGTAATAATGCTGGAGTCATCCAGGTCGAAAAATTGGATAATGTCATTGAGGGTCCGAAGAAGATCCTTAAAGATTGGGCTGTTTCGGATTTTTACCAAAAGCTGAAATACAAAGCCCAGCATGCGGGCATAGAAGTCCGTGAAATTGGCGCCTCATCCGCGTATCTACAGTGTAGCGAATGTGGAAACGTCAACGAGGCAGAGAGCAGTGACCAGTCTGACTTTCGATGTTCTACTTGCAGTTATGAGGCCCATATTGATTACAACACCGCGAGGAACATTGCACGAATTAGGTCGGGATAAGGAATACCGATATGTTCTTAGGGCGTACGTTCTAATCTGGGCTTGTAGATTTAAGTGCCATGAATAGCGGTCTCGTAACCGCCATGATTGGACTCTTTCCAGAGTCCTCAGGGCGACTTCCCGTCCTGAAGCCGAGAAGTGCCATCATAAGAAATGGGCAACTGCTCTTGCATATGGTAACGCTCGGCAGATCCCGAAATAGCAGGGTATGTACGGCAATTGCCGTGGGAACCCTGAGCTTCCGCAGCACGAGTCTTATAAGAGATTGAGCGGAGGTTGAAGACAGGGGGGCAGTACTTGCTGATTCTTGCCTGTTGATGCTCGTGCGTAGGCGGAAGCTGAAGAAGTACACACAATGCAAATATTTCTTTCTCCAAGAGCTTCTCCCTCAAAGCTGCGTGGTAGTGCGACGCTTTGTACACCGGTTAAGTCCGATCTAGCTCACATGAATAATTACCGACAAATCTATGTTCAATGAAATCGCACTATCGTAATCTTCTGCTGCGTCGCTTTGCGTAGATGACGGAAGGTTTACGTGATGAAAAAAAACTGAAAACATGTTTCACCGCCACGACTATTCATCTGATAAGATTCTTGTGCCTTCCTGTATGCCTTATCATCCTGCTCAGTAGCCTAATTGTCTGCTTGATATTCGGATTGAGCCTGTGCATAACAATTTACGAACTTGCTGGCGTTGCTTGGAGTGTCAGTATGGTCCGGACAGAACTAATTAGCGACACGAAGGAGTCAGGGGCAATCTTTTTGTCGGGGGCAGCCATTGCTTGGATCTCGCTTCAACTGTTTAATTCAATGCTAAGAGTTACTCGGAAATTCCGGGCACGAGGACTGGGGTGGGGGCATACTACTTGCAAACTGAAACCCCAAATGATCTCTGGGCCGAAATAATGCCTTACTGATCAAACATAAGACATGTCTCGGGAGAAGCATCCAATGTCCTTGTCTGTTCTATTGGCCAGCAAATGTGAAGACAATATCGAGACGCTAAAACGTGGACTTACCATATCGGGCTTCAAGAATGTCAATATTGCGAGAAGTCAAGACGACTTAATGGCATTGGTGACTTCAGGCGAGAGTTTTGATCTCGCAGTCATTCAAATTGGAGATGCATACGAAACAGAGTTGGAAGTGTTATCTTCCATCCGGGAATCCTTTCCCATGACAGATTGTATTGTCGTTTCATCCTTGAACGATGCTGATTTAGCAACCGAGTGCTTCAGGATGGGTGCCTCCGATTTCATTACAATGCCTTTCTCAAAGGATACATTTTCTTCCAGACTAAAAAAAGTTGCACTTTATAGAACACTTGAAAGCACCAGACCCCAAATCCTCATCATGGAGGATGACCCCGTCAGCAGTAAGCTAATGCAAAAATACCTTGAACCTTATGGGGATTGTACTCCTGTCTTCAACGGCATTGATGCTGTTCAAGTTTTTGAGCAGGCGGTCGCAGATGGTAAAATGTATCAAATCATCATTCTCGATATCATGGTACCAGAGATGCACGGTAAGGATGTTCTGAGAAGCATTCGAGAGATAGAGAAACGAAATGGAGTCCCGGCAAATAGAAGGTCCCGGATCATCATGACAACCGCCCTGAGCGATACCTCAAATGTCGTAGAGTCTTTCAAAAGTAGATGCGATGCTTATCTCGTCAAGCCGATCGATCGGAAGGTACTGATCCAGGAAATCGCTGATCTAGGTTTTGGAGCCTTTCTTGTCAAGACCACCTAACGGGAAACGCTGAAATTAAGTGGAAGGTCTCATAATTATAAGCACTTTCGCACGCACGCCCGTCGTTGTAAGTTGCTTTAATCTATAGAGAAAATCCATTTCTAAAGAATATCTCCATAACGCCGAAATACTATATGCGATTATGCTTATTTTTATACCGATACTTGTTTGAGTCGTAGATAACTCAACAACGCGGGAACGGCCTTGCTTTATCGCTACTCGCGATCCGCTGAAAAACGAACCCGCAATGTCACAAGCACCGGCGTTGTCATCGTGACTTCGCAATAAGAGAGTGACCTCACCTAAGCAAACGGCACATTGATCCAGTGGAGAATCTCATGTTTTTCCCCAGGCACCAGACAGCGATGCAGGTAGCGTCATTTTTAGTGCGAATCGGGGGTTCAAATTGGATGATGGATCCATCAGGAGGCTCGAATATAGGAAAGGAAACGGCAAAGTGGTCATTGCCGAACTATGAGGTGACACGATGATGAAAAAATATTTTTCCATCTTTATGCTCACGGCGATCCTTTGCTTATCGGGACAGGCTGCAGCTCAGGAAACGGATGAAAGCGCCTTGTTCACGTCAGTTGCTCCCGATGCTATGTTCATTATTGATTTATCCGGAAGCATGAAATGGAATCCGGCGGGTGACAGCAACGATATCTACGGCAACTCAACCTGTTCCGGGACTACCTTTTACGACGATCCCTACCATAGCGGCTACACGACCCTCTGCACACGGTACGCCATAGCGCGAAGATCAGTCTTTTCAATTCTCGATGACGATGGGAACGGCACGGTCAATGCGGATGACGAGGTAAGTCTCAATATACGTTTTGGCTTTGGTAAATTTCAAGGAAGCACCTATACCAAGGTCAGGGATATCAAATCGAAATACTCTGCTATCTATTGCGGAAGCAGCACGTCATGCACGATCAACCAGAGCGCATCCGGAAGCAATAATATCCGCTACTGGACCACAGACAGCAATGTTGTGGGGGCCACTCCGCTCGCTACGGCACTTACGAATGTGAAGGCCTATCTGGATACCCACAAGCTCGCAGATCCCTATGCAAACTGCCGCCAAAAATTCGTTATCCTGATTTCCGACGGCGCCGATACCATGGCCTGTAATGGGGATGGAACCGAAGTCCAAACGGACATGTATAAGAGAAGGCGTGATTCCGTCATGGCCACAAAGGCCCTCGCGGATGCAGGTTATAAGGTGTTTGTCATAGGTATGGGGAGTACCATGCCCGACCGTTTGAAATACACGCTCAACTGGATGGCATACTACGGCGGGACGGATAACCCCATCGTTCCGAACAGCGGGGATGAATCAGCATTTGACCCGAGTCTTGTAACGAGTTGCGGTTCTTCCTCAACCACGGGCACCTGTAACGGATACAGCGACGAGTGTTACGCTACATCCAACGATCCAGGTGCACTTGCGCTGGCAGGCTATGCCTTCATCGCGAATAATGCGGCAGAGCTTGACACCGCCTTAAGACAAGCCATCAGTGTCATCCGGGAGGCCAACTATTCATTCTCCCAAGCTTCCGTCGCCTCGTCGCGCCTCGTAGATGAAAACTATATTTATGAAGCTTCATTCCAGCCGATCAATGGTGATCCTCTATGGCTAGGGCACTTACGAAAATACCAGATTCTCAGTGATGGTAGCATCGGTGGTGTGATTTGGGATGCTGGTGCTGTTTTACAGTCAACAACGGCCGCATCCAGGAATATTTTCACATATAAATCAGGAATTCTCACAGCCTTTACAACCACAGATATAACTTATCAGGATCTAGATGTAGCTGATAACACAAGAAGGAACGAAGTAGTCGGCTTTATCCGCGGTGAAACCACCTATAACAAGGATAACTGGAAACTGGGTGATACGTTTCGTTCTAATCCTATAACGGTCGGGACACCTTCGACCTATTTCAAGGATTTTAGAGATCTCATCGGCGCGTTCCCCACATTCAGGACTAATAATGTTCGTACAACTGCGAATGGGAGGCGCATAGTCGTTTCGGGGGCGAACGATGGTCAACTACATGCTTTCCGTGCAGATACGGGGGGCGAGGTGTGGAGTTTCATCCCTCCGAATCAATTGCGCAAACTAAAGGACATTGCTCATAAGTCGCACCCGACAGGACTCACTCATCAATACTATGTCGATGGTCCCATCAGCGTTGCCGATGTTTGGCTCGGCACCGGTGATGGAACGGCAAAGTCTGCCTCGGATTGGAAAACCCTACTTATCTTCGGCGAAGGCCGTGGTGCAATCGGTGCACTCTGGAGCTCCTCTTCTTCCTGCGCATCCGACTTCCAGAACGTTTATTCTGCCACATATAGTTACTATTGCGGTTATTTCGCATTGGATATCACAAACACTTACAGTCCTATCTACAAATGGAATATTAGCCCTTCCTCCACAGATGCTCCCTATCTCGGAGAGCCTTGGAGCAAAATGATGGTGCATCGTGTCAAAGTATCAGGAAACGAGAAATGGGTTGGATTTATCGGCGGGGGGCACAATCTGGCCAGCTGCAGCGGTACTGACTGTGACAAAAGGGGAAAAGGGTTCTATGTTGTAAGTCTCACTGACGGGACGGTCCTCTGGAGCGCCACCGGAGCAACATACTCTGATATGGCATACGCTATGCCCGGCAGCGCGGCCACAGTTGATCTAGACAACGATGGTTTCACAGACCTTGTTTATATGGGAGATCTTGGGGGTAACATGTGGCGGTTCCGATTCTGTACGGCGTCGGACGGAAATTCTTGCAGTACCTCAAATTGGACAGTTTCACGCCTATTTCAAAGGGATGCTGGCGCAGGGGCAATCTACGACGCACCCTCCGTAACCAAGGACGTAGAAGGTCATGTCTGGGTCTACTGGGGTACTGGCAATAAAGCGGATCCCATTTTGGTGACTGCTGGATTGACGGATAGATTCTACGGAGTGAAAGATGCTACGATATCTGGAAGCTATTCATTGAGTGACCTCGAGAATATAAGTTCCTCAACATATACGGATAATGCAACGAAAAGAGGATGGTATTTCAACTTGCTGGGAAGTGGAGAAAAATGCCTTGCCGATTCTTCCATTTTTGCTGGCCAGATATACTTCACGACCTATACGCCCGGGGGAACGGATCCATGCGCCCAGGGAGGTACGCCCAAGATTTATGCCATAAACTACATCACGGGTGCCGGCGGCCTTACGGGAAATCGCAGTATGGCTATCAACGGTACAGGAATTCCTACAGCGCCGATATTATCTATGAACCCTTATTCGAAAACTCCCGATCTATATGTTACCGTCAGCGGGGCATTCGGTTCCGGTTACTCGACTGAAAAAAGCCCTATTACCCCCCCCTCAATTGCTAATCGCACAAATCTTATTCACTGGAGGGATCGACGCATGCAGTGACCCTATTCTAAGACACTAAACGAACCCTATGAGAAAGGAGATTGCCCCATGCGCAATCTCTTTTTGCATAGCTAGTAATGATTTCTGAAGAAAGCCAAGCTAATTTGTTCCGATTTTTTAAGTTTACATGAATCTTCTTTACATTTTGTAGCTCTTTCTATTCGCAAGAAACACTCTCATATTTTCACTCCTCAATTTCAGTGTCTATCTACTACGATATTGTTCCACGGGATCATACGCTGGCAAGTTATCCTTGACATCCGTAGGCGACTGCGTTGGCGAGTCATAGTCAGATATCATCCTCTCTTCATACCTCTCGTTTTCTTGATGCACATCTATTCATTCTTTTCACAATACGGTCTCCATCCAAACTCATGCTCCATCCCCAAGGTTATCCACACATATTGGTGTGTTACGATGGAACCTTCTAACATTTTTAATGCTACGAATTCTTCTTTCTATTTTTACTTTCCATGCATTTTATAAGTGTCGTAAAATGAATAGTTATCGATAGCCTCTAATGCAGATTTTCGTACTCTTACTTTCATTTCTTTTGCTCATCTATTACTTCGATTCTCTTCTCTCGCACGCGAAATAACCGTTTATTGACCTCTTATCTATTATCAATACTAAATGCCATCTTTTAAGTACAGACCGCATTACGCTAATATCATGACACTTTTACCGCGCTTGTAGGTGACAATAAAATCAATGCCGACACTATTTTCTTATTCATCTGACAATTGTAATTATAATGTTCGATACGCTCGCAAAGAATTGGGTTTGCAAGGCGTTCTGTATGACTAATTTACGCGTTCTAAACAATTATGTCTATGCTGCTACGCAGTGCGGATATATATCTGTCTGTTTTTTTTCGACGGGCGCCTCACGAGTGCGATTAGACAGGGGGTTACAAAATGGAACGGCATATTACTACCAATCAGGCAGTCAAGCAGGTGGGTGGTTACGTTCGCGTAAGCACATTCGAACAAGCAGAGAGGGGAACATCCGTTTATGAACAGAAGCGATTGATTCGCGAGGAATGCAGGAGACGGGGGTGGCGACTGATCGGCATATACTGTGATGAGGGGGCAAGCGGTAAGCTAATAAATCGTCGTGGTCTCTATAAACTGCAGCAAGACGCCTATGCTGGGCTATTTTCTGTCATCATGTTCACTAAGTCTGATCGATTAACCCGTAGTTTACGGGATCTCAGCAATCTATGGCACGACTGGACTGAAGCCGGTCTCGAGATTATTTGTATCTCGCAACCCGAAATTAACTCTGAGGGAATGAGCGGCAAGATAATTCGAAATCTTTTGGGAACATTTGCAGAATGGGAGCGGGATACGATTATCGAGAGGACATCAAGCGGACGAATGGCCCGCTGGAGAAACACTGAAGCTATTATAGGTAGTCTGCCATATGGTTACAATTTAAATAGAGAATCGCGAAAAATAACTCTGTGTCCGGAGAAGAAAATTATTTGTAAGCGTATTTTTAAATTGTACTTGGACAGGAAATTAAGTGCGCGAGACATCGCGATTTACTTGACCAATGAATCGATTCCAACACCTCGCGGTCAAAATCGTCGCTGGCAATATGGGACTATCCTGCGAATATTGAAAAATCCTGCCTACACAGGGAAAGCTGATTACAACATGTACAAATTTATTACACTGACGAGTAAAGATGGGCGGCATTATGCGAGTCGCATCAAGGAAAAGAAAGATACTAATAAGTGGGTAACAATCAAATTCCCAGCGCTTATTTCCAAGACACGCTACAAGCAAATCCAAGAACTCATGATGAGTAGATCGCTGAGATTCATAAAGAAGGATGCATCTTATGGAAAGTCCTTTTTGCTCGAGAATGTAGCAATTTATTGTGGGATGTGTGGTGGAAAGATGCATTTTAAATATTCAACGAAGAATGGAATGCGTAAGTACTACAAATATTATCGGTGCCGTTTTAATTCGATGGCGCAGAAAGAGCTCGAATCATATTCTGGAGAAAGACCACGTTGCAAAATGAGTGTCGATGCATTTACGCTCGATAATTATGTATTTGCTCGAGTGATGGCGTTTTTCGACAATATTTTAACCATTACTCGCAACGGATTATCGAATTTGCGCTTAGAAGATATTACCGAGAGAGTGAATGCCTTTGGATCTGCTTCTCCTCAAGAAGCGATTTCCAGCAAAATGCCGCATGTCGACTGCCGGCCTCTTATTGATTGGATGGTAAGCGAAATTTCTGCCTCTGAGTATAAAGATATCCTGGCATCATGCAGGAAGTACTCAAGAAGGATAGATGACACTAATAAATTACAGAAGACACTTGAGGCAGTTGATAATTTGATCAAAAGCGACAGTAACATTATGAGAATATGCAACAAAGGTGTGATTGGATCGGAAGGAACCACCTTTTCCCTCAATACATCCAATTATATCGATTCAATGCCCTTTAATCACAGGAAAAAATTCATCGAGTCTTTAATCGGACCTGAAAAAGGAGGTAAGTGCATAATAAAGTGGAACAACGTTCCTGGTTCACTAGACGAGATCATCCCGCAGCAGGAAAATACGACGTCTTTCAATAACAGCAGATATAACAAGTCACCGGTGACTGTCGAAATTAAATTTTACATAAGTCTTGGTGCAATACAGAAACTCATATGGGGTGTCGGTGGAGCTTCGCTTTTTGATGCAATACGTGGTCGCAGACAAGCATAAAATGCAGCGTTATTTCTTGAATGTCACAGGATAGTGGTAATTCGATTTTACAGAAGAAAGGAGATATTTATGCAATCAGCTGATGCAAGGAATATCGTAGCGAGAAACGTTGCTGGGTATGCGCGCGTCAGCACATTAGACCAAGCTGAAAAGGGCACATCAATCGATGAGCAGAGAAGGCTCATATCTGAAGAGTGCTTACACCGTGGTTGGCAACTAGTAAATATCTACTGCGATGAGGGTGCTAGCGGCAAGTTCATAGATCGCCAGGGACTCCAAGATCTTCAACGGGATGCACAGATGGGAGCGTTTGAGATCATCATGTTTACGAAATCGGACAGATTGACGCGTAGCATACGGGATCTCAGCAATCTCTGGCATGATTGGACAGAGTGGGGCATGGAAATTATATGCATTGAGCAGCCCGAGATCAGCTCAAAAGGAATATATGGCAAGATGTTACGGAACCTCTTGGGAATCTTCGCCGAATGGGAAAGGGATGCCATAATTGAGCGGACGACAAGCGGTCGCATGGCCAAGTGGAGAAAAAATGAAGCGTTTATGGGCACCCTTCCTTATGGTTACGAGTTCGATAGAACAAATCGAGAGATTGTTATCAATCCCGAAAAAGCTCGTATTTGCAGACGCATATTTAATATGTATCTTAAGCAACAGCTCGGCACGCGCGAAATAGCACTAAGATTAAGCACCGCATCCGTTCCGTCGCCCCGCGGCTTTCATAACTGGCAGTTTTCCTCCGTTCTGAAAATTCTACAAAACCCAGCTTATGCGGGACAAGCAGAACTCAATATGTATAAATTTAAGACCGTTATGAGTAAAAATAGCCAAAGATATAAAAGGCGTAGCAAAGAGATGAAAGACAGGAGTCAATGGATAACAGTCGATTATCCGCCAATTATTTCTAAATCCACTCACCTCATGACTCTAGAACGAATGAAATCTAGTCCGTCGTGGTTATTCAAACGAAGCAACAAATATCATGGAAAACATTTTCTTCTCGAGAATATCCCCTTCTTCTGTGGAGAATGCGGAGCAAAGATGAGCATGCATGCGGTAGAAAAGGGTAGCGAACCGACACTTTATTCCTATTACAGATGCCGGCGGAATGCAATGTCACGCAAGGAAATAGCAACAATGTATCGGGATCCACACCGGTGTGACCTGAGGGTAGATGCCCATACCCTTGACAATTTCATTTTCGGGCAAATCATCGAACTTCTCAGCGGAATCGTCAGCATCATCCACCGAGGAATCACGGATTTAACATTGAATAAATTGTTGGAAAAGGCACAAGTGCATCTTGCAGCCAATAACATAAAAAAAGTGTCGCTTCATGCGAATGATATGGAATGCTTTAAAATAGGCGCCTGGGAAGTGAGAAAATGCAGAAGGACAGATATGGAGCATTCTGAGACTGTCTATCGAGAACATGCTCAGCAATCAACCGGCGCAACAAGCATTTGCAGTCCGGCAGTGCGGAAATGTAATCAGATGAACGAGTTTGAGATTGATTACTATAGAATTAGCTGCGAGCAGGTGATTAGAAAGATCGCCCCTACTCTTTCGACAGAAATCAAATGTTGTATAGACAGGATGACGTTCGAGCAAAAGAAACGTGTCATCGAGTCCATTCTCCTATCTGAGGGTGGCGGAAAAAGCGAGATCAGATGGGCAACGTCTTCCGATAAATGTGCTTTGCAAGAGGAGTTGACTTTCCATCCAAAGGACAGATATACGAGAGGCGTGTTTCGAAATTTACCGCAGATAGTTAAAATCACTTTTTTCGCTGATCTGCGAAGAATTAGTGACTTAATATGGAATACGGGAGGTATCTCTATGCAACAGCCACTATGAATATTTTGACCCTGAGGAAACACCAAATCTTTCTTTCCATCCTGTATTTTTGCCAGAGTGGGTCGCAACACTATGTGAGTCGTAAATCGTCGCTTAAAAAATCCTCACCCATTGGGAACACAATGACATGATCAAGCTCAATACAGGATAATACTTGTCGCGCCTCTCCGCAGTAAATATGGTGGGATGTGTCTGCATGAGTGCCGTAAAAATGCATCAGTGATTCTGTTATTATCGAGTCTGACAATGATTCAATAGCCCGATTAGAAAGCGGAATGAAACTCCGAGTGTCATCTGTGATAAATTTGTGATTAGACTCAACAGGAATATATAGAATAAACAGATTTGGACAGAACAGATAGAAATCAAATATCTAAGTCTTTTCACTTCTTGACGGGAAATCAGACCGAAGATCAAAAGCTTGGATATTACTCATTTTTCTCTTTTTCGCTCTGAAAATCCGAGTGTCGGCGGTTCGACTCCGCCCTGACCCACCAGGAAA
>ERZ1649853.834-NODE-834-length-12343-cov-4.380859_pt1 | contig 12343 bp, 11 predicted proteins | sample MGYA00575353_ERZ1649853 | MGnify/ENA primary metagenome ERZ1649853 (study PRJEB40853, sample SAMN11349654) | freshwater sediment metagenome | isolation source: river sediment | host: Sediment | place: India: Okhla Barrage, New Delhi | collected 2017-02-21 ...
TCGGCGTTGGTCAGCGCCGCCTCGATCTTACGACCGTTGCGGATGATGCGCGCGGCACGGTCTAGCTGGAGGATATGTTCGTTGTCAACCCCAGCGGCGTCTTGTGGTTTGGGCACGAATGGCAGGAGCAGGGTAAACCATTGCCGGATGGCTTCCTGTATGCAAGCAATACCAACCCGCAGTGGCTGCCGGTAGAGCAGATCAAAGAGATGGTCGCGCCGATTGAGGTAGACTAGAAAATTAAGAATCGAGGACCATGCGCATTCTCGTCACCGGGGCCAGCGGCCGGCTGGGGCTGAACCTGGCGCTGGAATTGTGCAGACAGCGCGAGCAGCACACCGTCTTTGGGACGGCGAACCAAAATGCGCTGCACACCAACGCCTTCACCGTACTCCAGGCCGACCTGCTGACCCCCGGCGCGCTGGAAAGCCTGTTCGAGCAATCCCGTCCCGACTGGGTGGTCCACTGCGCTGCATTGGCTAACCTGGAAGCCTGCGAAGCAGACCCGGCGCTGGCTTCCCAACTGAATACTGAGCTCCCCCGCCGACTGGCACAGCTCTGCACCAAAACTCGCAGGGATGTCACCAGGGGCGGAGCGCGGCTGGTGCACATCTCCACCGACGCGGTCTTCGACGGCGCGCGAGGGGATTACACTGAGACGGACACGCCCAACCCGTTGGGGGTGTATGCCCGCACCAAGCTGGAAGGAGAATGGGCAGTGGCAGAGGCGGACCCCAGCGCGATCATTGCCCGGGTTAACCTGTTCGGCTGGAGCATGAGCGGGCGGCGCAGCCTGGCAGAGTTCTTTTTCAACAACCTGTCTGCGGGGAAGCAGGTGATGGGCTTTACGGATGTGATCTTCTGCCCGCTGCTGGTCAATGATATCGCGCACTTGCTGGTGGGCATGCTCGAGCTGGAGTTGAGTGGGGTGTACCACACCGTCAGTGCGGAATGCCTGAGCAAGTATGTTTTCGGTGTTCGCCTGGCGGAACGGTTTGGGCTGGATGCCAGGCTGATCAGCCCCACCTCCGTACACCAAAGCGGGTTGAGCGCAGCTCGCGCCCCCAACCTGTCGCTGCGCACGGATAAGCTTGCCGCGGCGTTAGGCACGCCTCTCCCCAGCCTATCCCCAGCCCTGGAGCGCTTTTACACACTTTATCAACAGGGTTATCCACAGATGCTCCAGGGGTTAGGGGGAAGGGGTAAGGAATAATACAGGTTCTGTTTTAATATGCACGAAATCCCATTGCTGATCAATATCACATTGGCATTGGTAGTAGCCTTCATCGGCGGGCTGATTGCCCGGAGGCTTGGCCTGCCAACGATCGTTGGCTACCTGCTGGCGGGCATTGCCATCGGACCTTTCACGCCGGGTTTTGTGGGCGATATTGAAACGATCCAGCAGTTGGCTGAGCTGGGGGTGGTTTTCTTGATGTTCGGCGTCGGCCTGCACTTCTCCTTCAAGGATCTGTGGCAGGTTCGGGATATTGCCATCCCCGGAGCTCTGCTGCAAACTGCATTGGCGACAATGCTTGGGCTGGGTTTAAGCCAGCTATGGGGATGGTCAATTATCGCTGGCATCGTTTTCGGGCTAGCCATTTCTGTCGCCAGCACGGTAGTGCTGCTGCGCGGCTTGATGGACAACTCGCTGCTGAATACTACCCATGGAAAAGCAGCTATCGGATGGCTGGTCATGGAGGACATCTTATCGGTGTTGATCCTGGTGCTGATGCCAGCTCTGGCACCTTCTCCATCCGGCTTTAGCTGGTCAAGTTTAGCCATCACCCTGCTCAAAGCCGGAGCATTTATTGCGCTCATGTTCTTTGCCGGGGCGCGCTTGATCCCCTGGCTGCTTGAGCGGATCGCGCATATGCGCTCGCGTGAGTTATTCATCCTGGTCATCCTGGCGGTGGCTCTGGGTACTGCAATGGGCGCATCACAGATTTTTGGGGTTTCGTTGGCATTAGGAGCTTTTGTCGCTGGAGCGATCATCAGCCAATCCCATTTAAGCCACCAGGTCGGCGCGGATGTGTTCGCGTTCCGGGAGGCGTTTTCGGTGCTTTTCTTTGTGTCGGTGGGCATGCTGGTGAACCCAGCTTTTGTATGGGGGCATATCGGCCAGGTGATCTCCTTAACCTTACTGGTGGTACTCGGAAAAGGCATCATAGTGCTGCTGTTGGGGCTGTTATTCCCCCGCCCGGCGCTCACATTCCTGGTCATTGCCGTTGGGCTAAGTCAAATCGGTGAGTTTTCTTTTATCCTCGGACAAGGTGGTTTGGCCCTTGGGCTTTTGGACAGCGACCAGTACTCACTGATTCTTGCCGGGTCCTTGATCTCCATTACGCTAAACCCTTTCATGTATAAACTGCTGCCCAAAATCAAGCAGGTTTTGCAAAAAGCACCCCGAATCTGGAATCGATTGGAAGCCAACCGCCCACTCCCCATGGTCATCGATGAGCGTATCAAAGAACATGTTGTGATTGTCGGCTATGGTAGGGTTGGCAAACACCTGGTGGATGTGCTTGAATCACTAAAAATCCCTTTGTTGGTGATCGAGGCTGATATTGAATGCCTGGATGCGCTTAACCAGCGCCGAATACCTGTATTGTTTGGTGATGCGGCGAACTCCGAGGTGATAACCTACGCACATCTGGAATCAGCATGCGCCCTGGTCAGCACCATCCCAGATGAACCCACCGCGATACTGGTGTTACGAGCAGCCAAGATGCTTAATCCAGAGTTATCCGTGATCGTACGCGCTACAACCGAAGAGGGTGTAAAGCACCTGGCGAGGTTGGGGGCAGACCATGTTGTCCACCCTGAGTTGGAAGGGGGATTGGAGCTGGTACACCATACATTGCTCCGCCTGGGTTTTCCACTGAGAGAAGTCCACCGGTATGCAGAGACTGTCCGGCGGGACCACTATAACACCCTGATCAGCACTGATGAAGAACAGCGGTCTCTTAAGGATTTGCTGGTCGCATTTGAGAGTATCGAGATTACCTGGATCCAGGTGGACCACGACTCCCCGTTGATCGGCCAAACTCTGGCCGAAGCCAATATCCGCTCGCGGACCGGGGCGTCTGTCATCGCCATACTCCGCAATCTGGAGCTGATTGCCAATCCGAAGTCTCAAACAGTTTTTGAAGCTGGTGACCGGATTGGATTGATTGGTGAAAATGAAAGTATTGTGGCGATCCGGGCGCTGGCACTGGGAGAGATGCTTGGATCAGAAGCGGTATCCAAACAATAATTCCATTCTTATGCTATCGTATTGTGGAGGAAACCATGGAGATTAACATCGGTAAGCGAATCATCGGCTTCAACCACCCCACCTATTTCATCGCCGATGTGGCTGCCAACCATGACGGCGACCTGGAGCGGGCCAAACTGCTGATCCACCTGGCTAAGGAAGCCGGGGCGGATGCGGCTAAGTTCCAGAACTTCCGCGCGCCCAAGATCGTCTCGGATTACGGCTTCAGCCACCTGGGCGGGCAGGTCTCGCACCAGGCCGCCTGGAAGAAAAGCGTGGTCGAGGTTTACTCCGCGGCATCCATCCCTTTTGAGTGGACACCGATCTTAAAAGAGGAATGTGAGCAGGCAGGCATTGAATTCTTCTCTGCGCCGTATGACTTTGAAGCCATCGATATGCTGGATGAGTACGTCCAGATGTACAAAGCTGGCTCGGGCGAAATCGATTGGATCGAGGCGCTGGAGCGCATGGCCGCCAAAGGCAAGCCCTTCTTCGTCGCTACCGGCGCATCCACCATCGGCGAGGTACAGCGCGCGGTGCACGCCATCCTGGCGATCAACCCCCAGCTTGTGCTGATGCAGTGCAACACCAACTACACCGCCAGCCCGGCGAATTACGATCATCTGCACCTCAACGTGCTCAAAACCTACGCCACCATGTTCCCGGAGGTGATCCTGGGTCTCTCCGACCACACCCATGCCCTGGCGCCCGTGCTGGGGGCGGTGACGCTGGGGGCGCGGGTGATCGAGCGGCACTTCACCGACAGCAACGAGCGCGAAGGGCCGGATCACAAATTTGCCATGAATCCGGACAACTGGGCCAGGATGGTGGCTGAAACCCGCTTATTGGAGCGCTCGCTGGGCTCAGCAGATAAGTTCATCGCCGGTAACGAGGTGGAGACAGCGGTCATCCAACGCCGCTGCCTGCGCGCGGCGCGCGACATCTCGTTTGGCGAGGTGCTGACCCGCGAGATGATCGATGTGCTGCGCCCGGCGACGCCAGGCGCCATTTCACCGGCGGACATCAGCGCGGTGATTGGCACCCATGCCTTAAAAGATATTCCCAGGGGGAAAGACCTGCGCTGGATCGACCTGGGATAATAAATGACCACTACAATTCCTGAACGGATTGAAGCCGCCCGAGCGGGCGCCAATCCCAGCCTGATTTGCCGTGTGCCTTCTGGCTGGGTCATGTTGTGCGATATGCAGTACCTGCGCGGCTACTGTATCCTGCTTGCCGACCCGGTGGTCAGCAGCCTGAACGACCTGGACCAGGGTCAGCGCACCCAGTACCTGAGCGATATGGCCGTGGTTGGCGACGCACTCATGGAGGTCACGGGGTCGTCGCGCATCAACTATGCCATCATGGGCAACTCGGACCCATTCTTGCACGCCCATATCGTGCCGCGTTATGCATCCGAACCTGAAGAGTACCGGCATAACCAACCCTGGTCATATCCAAAAAGTGTAATGACTGAAACGATGTTTGCTTACGAGCGGGATAAAGAGCTGATGGGGCTGCTCAGAGAAGCGATTGAGCGGCGCGCACACAGCGACTGAAGTCGCCACTACACAAAAGCAAAGTCCATAATGCGGATTCTCTACTTTTCGCGCGACTACACCACCCACGACCACCGCTTTCTTTCTGCCCTGGCAAAGACGGAACACAAGGTGTTCTACTTGCGCCTGGAGAAACGCGGGCACACCCTGGAAGATCGCTCGCTGCCACCCGAGATCGAGCAGGTGCACTGGAAAGGTGGACAACGGCCGGCAAAATTTAGTCAGGGACTCAGCCTGTTAGCCGACCTGACCCGCGTGATCCAGCGCGTGCAGCCGGACCTGGTGCACGCCGGGCCGATCCAGCGCGCGGCCTTCCTGGTGGCGTTGAGCGGCTTCAAGCCGCTGGTGAGCATGTCGTGGGGCTATGACCTGATCCAGGATGCGAAACGCAATTCACCCTGGCGTTGGGCAACACGTTATACCCTCCAGCGCAGCGCTGCCCTGGTCGGGGATAGCGAGATCATCCGCCAGCTTGCCATCCAATACGGCATGCACCCCGAGCACATTGTCACTTTTCCCTGGGGGGTGGAGCTGGAACGTTACAACGTTGCAACGTTTGAACGTTCAAACAGTCAAATATTTACTTTGCTCTCGACGCGCGGCTGGGAGCCGATTTACGGGGTAGAGGTGATCGCCAGGGCCTTTGTGCGCGCGGCCCGCCAGTTGAAGGAAAACCACGGGCCACAGCTCAACCTGCTGATGCTGGGCAACGGCTCGCAGGCCGGGATGCTCAGGCGCATTTTCCAGGAGGGCGGCGTACAGGAGCAGGTGCACATGCCCGGGCAGATCGGGCAGGCAGACCTGCCGCGCTACTATCACATGGCGGACCTGTACCTGAGCGCGTCCCATTCGGACGGGGCGTCCATCTCGCTGCTCGAAGCCCTGGCCAGCGGCCTGCCTGCGCTGGTCTCGGATATTCCCGGCAACCGCGAGTGGATCACCCCCGGTGAGACGGGCTGGTGGTTCCCGGATGGAGACGTGCCGGCCCTGACCCAAGCCATCCTGGATGCGGTCGCCCGGCGCGACCAGCTTCCCGAGATGCGCCGCCGGGCACGCTGGCTGGCCGAGCTGCGCGCCGACTGGAATAAGAATTTTTTGGAGCTGGATAAGGCATACCAGCTTGCGCTGGGCAATACCAAGTGAAATGGCGGCCAGGCGTAAAAACAACGGAGAGCTACGTGAAAAATAACCATCGCAACACCCCAATCTTATTTGCCTGGGTTGTCGTCATCCTCATCTCAACCCTGCCAAAGGTGATCGCGCAGGAAATATTTCATTATGCTGTGTCACCCAATTTGCAGGCAATCGTCGCGCTCGGCGTGATCTGCGCGGCACTGCTGGCGACCCTGATCTGGCAATCCCTGCGCAGCCTGCGCTTGTTCTTGCTCTTGTTTGCCGTGCTGGTCGGGGCCCAATGGCTGGTGTATAACCGCCTGGATACCTTGCCGTTCTACCGCACCTGGCTGGGCAGCCCATCGTTCAAGGTGTACATGCTGGCGGAGCAGTCATTGAACCTGGTGGTAACCCTGGTGATGGTTGCGGTACTGTTCCTGATGTGGAAGACACATCACAAATTCTTCCTCACCCGCGGCGACATTGCGGCGCCCGTAGGGCCTGTGCGCTGGTTGGGCGTCAAACAGGGGGCGCGGTGGAATAAGTTTGGGCTGATCCTGACCGTATGCATCAGCCTGGGTACGCTGGCATTCCTGGTGATTGCCGGACGCCCGCCGCTGGACATCGTGGTGCAAGCACTACCCTTTCTACCGGCCATTTTGCTGGCGGCAGCGCTGAACGCCTTCAACGAGGAAGTGACCTATAAAGCTTCTATTCTATCCGTGCTGGAAGGCCCGGTCGGCCCGCGCCAGGCGCTCTACATGGTGGCGTTTTATTTTGGGATGGCGCACTATTACGGCGTTCCGTATGGGGTGGTGGGAGTGGTCCTGGCGACCTTCCTGGGCTGGATCCTGGCGAAATCCATGCAGGAGACGCGCGGGCTGTTTTGGGCGTGGTTCATCCACTTCTGGCAGGATGTGTGGATCTTTTCCTTCCTGGCAATCGGCTCGATCATCCCTGGAGGTGGGTAGCCTATGCCCACCGCCATCATCCAGGCGCGCATGTCCTCCACCCGGCTGCCCGGCAAGGTGCTGCTAGAGATTGCCGGCCAGCCCATGCTGGCACACCTGGTCGAGCGCGCCCGGCGCGCTCGCAGCGTGGAGCAGGTGATCGTGGCAACCACCACCGACCCCACGGATGACGCCATCCAGCACCTGTGCGCCGAGCGGGGCTATGAATGCTACCGCGGCAGCCTGCCAGATGTGCTGGATCGCTACACCCAGGCAGCCCGCGAGTACGGCGCCCAGATCATCATCCGCCTGACCGCCGACTGCCCGTTGGTCGATCCCGCGCTGCTCGACCTGACCGTGGAGGCGCTCGCGGGGCATGATTTCGCGGCCAACCGCCTACCCCCGCCCTGGAGGCGAAGCCTGCCCATTGGCCTGGACGTGGAGGTGGTCACCCGGTCTGCCCTGGAGCGAGCCTGGCGGGAAGCCGGTGAGCGCTACCAGCGCGAGCACGTGCTGCCTTATGTTTATGAAGGGGTGGTCTTCGACCCCCAGCCTACCCCGTTGGGAAGCGAGGGATTCTACACCTTGCACGGGCACAGCCTGCATGGCTACAAGATTGCCCAGGTGCACCACACCCCAGACTATGGCGCCCTGCGCTGGACGGTTGACACCCCCGCCGACCTGGAGCTGGTGCGCCAGGTTTTCACCCACCTGGTTGACCCGCTCAATTTCACCTGGGAAGATGTACTGAGCATTTTCGAGCGCCACCCCGAGCTGGCCGAGATCAATGCACAGGTCGCCCATAAAACTGCTTTCGATAGCGAGAATCGCCTATGAGCTTCATCATCCTGATCCCTTCTTATAAACCCGAGCAAGCGCTGGTGGACCTGGTTGAGCAGTTGTTAGCCAGAAGCTCAGCGCAGATCATCATTGTCAACGATGGCAGCCCGGCCGAGTACGACGCAATCTTCACCACGCTGGCCCGGCTTCCCCGCGTACAGGTGCTGACCCATGCTGCCAACCAGGGGAAGGGCGCTGCCCTGCGCACCGGCTTTCGCCAGATCCAGAGCTTACCGGCGGAGGTCGCCTGCGTGGTGACCGCGGATGCCGATGGCCAGCACTCGGTCAAGGATATCCTGGCGGTCGGGGCCACGGGGGCGGATCACCCGGAAGCAATGGTGATTGGCGGGCGCCGTTTCGACAAGGATGTGCCGGCGCGCAGCATGTTCGGCAACACGGTCACGCGCTGGGTGATGCGCCTGTTCTTTGGCATCCGGCTGTGGGACACCCAAACCGGGCTGCGCGGCATCCCCCGCCGCCTGCTGCCAGCCCTGATCGAGATTCCCTTCAGCCGCTACGACCTGGAAATCGAGATGCTGCTGGTTGCCCACCGCCAGGGCGTGCCATTGATCGAGATCCCCATCGAGACAATCTACATCGAGAGCAACCGCGGCTCGCACTACAAACCGGTGCGCGACAGCGGGCGGGTGTACTTCGTGCTTTTTCGCCACTTTCTCGCCCGGCTGGTCACGGCCGGGGTGGATTTCCTGGTTTTTTTCCTGGTTTATGCAATTGCCCAGCACATCCCGCTGAGCATGCTGCTGGCACGCCTGGTCTCAATCCCAACCCATTATTTCTTGTTGAAAAAATGGAAAATTACATCCCAGGCGAAGACACCTCAATTATTTACGCGTTTTGCCCTGGCAGCCGCCTTCTGCGGGGTGGTCACAACCCTGGTGATCCCCCGCCTGGTGGAGTGGATCTCAGTCACGCCATTCCAGGCCAAGCTGATCTTTGAGCTTGGGGTGTACGTCATCATTTCCCTGGGCATCAAAGGAATTCTGCGCCTCAGGTCAGCCAGATGAACCTCACCCTGTTCACCGCCCCAAAGCCGTTCACCAACCCGCACATCGCCACCATCCAGCGCAATGCCATCCAATCCTGGCTGCAGCTTGGGGAGGGGGTGCGGGTGATCCTGGTCGGGGATGAAATCGGGATGAAAGAAGTGGCGGTTGAGTTGGGGGTCGAGCACCTACCGCAGGTACAGGTCAACCGGGATGGCACCCCACTGGTCAGCTCCATCTTCGAGCTGGCTCGACAGCACAGCCCCGACCCGCTGCTGGGCTACCTGAATGCCGATATCCTGCTCACCCCGGCAATTTTAGGGCCGCTGGCGCAGGTTGCCCAACAGGTAGAGCGCTTCCTGATCGTCGGGCAGCGGTGGGACCTGGACGTGCGCCAGGCACTGGATTTCAGTCCCGGCTGGGATGAACGTTTGATGACAGACGTCCGGCAGCGCGGGCGAATCCACCCGCCGATGGGCAGCGATTACTTCGTTTTCCCGCGCACCTGCTTCACCCAAATGCCGAAATTTGCCATCGGGCGCGCCGGGTGGGACAATTGGATGTTCACCCATGCCCGCCGGCAGGGTTGGCCGGTTATCGATGCCACGCAGACCATCGACATCATCCACCAGGACCACGATTACTCGCACTTGCCCGGTGGGCAACCGCACTACCGCCTGCCGGAAACAACCGAGAACATCCGCCTGGCCGGTGGGCGGCGGGCGATCTTCACCCTGCATGACGCGGATTACCATCTGGTGCACGGTGAAGTGAAGCGCATCCCATTGCGCGGCCGAAAATACCTGCGCGAGATGGAAACCTTCCCACTGCGCAAGCTGCACTCCTATCCGCTGGCTGAGCTGTCCTTTGCCATTTTCCATCCGGTGAAGGCGTTTAAGGAATGGCGGGGGAGGGTTGCGTACAAGATTGGTAGAAAGAAGTGAGCAGTGATCAAGTGCGAGTGATCAGTGATCAAGTAATCAGTGATCAGTGAACAGTGATTAAGTAATCAGGTTATAGTTAACCAACAACCCCTAACCCTTTCACCATCCTCCCCTTATCTATTATGCGCAAAGGTCAAAATCCGGCTAAATTTGTTAAAGAGGTGGCACAGCCGCAGCGGATTACGGTGGCAGTGCTCAATTACATTCCTTTTCTGAGCGGCTTCTATGCGGAAACGCTGGAAGTGCTCAAAACCAACCTGGGCAGCATCTGGCAGAATACCGACCTGCCATACGATCTGCTGGTGTTCGACAATGGCTCATGCCAGGAGGCGATCGACTTTCTGACCGAGGCCCAGGATGAGGGCAAGATCCAGTACCTGATCCTCTCCCAGAAGAATATGGGCAAGGGCGGCGCCTGGAACATCATGCTCAATGCCGCTCCCGGTGAGATCATCGCTTACACCGATAACGATGCCTACTTCTACCCCGGCTGGCTGTCGAAATCAGTTCAAATCCTGGAGACCTTCCCCAGGACCGGCATGGTCACCAGCCGCCCCTTCCGCACGCCACCCGAGTTTTACTCAGGGACGGTTGCCTGGGCAGAGAGCACCCCCGGCGTAAGGCTGGAGCGCGGCCAGTTCATCCCCTGGGAAGCCTTCCGCGCCTTCGACATGAGCCTGGGCACGCCGGAAGACGAGGTGCGCAAACGCTACGCCGAGACGGAGGATGTGCGCCTGACTTATCAAGGTCTCACGGCGCAAGCCGGCGCCAGCCACTGGCAATTCGTGGCGTATAAATCTGTGCTGCAGCAGTTTCTGCCCTTCAGCATGGAGCGTCCCATGGGGCAGGTGCGCCAGCTTGACCAGCGCATGAACGAAGCGGGGTACCTGCGCCTGATGCCGGTGGAGCTGCTGGCGCAGAATATGAGCAACCGGCTGGATTGGATCCACGACCCTTCCGAGGCAGGCAGAGAGGGCGGGACTACGACCCGGGGCGGGTCTAAAACCCGCCGCCACGGAGGAGTGTGGAAACGAATACTAAAAATGTCAGCGGTCAAGCGGGTGCTGCTTGGCTTCTATGACCGCATCTTCCGCTGGTATTATGAAGACTGATATGCCTTCTCAACCCGCACATAAACCAACCATTTTCATCTGCGCTGATCACGGCCTGGCGGTGATCTACTTCCTGCAGTCAGACGTGCTGCCCACCCTGCTGGAGGCCGGCGTCCAGGTGGTGGTGCTGACCGATGATGCCCTGGTCGAAGGCATCCGGCAGCGTTTCGGGCGCCCCGGCGTAACGGTGGAGGGGCTGCGGCTGAAGCAGGCGGCCCAATATGCCGCCCAGCACCACCCGGAGGTCCAATGGTGGTTGGGCTTCCTGCGCCGGGTAGGCTCAGCGGGGCGCATCAACACCGAAGCGCAGGATGCCTATGTCGCCCAGGTAGCGGTGGAGGAAGGCTGGAAGCGGCGCATGTGGATGCCGCTGGCCCGCCTGTACATCCAGGGTTTGCGCCGCTCGCGCTTCCTGCGCCAGCGCCTGGTGAATTTCCAGAAGCGCTTCACGCCAAACCTGTACGGCGACCTGTTCGAGCGCTACCAGCCGGAGCTGGTGGTGGCCAGCACGCACGGCTGGCGGCTGGATCGCTACCTGCTGCGCGAGGCGGCTGCCCGCGGAATCCGCACCGCGGCGGCCATCGTCGGTTGGGACAATCCATCCTCTTACGGATTGCGCGGCGCGCCGGTGGAGACGATCACCTGCTGGTCTGAGCTGCAGAAAGAGGAGCTGGTGCAAGGCTCTGACTGGGACCCGGCTCAGGTGCACATTGGAGGCATCCCCTCTTACGATGGCTACTTCCGGCAGGAATGGCAGATGTCGCGGGACGAGTACTTCAACCTGCACAATCTTGACCCGCAACGAAAGCTGCTTGCTTACGCTGCCAGCTTTGTCAGCTTTGCGCCAAACTATCGCAACATCGAGGCGCTGGCGAAACTGGTGGCCGACGATGAACTGGCTGCCCCCTGCCAACTGCTAATCCGGCTGCATCCCAATCACTTCTGGGATAACCCGTTATATTCTGGCGAGCGCCAACAGATCCGCCAGTTAGCGGAGCAAACCCCGCACGTGCACGTGGTTGAGCCGGTGCCCTTGGGCGGCTCGCTGGGTTACTACTCCGGCGAGGATATGCCCGAGAAATCATCGATGATGGCGCACTCAGATGTGTTTCTGACCGTCTACTCGACCATGGTGGTGGAAGCTGCCTGCCACGGCGCGCCGATCGTCAGCGCGTGCCTGGATACCCCCGGGGGCTGGAACCGGCCGCGCAAGTTTTCACTGCCGCTCTCCGAGATCGGCAACTGGCCCACTCATGATCGCTTCCGCCGTGCGGCTGCCGGGCGGGTGGCTTACACCGAGCAGGAGCTGCGCCAGGCGATGGATGATTATCTGCAAGACCCAGCCGCCGACCGGAAAGCCAGGCAGGCGTTCATCGAGCGAGAGTGCAGCTATACGGATGGATCGGCGGGGAAGAGAACGGGGGAGTTTCTAGTATCGTTGGTGGTTTCTAGAATTTAATCCACATCAGCAGAGATAAACCTCATGTTACCTATCTTCGCCACCCTTGCCTGGCACACTGCCCATCCTGGAGCAGTGCTCGGTCTGTTAGAGCTCTCGGGCATCACGC
>ERZ1649853.838-NODE-838-length-12316-cov-21.228611_pt1 | contig 12316 bp, 12 predicted proteins | sample MGYA00575353_ERZ1649853 | MGnify/ENA primary metagenome ERZ1649853 (study PRJEB40853, sample SAMN11349654) | freshwater sediment metagenome | isolation source: river sediment | host: Sediment | place: India: Okhla Barrage, New Delhi | collected 2017-02-21 ...
GTCCTCGATGCCCCGCTTGCGGATCAGGACGATGAGCCGGCTCATGGCCTCGTTGCTCTTCCTCAGCGCCTCGGCCGCCGTGGCCCCCTCGGTGACGACCCCCACCTGGACCTGGGCGTAGTCGGGCTTGGCGTGGGCCTCCCCCGTGCCCGTCACGATGATGGAGGGCATCCGGGTGCCGGGCTCACCCGGCGCCTGGGCCATGGCAGCACTGCAGGCAAGCATCGTCAACGCAAGGGCAAAAAGGACAAAGGTCTTCCTCATCAGATGAACCCCCTGTCTGGCGTGGGACCCTGTAGGCGGCCCCGGCGGGGTCATCTTATCACAGCGCAATGCGATGCAAAGGGAATTTTGCTCAGCTCAGGCTTTCTTCATGGCGAAGAAGGTCCCCAGGCTGTTGCCCCCGGCGAAGGCCATGATGCTGAAGACGCCGTCCGTGGCGCTGTCCTTCAGGATCACCGTGAGCAGCAGGAAGTTGGCGACCGTGATGAGCCCGCTCAGCACCGTGGCGCGCCCAACGCGCCTCTGGGCCACGTCGCTCGTGTACTTGGTGATGAGCAGGTCGATGACAAAGCCCGCGAAAAAAATCAGGACCAGTTTTGTGATCATGGCAGACACCTCCCCGGTAGAACGGTTCGGAATCGGGTTTTCGCCGGATGCGGCGCCTGGAGGATCGGGAAATAGCAGCCCCTGCCGGGCGGGCGCACGGGTGCCCCCGGTTCAAGACTGCAGGAAGTTGCTCGAGAAGGTTACGGGCGGGACGTATCCCGGAGATGGAAGGGACAGACAGGCGGCCCGGGCTTACACCCCGTAACCTGCCGGTTGCTCACCAGCGCTCACTCCATCCTCCCTCAACTTGGTTGCCTACATGATCCCAAGGGGCAACAGGAAAGTCAAGCCGCAGATTCCATGGCAATTCCAGCAACATAAATGGGGTCAGTAGCCGGCGGCCAGTTCACTGCCTGCGATGATCCATTCTTTCCCCTTTTTTTCGAGGGTCACAAAATAGCCGGCCAGCGATCTCGGCCGGGATTCGACATGCGCAACATAGAGCAGGGCCCGAGTCCTCTCCTTGTTGAACCCCGCACGGGCAATGTACGTTCGCCCGATCCCGAGCGTCGAGCCTTCTTTCCGGTCATCTCTTATCTTGATCGCCGGCTTCGCGTCGGGGGGAAATGCGTTTTCAAGCTCATATCCGGCCCTGTTCTTGTCATTGAAGTCCTTCGCGATTATCGGATCGACCTTCCCGCCCCCATACTCCTTGCGGAGGGTCGTCTTTTCCAGCACGACGTCCGCCGCGGGAATTCCCGGAAGCGTTCCCTGCCTGAAGGCTGCCGCGTATACGTCGTATTCATCGTTCGGGATGAAACTCCAGCAATCCAGGTTCCTCCCATAGATTTCGTAAACCGGCTTCGATAGCCCTGGCGGGCAAAAGGCCTCCCTCAGATCTCTTCTCTCGTCGCCGGTCAACGGGGGGTCAAAGGACTCGCCGGTGAACCGGTTGCCCATTGAATCCCTGTAGGCGTACGGGACCAGTTTCCCCACGGGGTACGTGAAATCGTCTTTGAAATGGTAGGCGCCGCTGTATTTGACCACCTGGAGGTAGGACTTGGCAGACCTGCCGAAAAACGACGCGTCGGGATACAGGGTCGTCAATTCGTCAGGATACACCTTGGAAGAGGAACTGATCTGGATGGCGCTGCCTCTTCCCCTCGGGAAGATATTCCAGATGCCTCGCCAGATGTCCTCCGTGATGGAGCCCGGCAGGACCAGGATCAGCTCGACGATGCCGCTTCCGCCGATCAAGTTGGAGGTCTTGAGGGGGTAGTAGATCCTGTCCGTCTTGAACCTGTAGATCAGCGGCTCGACCAGCCTCACGCTCTCGGAAACCCGTACCTGATCGAAAACGAAATAGGCAAGGCCTCTCCCGATGTAGTCCTGCGCGTTGCGATGGACTGCGGACAGTTTCTCCCTGTCGGCCCGGATGCCCTTGCTCCTGAAGAAATCTTCGAGCCACCGCTCAAAGTGATCGATCGCGTTGATTTTGACGACGGTCACGTCGTGAAGCCCGATCGTTTTCGAAAGGCGTATCTCGACCGGGGCCGTCGTCTTTTCTGCCCCTCCCTTGACGCCCTCGGGAGAAGAGAATGTAAAGACAAGCCCTTTTCTGTTGATCAGCCTGGCGGCCTCCTCGAGAGGGTTCCCCGTTGCCAGGCTCACTTCGGGCTCGGAGGGAAAGGGGATGAATTCAAGAATCTCCGTTTCCCGGGATGCCTTGAGCTCGGTTGCCAGGATCAGGACCTCCTCCGCTGCATTGTGGAGGATGATCGCTTTTTGAGCTTCCTGGCGCAGCTGCACGCCCTCTTGCCACAGGACCGGGCCCTTGTCGGCGTGTGCTGCGCCGGCGAGGGATAGAAGGATGAGCGGGATTGCGAAAAGCTTTTTCATGACGACCTTCCCTGTTTTTATGGCCGTGGTTTCGGCTTTTGCGGGACGCCGACGCCCAACCGCCTGGCGACAATGGCGGAAAGGGATTCCCCGTCGTCGAGAGGCTGATAGACGGAATAGACCCTGTTGCGGACGGAATAGGTAAAGCTTCCTTTCAATCCCAGGTCTTTTTCCAGATCCCAGGAAATGACGACGCCCCCGATCATGGCCTTGCATTCATCGGATGCCACCCTGTGAATCGTCAGCGTGTAGTGCGGTGCGGCGGGGGACGCCCCTTCCTGCCTGCCGACATCGACACGGAAGCTGCCCTTGCCCGTGCAGCCGCTGCTTCCAACCGTTACCCAGAACATGCTGTTTCCCAGGAGCAGTTCATCGAGGATCTCTTCGCCTTTCTGCCCGGGTCCGAGGGAATAGGGCTGCGCGAACGCGCCGGTGCAGAAAAGACCGAAGACAACGATGTATGCCATGCTCCCGAAGAGCATCTTTTCCCTCTTTAAACGCAGACCACGTCGCATGGGAATACACTCCTCCATATTTTCATGCCCTGTTCACACCCGGCACGGGCCTGTCTTTTATGCTGCCTGGCCCGGGCGCGGCGATCATCCCGGATTTCCCCGGCCCTGTCAATGTCCTGTCGTCAATGATGGTTGTTGCTCTGCAATTCCCATGCGCAGAAACCCTCTAGAACGGCCCCGGCTTCATGGCAGTAAAGGTGCTCCCTCAAGCAGCCGATAGCGTTGTTGCGTCCGTTCTCCTTCCTGCAATCCGCATATCCTCCGCCTGGCTGTTAAGGAACGGAAATTGCAAAAAAGAACGCGTTTCGGAGGGTCTCAAAACCGTCGAAAAACACCGGGTGCACGGTTGAGCGGCCAAGGGTGAAGATGGGCTGCCGCCGCGGCATCAAGAGTTGAAGATTGACAATCCGCACATCGAACTGTAAGACGTTTTTCGCCGACAGGAGTCTCATGAAGAAATACCTTGCCCCTGCCCTGATGTTTCTCGTTTGTCTTTTCATCCCCGCGCTCCCTGCGCAGGCCGAGTGCCTGATCCTGGCGGACGAGGAATACGCCGTCATGGCGGCCGTACTGTTCCCGAACGAGCCGGACATACCGGAAAGCATCACGGACGAGCTTTCGCGGAAGGTCTATCGGGACAGGGCAACGGTTCGCCTCAGCGGGTTCCATGGGAGTTCGTACACCCTTGAGGATGAAACGACTCCTTCGAAGATGACAGGCGAAGCCGATCCCTTCATGGTCAATGACTACAACAGGAAGAATGAGCAGGCCTGCAGGATAGACGGCCCCAGGCTCCTTGCCCGGATCCCTCCGGAGAAGAGGACGAGGGTGAGTGTCATCAGCGCGGAAGAGGTGCGAAAACTGTTTTCGGCAGGATCGGGCAAGGGCGGGGGATGGAACGAGTTTCGAAAGAAACACCCCTTCGCCGGGGGACTGGTGTACTTTTCCCGTCCCGGCTTTAACGAGGCCCGGAACAGGGCCGTCATAGAGGCAAACTGTCAAGCCGATTACGAGATGGGGATCGGTTACAGGATACATCTGGAAAAATCGCCGAAAACCGGAAAGTGGGTGATGGTAAACGGCGACATATCCCGCAGGTCGTAACAGCATCGGAGGAAACGTGAAACCCATACTCGTCCTGGCCGCCCTGTTTGTCTTTTCGACGGTTTGCCCTGCTGCCGAAGCGCAGCAGTCCTCTCCATGGACCTCGACGGAGGCCGTTCTTGCCTCCCTCCCCGACATCCGGTGCGGGCAAAAACCCGAGAGAGGACCCTGCAAGGCATCCTTCGAGCGATTCCACTATCACTCGAAGGATCGGAAGTGCCGTCCCTTTTTCTGGGGCGGCTGCGACGGCGTGGTGCCGTTTGAGACGCTCGAGGAGTGCAAACGGGTTTGCGAGCCGCCCGAGACCCTGAGGATCAAGGAACTGCGGTCTCTGGACGACGATCTCTACGCGATCGTCTCCCTGGAGTACCCGAAGGAATGGCAGGCCGATGAATTTCAAGTGCTCGTGGACGGCAGGGAAGTGAATGCGCGGCGCCGATCGGGCGGCTTTTCCGAAGACCGCCGGATGGAAAGCCTGCTTTTCTTTCCCGGCAAACCGGGCGTCAAGCGGGTATCCGTGAAGGCGGCGGCCGAGGGACGGGCCGTAGAGGCAAACGGCTCGCTCGAGTGGAAACCGCGTCCCTTTGCGGCCCTGATGGATTACCTTGGCGACCGAATGCTGGTAACCGCCCGGGTGAAGCTGCGGGTGGTCACGGCCAACACGGGCGACGTGACCCTGCGGTTCAACGGAGAGGCGATGAAGCCCGAGGTCCTGGGGCGCGATGCAGCCCTGCTGTCCTTCGATCCGCCGTGGCGTCCCGGTCCCAACAGCCTTTCTGTCGAAGGAAAGGGGGTTGACGGAACGCTCGTCAAAAGAAGCTACACCTTCGTCTATTCGGAAGGGGAGATCCGGCTGGGGGAGTCGGCGCTGATGTCGCTTCCCGTGGGCAGGGAAGGGTCGAAGAGCGGCCCCTTCTATTCCGTCACCATCGAGGGAGACGCGATTGAGACCGTCAGGGACGTGACGGTCGATTCATACGTCATGGACGGCGCGGGATGGGTCGGCAGGGAGAACAGGCTGGTCCGGGAGCTGAAGGCCGTCAAGCCCGGCCGGGCAAGCGTGAAAATTTTCGAAAAGCCGCATTTTCTGCAACCGAAAGTGCTGAAGGAAGAATACTTCATCACGGTGCTGCCGGCCGGGAAGTAGGGCGCTGAAAGATCGCCGGGAATAGCGACAGGCGGCAGACTTCGTTGTACCGACAGGAAAACAACACAGACAGAGGGTTGATTATGAGCGACGGGAAGAAACAGGACACCGGCAAAGCGACCAGAAGGGATTTCATCAAGAGATGCGGCGTTTCGGCCGCTCTGATTACGGGGGGATACGAAATCCTGTCCGTTTTCTTCAAGAGCGGCGCCGAAGCCCAGAGTTGGGACAGCCCCTGCAAAAGCGCCACGTGCGCCCTTTGCGGCGGGTCATGCCAGACCTGTACCGGCTGTACAAAGAGCTGCACCTCCGGCTGCACAAGCTGCACGGGCTGCACGACGAGCTGCACCTCCGGCTGTACGTCCGGCTGCACCTCGAGCTGCACGTCGGGATGCACCTCCAGCTGCGTAAGCTGCACCCAGGTCACAAGCAGGTAGCCCGGCTGCCCGGCGAGACGCAAGCGAGGACGGGAGATGAAAGCAAATTCGAAAAAACAGATCTGTTGTGCCCTTTTTCTTATTCTGTGTGGGTTGGTGCTGTGCGAATACGCCTCCGCGGCAAGCGTGTCGCCCGAGGAGTGGCGCAAGCGGGCCGACATTCTCAGCAAGAAGATCGGCCTCTGCGAAGAGGACATCCGGCGGGGGGCGAAGGATTGCCTCGTTATCGTCAACTGGGAGGGCAACCGAAAGGTGTCCCTGGCCGAGGCGAGAAATCTCGTGTCCCTCTATCTCCGGGAGGCCCAGCGACCCGCGGCAGCAGCCAATTCCTTCATCCTCCCCGCGTGGCGGCCCGAGGAAATATCCAACCCCCAGATCTACAGGATTGCCAAGAGTCTTGACGCGATCAAGGTTCCCCCCCCGATCCCGTCGGCGGATGCCTCCATCAACTGGAACGTCGTTGCGCAGCAGACAAGCGGCATGGGCGGCGCCGTCGATTACGGGATGCTCGCCCTGGACCTCTTCGGCCGGATCGGAGCGGCTCACCCGGTGTTGAAGGGGGTCGTGATCGGCTCTAAAACGTTTATCGCCGGCGAGGAAGGCGCGCTTCTCTATGTGGCCCGGCAGACGCAGACATACGAAAAAGCGATGAAGTACCTGAAGGACCCCGCGACATCGAAAACGTTTGCCTACATGGTCAGGGATTTGAAGGAACGGGGGGCCACGTCCATCCAGGCAACGCCGGACATGCTGGCGGCGGCAAAAGCTGTCGCCGATCCCGCTGCGGGAAATTCACGCTGGCTCCTTCTGGATGCATTCCTTTCGCCCGAGGCAAGGACCGCCATGCTGAAGAAAGCCTGCCTAGAGATCGGAACCGAGCTTGCCGCAACAGGGGCGGGGAACATTTTGAAGAAGGTATCGGCGGATCTCGAAGGCAGAAAGGCAGTCTTTGACGCCATCCGGCTGGAACGAAAGAAGGCCGTCGGCATGATGAGGGGCGCCTCCCCTGCCGACCAACATCAGCTCAACCGGGTGATTGCCCACGCCAACAAGCAGCTCGAGAGGACCTACCGCACCGAGCAGGCAGGCCCTACCCTGATGGGCTTTTTTGCCGGCCAGTACGCTTACCGGGAAGCGGAGAAATGGTGAAATCAGCCATGGAGACCGCAGCGTACAGGGTCACCGATCATCTCATTCGCCTCGACCGCGGTTCGGACGAGCTTCTCCTGGCGAATGCCTTCAGCCTGTTGCCCCTGTACGTGAGGAAGGGCGGGGGGTACATCGCGTCCCTTGTCGAGTATCTCGGCCAGAGGACCCGGACAAGGAAAGAGATCCTGAAGGATTACCCCGGGGATGAGGCGCTGGTCGATTTTCTTCTGGCCCACGACATCCTGATCCCGGCGGACAGGCACGAGGCCGTCTCCCCCCGCGTCGTCCTGCCCGATGCGAAGGATCGCAAGACGGACGGGATGTCCGCCTATTTTCTCTTGACCCAGTCCTGTTCCTTTTCATGCATTTACTGTTTGAACGGCCGCGAGACCTACCGGAAGAACGACAACCTGACGATGCCGAAGGAGGTGGCCTTCAGGGCGCTGGACACCTTTGCGGCGCGAATCAAGGATGACGGCCGCCTCGAAGTGGTCCTCTTCGGCGGCGAACCCCTGTTGAACTGGGGCCTGGCAAAAGAGATCATTCTCTATTGCGAAAAGACGGTAAAGCCCAGGCACCCGTCGCTCCAGGTGCATTACCACGCGACGACAAACCTGGGCATGCTGCCGAAGGATTTCGTCCAATGGGCAAAGGACTATCGGATTTCGGTCCTCTGCGATGTGGACGGGATCCGGGAAGTCCACGACGCGCACAGGCCCTTCAAGGACGGCAGGCCTTCCTTCGACAGGATTTGCAGCCACATCGATCAGTTGCTCGCGGCGGGAATATCCGTCTCCCTGAGGACGACGGTGACGGGAATGAACGAAAAGCAGGTCCTGGCGACAACGAGGCTGCACAAGCAGATAGGGGGGTGCGGCAGCGCTTTTGTCCCCGTCAACATCGTGAATTCGGACGGCGAAATTCTGCCCGATGCGCTGATCCCCTCGGTCGATCGGCTCTGCGACTCCGTCCAGGAACTCCATGACTGCAACGAGTGGGAGCTGTCGAGGCTGTTTCCGTTCAGCTCCTACACGGGGAATATCGCCCCCGGGCACCGCTGCGTTGTGGGATGCGGCGCCCCCTATGGAAACACGCCGGTCGTGGATGTCAACGGCGACGTCTATCCCTGCATCTACCTGGTCGGCATGCCGGCCTATCGCGTCGGCAATATCATGGATGGGACCTACCCGCAGACGAGCGTCCTGCAGGAGATGGGGGATGAACTGCACGTCGATCGCAGGGCCGACTGCAAGAACTGCAATTGGCGCTATCTGTGCGGCGGGGGCTGTCCGGTTCAGCGACTGATCGTCAAGGGCAGGGAAGAGGAACTGACTCCCAGGGCGCGTGCCTACTGCGAAACCCTCACCTGCGACTACACCCGGAAGATCCTCACGATTCTCCTGTGGGAAGCCGCGCAGAAGGCAGACGCCGATTTCCGCTCGGAGATCACCCCCACGGACGGCCCGGCCCCGAGAGACACAAAGATCTGCTGACGCCCCTGCCCTTTTTTTCTGCACCCCCCTGAAAGAGAGGTATTCTGGCAACCGGGGCGGCGCCGTCCCCATGGATGCGATTTCTTTCACCGGTTATCCACGGCGGTTCCTGCTGGCGAGGGTTCCTTTGTGATCACCGCCCGGGACCGACCTTGCTGACCGCAGATCCTATCCGAAGACGAGGTCATCGATGAAACGCACACACTCTGTCCGGAGGGGTATCCTCCCCCATAGGACTCCCCGGTGAGTGCGGAAGACTGTGTTGGTTGCGGGGTGGCGCTGGATTCTTCCTGTGTTTTGTCTGTCACTGGACGGCGAGGCGTGTCAGGGGGTATTCAGTCGGCCTGCCCGGCCCTGCAATGGTTCAGGGCCTTCTCGACCATGGTCATGAAGAACTCGTAGTTCTCCCGGCAGGCGCGGTGAATGACGGGGGTGACGACGTCCGGGTTCTCCTCGTAGAACTGGTCCACGAGCCGCCGGTACTCGTCGGAGTCGAAAACGATCGGGGCCGAATCGGCCGTGATGGCGTATCCGTGCAGATACAGCCCCCGGAGCTTGATGTCCTCGAGGGCCTCGATGCGCGGGTTCGGGGCGTCCTGTTTCTTCGGGGACTGCTTTTCAGCTGCGGTCTTCTCGGTTTGTTTTTTCTTTTTCATTCCTGTCTCCGTGTAGAGGACTGTCGTTTTCGACCATTGCTTTACCTCGCTCCTCGTGCCTCGAACCTCGATCCCTTACCCTCCCAGGTATGCCTTCCGGACCTCGGGGTTCGCGAGCAGGGCCGCCGCCGAATCCTGCAGCACGACGTTGCCCACCTCCAAAATGTAGCCCCGGTTGGCGAGCTTGAGCGCGGCCTTCGCGTTCTGCTCGACGAGCACGATGGTGACCCCCGCCTGGTTAATCGTCTTCAAGGTGCGGAAGATGGCCTTGACCAGCAGGGGCGCCAACCCCAGCGACGGCTCGTCCAGCAGGAGGATCTTCGGCTCGGCCATGAGGCCCCGGGCGATGGCGAGCATCTGCTGCTCGCCCCCGGAGAGGGTGCCGCCCAGCTGGTCGCGGCGCTCCTTCAGGATGGGGAACAGCTCGTAGATCCACTCCCGCGTCTTCGCGATGCCCGCGGCGTCGTCCCGCACGAAGGCGCCCAGCGCGAGGTTCTCCTCGACGCTGAGCGTGTTGAAGATCCGTCTGCCCTCGGGAACCTGGATTACACCTTCCCGCACGACGTCGTGGGGTTTGAGCCGGTGCAGCGCCCTGCCGGCAAACTCGATCGACCCCGCCGAGGATTTCACGATCCGGCTGACGGCCATGAGTGTTGTCGACTTCCCCGCCCCGTTGGCCCCCAGGATGGCCACGATCTCGCCTTCGTCCACGTCGAGGCTGATCCCGTGGAGGACTTCCACGTTTCCGTATTTCACACGAAGGTCTCGGACCGTGAGCAGCATGGCCTCAGTCCTCCGTTCCCAGGTAGGCTTCGATGACCTTCGGATCGCCCTGGACGGCTTCGGGGGTTCCCTCGGCGATCCGGGAACCGTACTCCAGGACAACGATGCGCTCGCAGGCCTTCATGACGAGCGACATGTCGTGCTCGATGAGCAGGGTGGTGATCCCCCGCTGCCGGATCCTGCCGATCGTGCCGATGAGCGCCGCCGTCTCCTGTTCGTTCATGCCGCCGGCCGGCTCGTCGAGGATGACGAGCTTCGGTTCCGTGGCCAGGGCCCGTGCGATCTCGAGGAGGCGCTGGCTGCCGTAGGAGAGGTTCTTCGCCAGCTGCATCTCCTGGCCCGCAAGGCCCACGAAGGCCAGCTCCGCCAGGGCCCGCTCGAGCGCCGCTTTCTCCTCTCTGCGCGCCCCCGGCGTCCGGAGCATGGCCGCGGCGGGGCCCGAGCGCATCCGGCAGTGGCAGCCCGCCAGCACGTTCTCGAGCACGGAGAGATTCTGGAAGAGGCGGATCGTCTGGAAGGTCCGCGCGATGCCGAGCTTGACGATGCGGTGAGTGCGCCAGTGGGTGATGTCCCTGCCCTCGAAAAGCACCGTCCCCCTGTCGGCCCGGTGGTTGCCGGTGATGAGGTTGAAGACGGTCGTCTTGCCGGCGCCGTTGGGGCCGATGAGCCCCACGACGGCCCCAACGGGGACGTCGAAAGAGACCTCGTTGACGGCCATGAGGCCGCCGAAAGATTTCGTCAGGCCCGTCAGGCTCAGAAGCGTCATGCCTTGCCCCCCGTCCCGCCCGATCCCGGAAGCGGGTACAAGCGCGGCCGCTGCGGCAGGATGCCCTCGGTGCGGACGATCATCATGACGACCATGGCGGCGCCGAAGATGAGCATGCGCGCATCGGCGAAGTCCCGGAAGGCCTCGGGCAGGCCCACGAAGAGCACCGCCCCGAGCAGCACGCCGGGGATGCTCCCCGAGCCGCCCAGGATGACGATGGCGAACATGACGACGGACTCCCAGAAGCTGAAGGACTCGGGCGCGATGATGGTCATCTTGGCGGCGAAGAGGTCGCCCGCCATACCCGCCCAGGCCGCGCCCAGGACGAAGACGGCGAGCTTGTAGTGCGACGTGTCGATCCCGCTGCCCTCGGCGGCGGTCTCGTCCTCGCGCAGGTAGTTGACGGCCCGGCCGAAGCGGGAGTTCTCCAGCCGGTGGAAGAGAAAGATCGTGATCATCAGGAAGGCCCCGATGAGGTAGTAGAACTCGTGGGGCTTGCGGATCACGTAGCCGAAGACGGTGGGACGCGAGATGCCGAAGATGCCGTTGGGCCCGCCGGTGATGCCGAAGATGTCGTTGGTCAGGGCGATGCGCAGGATCTCGCCCACACCGATGGTGACGATGCAGAGGTAGTCGCCGCGCAGGTGGATGATGGGCCGGGCGATGACGGCGGCAAAGAGGCCTGCCGCGAGCGCGCAGGCGGGCAGCAGCCACAGCACGGGGATCGCGAACTGGGTGTTCAGGATGGCCGCCGTGTAGGCCCCCACGGCGAAAAAGGCCGCGTGCCCCAGGTTGAACAGGCCCGCGTGACCCACGATGAGGTTGAGCGAGAGCCCCAGGATGGCGTAAAGTCCCACGTTGTTGAGCACGTCCACCCAGTAGGGGTTGAGGAACAGGGGGGCCACGGCCAGCGCGGCAAAAATCCCCCCGTAGATGTACATGCTCCTGTTTTTCATTTTCTTTTTTGCCCTGTTCCCTGGACCCTGTTCTAGATTTTGTCCGCCACCCTCTCGCCCAGAAGCCCCGTGGGCCGCACGATGAGGATGAGGATGAGCACGAAGAAGGCGATGGCGTCCTTCCAGGCAATCGAGATGTAGGCCGACCCCAGGGCCTCGATGACCCCGAGGATGAGGCCGCCCAGCATGGCGCCGGGGATGTTCCCGATCCCGCCGAGGATGGCCGCCGTGAAGGCCTTCATGCCGTAGGTCCAGCCCATGGTGAAATTGATCTGCCCGTACTGCATGCCCACCAGGAGACCCGCCGCGCCGCCCAGGGCCGGGCCGATGAGGAAGACGAGCAGGATCACCCGGTTGACGTCGATCCCCATGAGCCGTGCTGCGTCCTGGTCGATGGCGGCGGCGCGGATGGCCGTCCCGATCCGGGTCTTCTGGATGAAGGCGTAGAGCCCCGCCATGAGGGCGAGCGACACGAAGAGGACGAGGATCCGCACGGCGGGCACGTAGAGCCCGAAGAGGTCGACGGAGGTCTCGGGAACGAGGTCCTCGGGGTAGACCTGGAACCGGGCTCCGTAGATGAGCATGACGGCGTTCTGCAGGAAGATGGAGGCCCCGAGAGCCGAGACGACGGCCGAGAGTCGGGGCGACTCGCGCAACGGCCGGTACGCCGTCCGCTCGACGATTGCCCCCAGGACAGCCACGAGGCCCATGACCATGAGGGCCAGTACAACCAGGCCCAGAAAGGGGCCGATCGTCTCGTGCAGCGCAAAGGAGGCCAGCAGCGTCATCCCCAGGTAGGCGCCGATCGTGAAGAGGTCCCCGTGGGCGAAGTTGATGAGCTTCAGCACCCCGTAGACCATGG
>ERZ1649853.840-NODE-840-length-12303-cov-7.457218_pt1 | contig 12303 bp, 9 predicted proteins | sample MGYA00575353_ERZ1649853 | MGnify/ENA primary metagenome ERZ1649853 (study PRJEB40853, sample SAMN11349654) | freshwater sediment metagenome | isolation source: river sediment | host: Sediment | place: India: Okhla Barrage, New Delhi | collected 2017-02-21 ...
CAACGATCAACCATCAACCATCAACCATCAACAGGATCGGACCTGGGTCCTGGGTCCTGGGTCCTGGGTTCTGGGTCCTGGGTTCTGGGTTCTGGAACTTGAGTTCTGGGTCCAGGATCCTGGGTTCTGGGTTTTAGAACTCAGATCCCAGCACCCTTTCACTGAATCAACCATTCATCGCTTCACCCATCACCGATTCACCCATTCACCAATTCACTCATTCATCGATTCACTTATTCACCGATTCACCGTATGGGGGCAGGCTCCCGGCCCGGAGGGACGGAGGTCAATAACCAGGCACCACCCGGCGCAGCCGGGCAGCGCCTGGAAAGAAGGACAAAATGAATGCGTCGCCCCCCGCGGCCGCGGGGCGCGGGGAACAGGTGGCGGCAAACACTTCACTTCTCCGCGCCCCGTCCCCGGGGCGCGCAGTCTGTAAACACCATCGTTTGTCCAGATTCTAGGTTTGATTTCTAATGTCCGAAGTCCTACGTCCCATGCTCGATATCCGCATTCCGGGAACGAACCTCCAGCCTCGAGTCTCGATTACGAAATACGATTACGAAATACGATTACGAGCACGAGTACGAACAGGTGAATGGCGGCACCGAGGCATTTTCATGAAACATCGGTGCCGGGCGATACGTTATATATTCCCGAAATCATCTTTCGGGGGAAGACTCATGCATATCACCGTTCCATCCGCTCGCCGCACGGCGCTGGCCCTGCTGGCGGCCCTGCTCGTCCTGTCCACCGGTTCGCTCCTGGCCGAGGATCCCAAACCCGCGCCCGACATCCCGGCGCTCGCCGCCCGGCACCAGGCGGCCATGGCCGCCGGTGACTGGGCCGCCGCCGCCAAGGCCGGCGAGGAGCTTGTCACCGCCGTCGCCCCCCTGCACTACGACACCGCCTACGCCGTCGCCGCCGCCTTCTGCCAGATGGGGCAAACCGAGCTGGCCTACGCCTGGCTGGAGGAAGCCAAAGGAGCAGGCTACTGGGACGTCTGGACAATGCGCAAGGACGAGCGCTTCGCCGCCATCCGGGACCAGGATCGGTTCAAGACCATCGTCCGCCAGATGCGCGCCCGCTCCTACATCCAGATGCTGGAGCGGCCCGAGCGCGAGTCGTTCCAGAAGCCGGACCAGGTCATGGCCGCGCTGGCGTTCAAGCCGGGTGAGCGGGTGGCCGACGTGGGCGCCGGCTCGGGCTATTTCACCACCCGCGTGGCCAAGGTGGTGGGCCCCGATGCCGCCGTCTGGGCGGTGGACATCTCCGACGAGATGCTGAGCTACCTCGGCGACCGCATCAAATGGGAGAAGATCGCCAACGTCAAGCTCCACAAGGCGCAGCCCACCGATCCGCTCCTGCCGCCCGGGGGCTTCGACACCATCCTGATGGTGGACACGCTCCACTACGTCAAGGACAAGGCGGCCTACGCCGCCAAGCTCCGCGCCGCCCTGGCGCCGGGCGGGCGCGTGGTGATCATCGACTACACGCCCAAGACCATGGAGGAGCGCCCCTGGGGGCCGCCGCCCGAGCAGCAGTTCTCCCGGCAGGAGCTGGATGCCGCGATGGCCGCCGCCGGACTGGCGCCGGTCAGGGTGCACGAATTCCTCACCGAACAGTACTTCGTCGAGTACGCCGCCAGGCAGTGACGGCGGCCGAGACTCTGCGGAACCGGTCCGCCGCGCGCATCCGGACGCCCGAGCCGGCGGGCTCTTCATACAAACACTGCCGGGGCTCATGCGGTTCTGGCGGCGCCCGCCACGGCGCGGGCCCGCTCCCGGCACGATCTCCTTGACTCCATCGACCCGACCAGCCACAATGAGCCTGATGTTCGATCCCCGCGATCCTTCGATACCGGTGTCAGCCGGCTATTGTGTGGTGTGCGGCGAATGCCTGCCCGGACCGGATTCGGTGAGCTGCCCGAGCTGCGGCGCCGCAACACGTCCCTCATCGGAAACCGGCGCTGACCCCGCGGACGGACACCCGGCCGTCCCGCCCTCCAGTCGTTCCGCCGCTTCCACCACCGCCGAGATGGGACCCGAGGGGTTCGCCCCGCGGCAGCTCCCGGAACACGTGGGGCCCTACGACATCCAGGCGGAGCTCGGGCGCGGCGGCATGGGCGTGGTGTACCGGGCGTGGCAGCCGTCGCTCAAGCGCACGGTCGCCCTGAAAGTGATGCTGGCGGGAGAGTTCGCCGGAGAGCACGCCATCCGCCGGTTCATCCGCGAAGCGGAGGCCGCCGCCCGGCTGCGCCACCCGCACATCGTGTCGATCCTGGATCTGGGAGAGCAGGACGGCAAGCCGTACTTCACCATGGCCTACATCGCGGGGCGGACGCTGGAGCAGGCGATCCGCGCCCACGCCGTGAGTCTGGCCGACGGCGTGGCCATCGTGGCCAAGGTGGCCGGAGCCGTGGCCCACGCCCACGCCAACGGCGTCATCCACCGGGATCTCAAACCCGCCAACATTCTCCTCGACGGCGGCGGCGAGCCCCATGTGACCGACTTCGGCCTGGCCGCCCAGGCGCGGGAGGCCAGCTCCATCACCGGCACCGGCGCCGTCCTGGGGACGCCCCTCTACATGGCGCCGGAGCAGGTCGCAGGCGCCCGCCACCTCGTGGACGAGCGCACCGATGTCTACAGTCTGGGCGCCACCCTGTACCACGTGCTCACGGGCTGCAGCCCCTTCCCCGAGGAGGCGGCTGCACCGGTGCTGTTCTCGGTGCTCACCCGCGAGCCGAAGCCGCCGCGGTCGATCCGCCCGGACATACCCCGCGACCTCGAGCTCATCTGCCTCACCGCCATGGCCAAGGAGCGGGACCGCCGGTACGCCTCCATGACCGATTTCCGCGACGACCTGGAGCGCTGCCAACGCGGCGAAGCCATCCGGGCCCGGCCGGCGTCACTTTTCTACCGGTTGGGCAAGCGCCTGCGCCGCAACCGGGCCGTCACGGTCCTGTCGGTGCTGCTGGTCGCGGTGCTGACCGCCGCCGTCGGCTGGACCTGGTTTCAGCAGGCCCGGACCTGGTTCGGCTGGGAGGAGGTGTTCCGCGACGAGTTCGCGCGCGCCGGACTCGGCCCCGACTACCGGCCCGATGCCGGCACGTGGTCCGTCGCCGGCGGCGAACTCCGCGGGTCCGGGACGGGCTACGTCGACATCAGCCTGGTCCGCCCCTTCGCCGGCAACGTGCGGCTGGCCTTTGACGCCCGTGTCCTGCCCGGCAGCCCCAAGCGCGAAATCGCCGTCTTTCTGGACGGCCCGGATGAGGACCGCTCCGGCTATTATTTCGGCTTCGGCGGCGACTACGCCACCACCGCCATCGACCGCGCCGGGTTGGAGGTGCGGCTGGCGCGTTCGCCGGCGGTGGAGGCCGGCCGGCGCTACGAAATGGTGGTCACCCGCAAGGGGAACCGGGTGGAGATCGCCGCAGACGGCGAGGTGCTCGCCGAATACCTCGACCCGTTCCCCCTCGATCCGTCGGCGATGACGCGGTTGCGTTTCGGCACCTACGACGGCGGCTTGGCCGTGGACAATCTTCGCGTCTACCAGGAGAGCGTCCCGGAAATGCTCACCGCCACCGCCGTGGGCGACCGCCTCTTCGAGCGGGGCCAGCTCGCCGCCGCCCGCCAGGAGTACGAGCACATCGCCCGTGACCATGCCGGCAAATCCATCGCCGGCGAGGCCCTCTTCAAGGCGGGGCTCTGCCGGCTGCTCGAGGGCGACTACGCTGCGGCGCGGGTGGCCTTCGAAGGCGTCGCCCGGACTCCGGCGGTGGAGCTCTACCGGAACCTGGCGGTGCTGAACACCGGGGCGGTCCTCCGCCTGCAGGGCCGGTACGAGGACGCGTTTCGCCACCTGACCGACCTGGAGCGACGCAGCGCCGATCCCGACGAGCGGTACCGCCTGGCCGGCGAGCTGCAGGCGCTGAGCCACGCGGCCTGGACCCACGGCCAGGCGGAGACGGCGTTCCGCCACCTGCGGTTCATCATCGACCATTTCCCCGGCACCGAGATGGCGGAACGGTCCGAAATGGTGCTGGCCGCCAACGATCCGGACGAGGCGACCCGTCGCCGCAAGTTGGATCGTTTTCTCACGCGCCATCCGCGGCCGAGCAAGAACCAGAACAACGCCTTTCAGCTTCTGGCCGGCAGCTGCCTGCTGCTCGGCGACCCGGCGGGCGCGCTGGCCGCCTTCGACCGGCACATCGCCGCCTACCGCGGCATCAACACGCGGTTCGTGCTGGGCGGTCTGCTGGGCAAGGGTCTGGTGATGGCCGCGATGGGGCGGTGGGCCGACGCCGGGACGATCCGGAACGACATGCTGGCGCTGCTGCCGGGCGACCCGCTGCCCGCCCGCCAGGCCCGGGAGCTGGACGTGTTCATCGCCCGACGGCAGGGCGAACCTGACCGGGCCGTCCGCATCCTGGAGACGGCGGCGGCCGACGGTGTCATCCACCCCGCCGAAGAGCTGACGCTGGCGCTGCTTTACCGCGAGCGGGGCGAGGCCGCGCGCGCCGAGGCGCTGTGGCGCCAGGTGGCCGCCGGCCCGTCCAGCGAGGAGTCCAAAGCCGCGGCGCTCTTCCTGGGGGATCGATCACCCGACGCCTTTCGGACGGATGAATCGATCCTCTTCCCATACCGTTGCCTTTACCTGTGGCAGTATCACCGTCTGCGAGGCGAACCGGACGGCGCGATCACTCTGGAATATGCCCGTCAGTCGGCGCCGTTCACACCGGAGGTCTGCGAGGCCATCATGGCCTTGCGGCCGCCGGGCGGGCGGTGACCCGTGGCTCCCGGCGATCCCGTCATCCGTCCGGCCAGTGACCACTCCCTGCTGGTGGTGTTCGGCGAGACGATCGCACCGGAGCACCACCGGGCCGTGGTCCGGCTGACGACGCGCCTGTTGGAACGGCGGCCGGAGTGGCTTCGCGACGTCCACCCGGCATACGCCACGGTGCTCGTCTGCCACGACCCGCTCCGGACCGACGCGGCGGCCGCGGCCGAGATCGTGCGCCGCGTGTGGGCCGAAGCGGCCGAAGCGCCGGATCCGCCGGAGCGGCTGGTGGAGATCCCGGTCCGCTACGGCGGCGTCCACGGGCCGGACCTGGCCGACGTAGCGGCCCACTGCGGGCTGAGTGAGGCCGAGGTGATTCGGCGCCACGCCGCCGTCGAATACCGGGTCTACTTCCTGGGCTTCTCGCCCGGCTTCCCGTACCTGGGCGGACTGGACGAGGCGCTGGCGACACCGCGGCTGGCCACTCCGCGGCGGCGGGTGCCGGCCGGCAGCGTCGCCATCGGCGGGAAGCAGACCGGCGTCTACCCCGTGGCGTCGCCGGGCGGCTGGCGGATCATCGGGCGCACGCCGCGGCGGCTGTTCGATCCGGAGCGGACGTCGCCCGCCGAACTGGCCATGGGAGACCGGATCCGGTTCACGCCCGTCGACGAGGCCGCGTTCGCCGCCGCGGCAGGCGGGGAGGCAGCGCCGTGAGTCGCGTGCGCGTCCTCGAAGGCGGTTTCCTCACCACCGTCCAGGACCTGGGCCGGCCGGGCTGGGCGCACCTGGGCGTGCCGGCGGCCGGCGCCGCCGACGCCGTCTCGTTGCTCCTGGGCAACCGGCTGTGCGGCAACGCCGACGGGGCGCCGGCTCTGGAACTGACTCTGGTGGGCGGCGCGTTTGCCTTCGAAGGAGCGACGCGGATCGCGCTCACCGGGGCCGATTTCACCGCGACGCTGGACGGCCACCCGGCGCCGGCATGGGCCACCCTGGCCGTCGCGCCGGGCCAGGTCCTGCAGCTCGGGCCCGCCCGGAGCGGCACCCGTGGCTACCTCTGCGTGCGCGGCGGATTCGCCGTCCCCCCCCTGCTGGGGAGCGCGGCCACCCACCTCCTGACCGGGCTGGGCGGTCTCGCCGGCAGGCCGCTGCGCAAAGGTGATGCGCTGGACATCGAGTCGGCGCCGGTTGCGGATGACAGACCACCGCGGCGCGTCCCGCCGGACGTCCTGGCCCGGCTCTTCCCCGCCGGGCCCTTGCGGGCGACCGCGGGACCCCAGGCCCACTTCTTCGGTCGGGGCACGCTGGACGTTTTTTTCTCCAGCCTGTGGCGCGTGCGCGAGTCGTCCGACCGGATGGGGATCCGGCTGGCCGGCCCCGCGCTGGAGCGGCGCCGCCCCGACGAGCTTCTCACCGAGGGAGTCAGCGCCGGCGCCGTGCAGGTGCCCCGTGACGGCCAGCCCATCGTGCTCCACGTGGAGCATCCCACCACCGGCGGTTATCCGAAAATCGCCCATGTGATCGCCGCCGATGGCCACCGCCTCGGCCAGCTTCGGCCGCGCGAGGAGGTCCGCTTCGAGCCGGTGGCGCTGGAGCGGGCCGTGGCGCTGCTCCGGGACCGGGCGGCGCTTCTCGACACCGCAGTCCGGGAGGCCGTATGACGCCGGTCGCCCCGACGCCGTGGTACCGGGCCGCCACCGCCGCGCAGTGGAAAACCCTGCTGGCCGCGCAGCTCGGGTGGATGCTCGACGCCATGGACGTCATGCTGTACGCCTTCGCCCTGGGGACGATCCAGAAAGAGTTCAACCTCAGCGGCGCCGGCGCCGGCGCGCTGGCTTCGGTCACGCTGGTCACGTCGGCCGCCGGCGGCATCTTCTTCGGCTGGCTGGCCGACCGGATCGGCCGGACGCGGGCGCTGATCTATTCCATCCTGGTGTACTCCGTCTGCACGGCGCTCACCGCCACGTCGCGCGGCATCGCCGAGCTGGTGTTGTGGCGGTCGCTCGTGGGCATCGGGCTGGGCGGCGAGTGGTCCGCCGGCTCGGTGCTGGTGTCGGAGACGTGGCCAGCCGCCCACCGCGGCAAGGCCATCGGCCTGATGCAGAGCGGCTGGGCCGTCGGCTACATCGCCGCCGCGCTGCTGGCCGCCGCCATCCTCCCCGTCTGGGGCTGGCGGGTGCTGTTCGCCGTCGGCGTGCTGCCGGCCCTGCTCACCCTCTGGATCCGGCGCCACGTGCCCGAGCCGGAGGTCTGGCGCGCCGCCGCACCGGCCGGCGCCCGGGACCCGCGGCTCGGCGGGGCGCTGGGCGAGATGTTCCGGCCGCCTCTGCGCCGCCCCACCCTGGTGGCCGTGCTCATGACCACCTGTGTGCTCTTCGCCTACTGGGGGCTGTTCACCTGGCTGCCCGCCTTCCTGGCCGCGCCGATGGAAAAGGGCGGCGCGGGCCTGGGCATCGTCAAGTCGTCCGGCTGGATCGTGCCCATGCAGATTGGGGCGTTTTTCGGTTACACCCTGTTCGGCTTCCTCGCCGACCGGATCGGCCGCCGGCCGGTGTTCGTGGGCTTCCTCGTCGCCGCGGCCGCGCTGGTCCCGGTGTACGGGCAACTGGCGCGCCACGAGCTGGCCCTGCTGGCGCTGGGTCCGTTCATCGGCTTTTTCGGCCACGGCTATTTCAGCGTGTTCGGCGCCATGCTGGCGGAGCTGTTTCCCACGCGGATCCGCGGCACGGCGCAGGGCATGGTGTACAACGCCGGCCGGGCGGTGAGCGCCCTGGCTCCGTTCACCATCGGCGCCCTGGCCGACGCCCACGGCATCGGGGGCGCGCTGGCGCTGACCGCGGCCTTCTTCCTGGCCGGCGCCGCGCTGATGGCGCTGCTGCCCGAGACGCGGGGGCGGGAGCTGGCGGAATAGCGTTCTCCGCTGCGGACGCGGAGAGGGTTAATAGTTGATGGTTGATGGTTGATGGTTGATGGTTGATCGTAAGGAGCGAGCCCCGAATTCCGAACCACGAGACCCGCTGTCCGCGTTACGATAACGAGCATCGAGTTTCGATTACGATTACGAATTACGATTACGAATAACGATTACGAATTACGATTACGAGCACGATGAACCCTCAACCCTCAACTCTAAACTCTCAACTCTTAACTCTTAACCATCAACCATCAACCGATGAAAGGTGAACCATGGTCGTGACGATCGATCTTAATGCGGATGTGGGCGAGCGCCCCGAGGCGCTGGCCGACGGTTCCGAGGCGGCGCTGCTCCGGCTGGTCACCTCGGCCAACATCGCCTGCGGCGGCCACGCCGGCGACGCCGCCACCATGGCCGCGACGGTGCGACTGGCGCTGGAGTCGGGCATCGCCATCGGCGCCCATCCCGGCTATCCGGATCCCCTGCACTTCGGCCGGTCGGTCCTGGCGATGGAGCCGGCGGCGCTCCGCGACAGCCTGATCGCCCAGATCCGGGCGCTGGCCGGGATCGCGGCCGCCGCCGGCGTCCGCCTGGCGCACGTCAAACCGCACGGCGCGCTCTACAACCTGGCGGCGCGCGATGCGGCGACGGCCCGCCTCGTCGCCGAATCGGTGGCGGCGGTCGATCCGGGGCTCGTGCTGGTGGGGCTGGCCAACTCCGCCCTGCTGGCGGCCGGTGAGGCCGCGGGACTGGCAGTGGCCGGCGAGGCGTTCGTGGAGCGGCGCTACGAGGCGGACGGAACGCTCCGCGACCGGCGCCACGCCGACGCGCTGATCCGCGACCCGGCCGAGGCGGCGGCCCAGGCCGTCCGGATCGCCCGCGAGGGCGTCGTCATCGCCATCGACGGTACGGCCGTTCCAGTAGCCGCCCGCACCTTGTGCATCCACGGCGACTCCCCCGGCGCCGCAGCAATCGCCGCCGCAGTACGGCACGCGCTGACCGGCGCCGGCGTGGTCATCGCGCCGTTGCGAGTGAACGGTGAACAGAGATAGGAGATAGGAAATCAGACCTTCGTGCTCGTAATTCGTAATCGTAATCGAGGCTAGAGACTCGAGGCTCGAGGCTCGTGCCCAATCATCGGGCATCGGGAATCAGACATCGGACCTAGGACTTCGGCTCCAGGTCCTCATTCCTTAGTCCCGGAATTTTCATCCCAAACCCAGAACCCATGTCCCAGGACCCAGGACCCAGGACCCAGGTCCCAGGTCCCAGGTCCCAACCTTTGAGTCATCGATCGGCACATACACACCTGTGGGCACGTCCCCGGCCCGACAGGGCCGAAGTTCAATAGCCAGGGGCGCAGCCCCTGGAAGGCCGAAAACCCTGATGAATCGGACCATCCCTCTGCCGTGAGCCCCATCGGGGCGGCATCTCGCGAAAAAATTCTTTCGGACACCTCACCCCCTCATCCGTTGGTATGGGTAGAAATCCGCGGAGGTGTCTCATGCCCCATTCGTATGCCCAGATCCTGCTGCACCTGGTGTTCGCCACCCACCAGCGCCAGCCGTTCCTCGCCGACCCAACCATCCGCGAGGAGTTGTACCGTTACCTGGGCGGCATCGGCCGCCAGATGGGATGTCCCATCCTGGCCGCAGGCGGCGCGGCCGACCATGTCCACACCCTGGCCAGCCTGGCCCGGACGGTGGCCGTGGCCGACCTGCTGGAGGACCTCAAGGGCTCGTCATCGAAATGGATCAAGGAAAAAGGCTCGACGCTCTGGGCGTTCCAATGGCAGAAGGGGTACGCGGCGTTTTCGGTGAGCCAGTCGCAGGCGAAGAGCGTCCGTCGGTACATCGATGGGCAGGAAGAGCACCATCGGCGGGTGTCGTTTGAGACCGAGTTCGTGGAACTGCTCCAACGGCACCAGGTGCCGTACGACGAACGGTACATGTGGGATTAAGGGGTGATGGCCAATGCCGCCCCGATGGGGCTCGGGTCGGTGGAGGAGATCGATTTTACTAGGATTTTTCCACTCACCAGGGGCTGCGCCCCTGGCTATTCCATTCCGGCCCGTTCGGGCCGGGAGTGTGCCCGCAGGTGTGATTGTGCCGATCGGTGACGCTCGCATATTCCAGCCCTGAGGGGGCCGGGAGCGTGCTCGAACACTAGGTTCTGGGTTCTGAGTTCCAGGGCCCAGGGCCCAGATCCCAGGCCCGATTTCCGATGTCCCATGTCCGATGATCGGTAACGAGCCTCGAGTCTCGAGCCTCGAGCCTCGATTACGAATTACGATTACGATTGCGATCACGATCACGAATTACGATCACGACGCAACATCCTCCCCTATCTCCAATCTCCTATCTCTGCTCACTGTTCACTACTTCCCCGTCAACTGCGGATACAGCCGCGCGGCGCACTCGGGGCAGATGCCGTGGCTGAACTCGGCCTCGGAATGTTCGCGGATGTACTGCTCCAATTGGTTCCAGGCGCCGCTGGAGTCGCGGATTTTCTTGCAACTGGCGCAGATGGGAATGATCCCCCGGAGGGTTCGGATCTCGGCCAGCGCTTTTTCCAGTTTGCCGATGAGCTCGGCCTTCTCCATCTCGGCTGTCTTGCGGCGGGTGATATCCAACTGGGCGCCCAGGGCCCGCAGCGGTCGGCCGTCGGCGCCGCGGGCGACGATGCGCCCCCAGTTGAGGATCCAGCGCCAGCTGCCATCGCGGGCGCGCAGCCGGTGCTCCGTCTCGAATACGGGAAACTCGCCGCTCTCGTGGCGGCGCGCCGCCTCCTCGACGGTCGGCCGGTCATCGGGATGGATCAACTCCTTCCACGCCGCGGCATGATCCTCGATGTCGCCGGGTGAATACCCCAGCATCCGCGCCCAGCTGTCGCTGCGCACCACCCGGCCGGTGGTGAAGTCATGGTCCCACCAGGCCAGCCCCGCGCTCTCCACGGCCATGGCCAGCCGCTCCTGCGCGTGCAGCGCTTCTTCCAACAGCTCGGGATCGAGACCGCCGACGGTCGCGTCGTCGCCGATCGCCGCGACGATGGTTTCGAGCTGATTCACCCGCGTCATCACCCGGTCGATCTCCGCGGCCACCCGTTCCCGCGTGTCCAAAAGGGTCTGCATCCGATGCATCTCCTCCCGCGCCGATTCAGCCCCTCACGGCGCCGGATCGCGAAAGTATGACATGTCGGTCACAAAAACGTCATGTATATGAAAGATGGAATATACTGCCACCGCCAGACCCGTTGCAAGTATTATTTCACCGGCGGCGCCCCGGGCGGCGTCCGCGGCGTGACACGGACCGTCGCGTCGTATACAATGCCACCGATACCGCATGTAAAGGAGCGCGCCATGAGCGACGAGACGCCGATCAAGATCAAACAGCCACCGGTCCTGTTCAACGGGACCCAGGAGATCATCCACCGCCTGGCGGGGCTCCTCGACGGCGTGCTCATCACCTACTGGAACAGCCCCAGCGGCTCGGTCTGCGACAACGACGTGGTCGCCGTCCACCAGATGCTGGAGCGGATCGGCCGCGTGGAGCGGCTCTATCTCTTCATCCGCTCCGAGGGGGGCGACGGCCAGGCGGCGCTCCGCATCGTCCACCTGCTGTGGCAGTACGCCCGGGACATCATCGCCCTGATCCCGCTCGAGTGCGCGTCGGCGGCCACCATGATCGCGCTGGGCGCCAACGAGCTGCACATGGGCCCCATGGCCCACCTGACCGCCATCGACACGTCGCTCACCCACCCGCTCTCCCCCGTGGACCGGGACAACGAGCGGGTCAGCGTCAGCCTCGACGAGCTCAAGCGCGTCATCGGGCTGTGGGACCGGGAGAAGCAGGCGGATCAGTCCAATCCGTACCAGGCGCTCTTCGCCCACGTCCACCCGCTGGTCATCGGCGCGGTGGACCGGGCCGACTCACTCTCCATCATGCTCTGCAAGGAGATCCTGTCGTACCATATCGCCGACGAGGCGGTGGCCGACCGGATCGCCCAGACGCTGAACACCCGCTACCCGTCGCACTCCTATCCCATCCTCTCCAGCGAGGCCCGCCGGCTGGGCCTGCGGGTGCGCGACCTCGACCCGGCGGTGCACGACCTGCTCATCGACCTGAACCTGATCTACAACGAGATGGGGCAGCGCGCCGTCACCGACTTCAGCGAGATCCGGAGCCACAACAACGAGATTCTGAACATCATCGAGACCCGCGACGTCCAGCTCTATTTCCAGACCGACAAGGACTGGTTCTACCGCACCGAGGAGCGCCGCTGGGTGCCGTTGAACGACAACAGCTGCTGGCGGCTGGTGGAGCGGATCGACGGCAAGATCCGCAAGCAAATGTTCCACCTCGCCTGACACGGCCGTCGCGGGGCGTACGCAACCATGCCCGGGCACCGCTTTCACCTCGGCCTCACCGAGCGCTGCAACGCCCGCTGCGCCCATTGCTACTGGGACGTTCCGGATGCCCACCCCGACCCCGATCTGGACCGCATCGCCCACATCCTGTCGGAGTTCCGGCGGCTGGCGCGCGCCCACGGCGAGCGGTGCCGCCACCTGCTGACCCTGAGCGGCGGCGAGCCAACCCTGCGCGCCGACCTTGAGG
>ERZ1649853.841-NODE-841-length-12296-cov-12.565068_pt1 | contig 12296 bp, 9 predicted proteins | sample MGYA00575353_ERZ1649853 | MGnify/ENA primary metagenome ERZ1649853 (study PRJEB40853, sample SAMN11349654) | freshwater sediment metagenome | isolation source: river sediment | host: Sediment | place: India: Okhla Barrage, New Delhi | collected 2017-02-21 ...
ATTACCCACCGAAAATGGCGAAGAGCCAAAAAGGAGATAGCTGCCCTAAAATTTACAGCACGCTCTTCGCGAACCTCAGGCTCATCTGTATCTGCCGGTTCACGTCGCGGCTGGTGATCTCCATGTGCCCCGGATACATGGTCTTGACGTCCAGCGCCACCAGCCTCTCGATGGACCTGACCAGCTCCGGCGTGCTGCCCCCGTACATGTCCGTCCTGCCGATATTGCCGTCCGGAAATACGGTGTCCCCGGAGAAGAGCACCTTCTCCCTCTCCTCGTACAGGCACAGGCTTCCCAGGGAGTGGCCCGGCGTCTCCATGACGCGCAGCTTCCACTCGCCGGTGTCCAGCACCATGCCCTCCTTCAGCGTCCCGTCCACCCTGTACTCCGGGGCCTGCTGGCCGAAGAGGTAGGCCACCGATGCCAGGTCGTCTCCCACAGCGCCCGTCTCCTTTTCGCTGAGCAGTATCCTGGCCCCCGTGGCCTCCTGCAGCGCTGGCGCGGCTCCGGAGTGATCGTGGTGGCAGTGGGTGAGCACAATCATCTCTATCTTTGTAGGGTCGATAAATTTTTTAATATTTTTTAAAGTCGGCCCGGCCATCATGCCCGCGTCTACCAGAATCGGCCTTCTGTCCAGCACCAGATAGACATTGCCGTCGAAGGCAGCACCGCTAACCTTATGCACTTCCACCATGAAATAAACACCAGGGGATCGAAAGGATTCTCTTACGATATATTAGTTGGTATCAATGACGCTGATGCAAGAGGCAAGGATGGGGCGGCTGCCAGCCAGGATTGTGGCGGCAGCCGGCAAAGAGCAGATGCAGCCGGAGAAGCTGGCCGCGAGGGTGGCATCGGGCAGAGCAGTCGTCCCCGGAAACGTCCGCCGGGAGGGGCAGGCCACGGGCGTGGGCGAGGGGCTCTCCATCAAGGTGAATGTCAATGTGGGGACCTCCCAGAGCCTGGACCTGCCGGAGGCAGAGGTGAAAAAGGCCTTGGCCGCCGTATCGTCGGGCGCGGACGCCGTCATGGACCTGTCCACGGGCGGCGACCTGGATGCTCTGAGAAGGAAGATCCTGGATGCCGTGTCCGTTCCCGTGGGATCGGTGCCCATCTACAATGCAGCAGTCAAGAAGGATCTGACCAGCCAGGGCTTCTTCAATGCCCTGGAGAGGCATGCTAAAGACGGCGTGGACTTTGTGACCGTCCATGTGGGCGTGAACAAGAATTCCCTGGAGAGGCTGCGCGCTGACCCGCGGGTGATGGGCGTGGTCAGCCGGGGGGGCTCACTGACCATGAAGTACATCAGCGAGACGGGCGAGGACAATCCCTACTACTCCGAGTACGACTACCTGCTGGAGATGGCAAAGGAGTACGACCTGACGCTCTCATTGGGCGACGGCCTGCGGCCTGGCTGCATCCAGGATGCATCGGACCGGGCCAAGTACATGGAGTTCATAATGCTGGGCGAGCTGGTGGAGCGCGCTCGCGAGGCCGGGGTGCAGGCCATGGTGGAAGGGCCGGGGCATGTGCCGGCGGATGAGATCGAGACCGCCGTTAAGGCCATGAAGCACCTCACAGACGGCGCTCCCCTCTATCTGCTGGGGCCTCTGGTCACGGATATTGCTCCGGGCTACGATCACATCACTGCGGCCATGGGCGGTATGGTGGCGGCCATGGCGGGCGCCGACTTCCTCTGCGCCACCACACCCTCCGAGCACCTGGACCTGCCCACTTTGGAGGACGTGGTCGAGGGGACATATGTGACCCGCATCGCCGCCCATGCCGGAGACCTCACCCGCCCCGGCGTGCGGGAGCATGCGAGGGAGCGCGACCTGCAGATGGCCAGGGCCAGAGCCGACCTCAACTGGGAGGGGCAATTTCAGGCGGCCATCAATCCCACCCTGGCCAGGAGGATCCGCCACCGCCGGGGTGTGGAGACGGACACCTGCACCATGTGCTCGGAGCTGTGCGCCATCCGTCTGGCCAGGGAGGCCATGGACAGAGGAGTGGGAATGCCGGATCCTTCCGGCCAGAAGGGTACCAAGGGGGCATAATCTCTGCCGGAGAAGAGCGGCAAGAATCGCAAGGACATCCGCCCCGGCCTGATGGTGGACGTCGTCCTCAAGAAGGACCAGCAAACTGGCAAGAGGACGCGGGGGGCGGTCAAGGAGATCCTCACATCCTCCTCATTTCACCCTCACGGCATCAAGGTCCGGCTGGAGGACGGCCAGGTGGGAAGGGTGCAGGCCGTGCTGGAGTAGAGGCAGGCAAAAGTCTTTTTATCTTCTCCTTTCTATAAGGCGCTCATGGTTAAAGAAGTCCATGCCGCTCATATTCTTTGCAAGACGGAAAAGAAAGCCCTGGAAGTGAAGGAGAAGCTGGGGGAAGGCTCGCAGAGCTTTGCCGAGATGGCCAGGAAGTACTCGCAATGTCCATCCGGCAAGAGCGGCGGCGACCTGGGGTGGTTCGGCAAGGGCCGCATGGTCCCTGAGTTCGAGAAGGCCGCCTTCGAGGGCGAGAAGGGCAAGATCCTGGGGCCGGTAAAGACCCAGTTCGGCTATCATCTCATTAAAGTGCTTGACAGAAAGTAGTCTGCGGTCCAATTATGCCCCTTGCTTTCCGATTGCCCTCGGATAAAACCCTGGATTTTAGGGAGTGCTTCGATATCAGTGCACCCCTGGGCAGCGCTCCCGTCTGGCCCGGCGACAGGCCGTTCTCTTTGCAGGGCGACCGGGATCGGGACGGCTCCGGCTGTCTGCTCTCCGCCCTGAGCCTCTGCTCTCACTCGGCTACACATCTTGATTTTCCGGGCCATGTCCGGCAAGGGGGCCGCCTTCTGGATGACTATCGCTTGCAGCGGTTCATACTCCCTGCCTGGGTGGTCAGCATTGCAGGGGAGAAGAGAGCTGTGACCGCCTCCGCTCTGCGGGAAGGCCTGCCTGGCGGCATGGTCAGTCCCGGCGAGGCAGTTCTTTTCAAGACTGAAAACTCAGAGCGCAGGCTGCTCTCCCGCCCTGCCTTTGTCCAGGATTTCGTGAGCATATCCCCGGATGCCGCCCACCTCTGCGCCGCTGGAAAGGCCGGCCTGGTGGGCATAGACTATCTCTCCGTGGACGAATACGGCAGTGAGTCTCTGCCCGTGCACCATATCCTCCTGGAGGGCGATGTCCTCATCCTGGAGGGAATCGACCTGTCGGCTGTGCCGGCCGGCAGACATACTCTCATCTGTCTTCCCCTGAGCCTCGGCGGGGCCGAAGCCTCTCCCGTGCGGGCGGTGCTGTTGAGGTGAAACGGAATGGATACCGATCCTGATTTCGCCATTGGAGGCGGCTGTGCCGGCGGCAGCAGAAGTGAAGACCGCATGCTGGCCGGAGCAGCCCTGGCCACCAACCAGCTCCTCATCACCGAGGAGATGGACCTGGCATTGAACCAGGCTATGGAGATCTTAGGCTGCTCGGCTGACGTGGACCGGGTCTACATATTCGAAAATTATGACTCCGGGAGCGGAGAGCATCGCTGCCGGTTGAGATTCTCCTGGAATCGGGAAGGCCTTGTCCTGGCGAATACAGATCAGGACAGGGACCTCTCCTACAGCCGTCCCATAGCCTGGTACGATGACCTGGCCAAAGGCATGCCTCTCAAGGGGAAGGCTTCCGATCTGCCTGTCCGGGCCAGGTTGTTGCTCGCCCAGTTGCAGGTCCTCTCCTACCTCATAGTCCCCATATTCACCAAGAAGGGTTTCTGGGGCTTCATCGGCTTTGACGACCGGCGGGAGGAACGGGTCTGGACCTGGGGAGAGGTATCGATACTCATGACCATCGCCGGTGCCATCGGCGGGTCCATGGACCGCTGGCAGGCTCAGGATGAGCTGGCCCAAAGCGAGAAGAAGTATCGAGAGCTGGTGGAGAGCGCCAACAGCATCATCATGAGGATGGACACCAAGGGAGATATCACCTTCGTAAACCGCTTTGCACTGGACTTCTTCGGCTACAGGGAGGAGGAGATCCTGGGCAGAAATGTGGTGGGCAGCATTGTGCCCGCCCTGGACTCGGAGGGCAGGGACCTGCGGCTGATGATAGAGGCCATCGGAAGAAATCCCCAGGATTATTCCACCAACGTAAATGAGAATATCCGCTCGAACGGAGAGAGGGTCTGGATCGCCTGGACCAACCGCCCTGTGATGGATGATGAGGGCAGGATCATAGAGGTCCTCTGCATCGGCAACGATATGACCGAAAACCGGCGCTCCTCAGAGGGGCTGAAGAGAGCGGCAGAAGAGCTGAGAGAGACCCGGGACTATCTGGAGAGCCTCATCGGCCATGCCAATGCGCCCATCATCGTCTGGGGCCCGTCCTTCAAGATAACCAGATTCAATCATGCCTTCGAAAGGCTGACCGGCCATACAGCCCCCGATGTGCTGGGCAGAAGGCTGGAGATGCTCTTTCCTGAGGAGAGCCGCGCCTCTTCCATGGCCTATATCGAAAAGACCCTATCCGGCGAGCTGTGGGATTCGGTGGAGATACCCATTCTGAGGAGGGACGGGCAGGTTCGAACTGTGCTCTGGAACTCGGCCAGCATATATGACAAGGAGGGCAGAGACGTGGTTGCGACCATCGCCCAGGGCCAGGATATCACTGAGAGGAAGAAGGCGGAGGAGCAGGTGGCATTTCAGGCTTCGCTGCTCGACCAGGTAAAGAATGCGGTCATCGCCACGGACCTGACGGGGCGCATCATCTACTGGAACCGTTTCTCGGAGTCGCTCTACCAGTGGAGGGCAGAGGAGGTTATTGGCCGGAGCATAGCCGAGACCATTGTGCCCAGAGAGTTTGTCTCGATGATGGGCGAGGTTATGCGGGATGTCCTGGAGAGCGGCTACCGGGAGAGCGAGCATATGGTGCAAAGGCGCGATGGCAGCGTGTTTCCAGCTCTCTATGTCTACAGCCTTCTCAAAGACGGGCAGGGCAGGAATATGGGATTTGTCGGGGTCTCCATCGACCTGTCCGAACGCAAGAAGGTGGAGCAGGACCTGCTGCTTGCCAAGGAGAGAGCCGAGTCTGCCACCAGAGCCAAGTCCGAGTTTCTGGCCAATATGAGCCATGAGATCAGAACTCCCATGAATGCGGTCATAGGTCTTACCGACCTGCTCCTCGGCACGGGCATAGACTCTGAGCAGAGGGACTACATCGAGACCATCCGCAGCAGTGGAGACTCATTGCTGGCGGTCATCAGCGACATTCTGGACTTCTCCAAGATCGAGGGCGGAATGCTGGATCTGGAGGAAGAGCCATTTGATCTGCGGCAGTGCCTGGAGGAGTCGGTGAATATGGTGGCCGAGCCCGCTGCCCGGAAAGGGCTGCGCCTCAGCTTCTCCATCGGGCCCCAGGTGCCGGAGAGGATTGTGGGAGACGCCATCCGTTTGCGACAGATACTGGTCAACCTTCTCGGCAATGCCGTGAAGTTCACCGAAGCCGGTGAGATCTCAGTTGATGTGTCAGTTCTCCCGTCCCCCTCACCGTCTGCTCCGCGGTCGCCATCGTCGGAGATCCTCTTTGCCGTCAAAGATACGGGCATAGGCATCGATAAGGATCGCATGAGCCGCCTCTTCCAGTCATTCAGCCAGGTGGACGCCTCCACCACCCGCAAATACGGCGGAACGGGCCTGGGCCTGGCCATCAGCAAGAACCTGGCCGAGCTGATGGGGGGAAGGATCTGGGTGGAGAGCGAGCCGGGCAGGGGATCGACATTCTACTTCACCATCAAGGCCGTTGCTGCAGCCCCGGAGGATGCCGCCGTCCGGCCCGCCCGGCAGGAGGGCGCTCTAAAATGCGGCCTTTCTGCCCTGGAAAACGGCCGGCCCAGGGAGGGCCTCTGGATACTGCTGGTGGAGGACAATGCCGTCAATCAGAAGGTTGCCGTCCGCATCCTGGAGAGGCTGGGCTTTCGGGCGGATATCGCCGGCAACGGCCGGCAGGCTCTCTTAGCCTTCAAGGGTCGCGATTATGACTTGGTGCTTATGGATGTGCAGATGCCGGAGATGGACGGCCTGGAGGCGACGAGGCTTATTCGCAGCCAGCCCGGCCGCCGCCAGCCCTACATCATCGCCATGACCGCCCACGCCATGAAGGGTGACCGGGAGCAGTGCCTGGCGGCGGGGATGGACGATTACGTCTCCAAGCCGGTTCGAATCGAGGAGCTGTGCGCGGCCATCGAGCGCAGCCTGCCTTCGGTTCTGAGGAAGAGATAGAATGCTTTTCGTTCTTTGTGCGTCTTTGTGACTTTGTGCCTTTGTGGTGAAAGTCGTCCGCCGGTGCCAGCTAACATATTCGCCGTACCGGCAAAATTGAGTCGCTGCTGTACCGGCTCTACCCGGAGTTGAGGGCAAAGTAGGCCAGCAGGGCCTCGAGCTGAATCCTCTCGTTGGCCCCCTCCGTCATGCGGAAGTCTATCTCGCCGATGCGGTCGATCAGACGCACCTTCTCCCTGTCGGGTATGTCCAGGTCCAGCATGGCCCGGTGGATCTGCACCACCACGTCCTGGCCGGATAGGCCGCGGGTAAGGAGCAGGTCGTCCAGGGCAGTGCGGGCGGCGGCGAAGTCTCCGGACATGGCCGTCTTGATGAAGCTCTTGATCTCCTCCGGCTTGGCGGTGGATGTGATCTGGTAGATGGTCTCCTCATCCACGCTGTCACCCAAAAGGGCCGCGGCCTGCAAGGCGTTGATGGCTTTTCTCATGTCTCCGCCCGCCACGTACTCGATGGCGGACAGGCCCCCCTCGGAGACGGTCAGCTTCTCCTCGGCGGCGATGAACTTGATGCGCTTTAAGACCGCCGGGCCGGAGAGAGCACGGAAGCGATAGACGGCGCAGCGGGACTGGATGGGCTCAATGATCTTGGAGGAGTAGTTGCAGGAGAGGATGAACCTGGTGGTGGCCGAGTAGCGCTCCATGGTGCGGCGCAGGGCGCTCTGGGCGTCGTTGGTCAGAGCGTCGGCCTCGTCCAAAAATATTACTTTAAAGTCAGCGTCTCCGAGAGGCGCCATGCGAGCGAAGTCCTTGACCTTGTGGCGGATGATCTCGATGCCCCTCTCGTCGCTGGCATTCAGCTCTATGAAGTTGTTTCTCCAGGTGTCTCCATAGATCTCCTTGACTATGGATATGGAGGCGGCCGTCTTTCCCACGCCGGGCGGCCCTGAGAACAGAAGGTGCGGCAGGTTTTTGGTCTTCACATAGGACTTGAGGCGGCGCACTATCTCGTCCTGGCCCACTATGTCGTCCAGCTTGAATGGCCGGTACTTCTCGATCCAGATCTCCTCTTTGATAATTGACCCCTCATCTAAGGGATAGCTGCTGACATTATATCAATATTGCTGCCCCGTCACAAAGGCTAAATACAGATGTGCTACATGGTGCCAATCGATTTTCGGAGGAAACGCAAGTGATCTCTGAGGTGGCTGGACAGTACAATGCGCATGAGCTGGAGGATCAGATCAGGGGACTGTGGGAGAGAGAGCAGACCTATCGCCGGGTCAGGCAGCTTCGAGTGGGCGGCAAGAAGTTCTTCTTCGTGGACGGGCCGCCCTACACCACAGGCAGGATCCACCTCGGCACCGCCTGGAACAAGGTGATCAAAGACGCCGTGCTGCGCTACCGCTCCATGAACGGCTGCGAGGTCAAGGACCGGGCCGGCTGGGACATGCACGGCCTGCCCATCGAGGTCAAGGTGGAGGAGTCCTTCGGCTTTAGGAGCAAGAAGGACATCGAGGCCTACGGCGTGGACAAGTTCATCGCCCGCTGCAAGGAGTTCGCACTTCGACAAAAAGACGACATGACCGCCCAGTTCAAGATCCTGGGGGCCTGGCTGGACTGGGACGACCCCTACATGACCCTCAAGAACGAATACCTGGAGGCGGCCTGGTGGACCCTGAAGAGGGCGAACGAGAACGGTCTACTGGAGCGGGGCCTGCGGGTGGTCAACTGGTGCCCCCGCTGCCAGACGGCCATCGCCGACTCCGAGGTGGAGTACTGGGATGAGACCGACTACTCCATCTATGTCAAGTTCCCGGTTCTGGGCGAGGAGAACACCTACATCGTCATCTGGACCACCACCCCCTGGACCATACCCGCCAACGTGGCCGTGGCCGTCAACCCATCCTTCCAGTACTCCAAAGTGCGGGCGACGAAGGACGGCAGAAGCGAGATCCTCATCATGGCCTCGGAGCTGGTGGAATCGGTTCTCAAGACCGGCCGCTATCAGGACTATGAGCTACTGGGCGTGCTGTCGGCCAAACAGATGCAAGAGCTTCACTACAGCCACCCGCTGGAGGGGCTGGTGCCCCGGCAGGCGCACATCCACCACGGCGTCTATGCCGCGGACTTTGTGACCGCCGAGAACACCGGTTGCGTTCACATCGCCCCCGGCCACGGGCTTGAAGATTACGAGCTGGGCCTGGACCACCACCTGGAGATCTTCTGCCCTGTGGGCGAAGACGGCCGCTACACAGTTGAGGCGGGCGAGAAGTACCAGGGGCTCTACGTCAAGGAGGCCGACAGCGAGGTCATCGCCGACCTGGAAGAGCGGGGCAGGCTCCTCTCCCAGGGAAGGCTGGCCCACCGCTATGGCCACTGCTGGCGCTGCAAGACTCCCATCATATTCATCGCCACACGCCAGTGGTTTTTGCGAATCTCCGACCTGCGGGACAAAATGCTCGACGAGGTCTCCAGGGTTGTCTGGTATCCGGAGTGGGCCGGATCGGCTCGATTCGCAGACTGGATCAACAACGCCCGCGACTGGTGCATCTCCCGGCAGAGGTACTGGGGAATTCCCCTGCCCATCTGGACCTGCCCGGCCTGCGGAAAGATGGAGGTGATCGGCACGGCGGCGGAACTGGAGGCGCGCAGCGGCCAAAAAGTCGCCGACCTGCACCGCCCCGACGTGGACTCTGTGTTCCTCACCTGCCCCTGCGGCGGAAAGATGCAGCGCTCCCCGGATGTCTTCGACGTGTGGTTTGACAGCGCCGTGGCCTCCTGGGCCACACTGCGCTATCCGAGCCTTGCGGGCAGCGAAGAGGAGCTTTCTAGCTGGTGGCCGGCGGACTTCATCACCGAGGGGCACGACCAGACCCGCGGCTGGTTCTACTCCCAGTTAGGCGCATCCATGGTCTCCTTCGGGACAGCCCCCTACAAGAGCGTCCTCATGCACGGCTTCACCCTGGACGACCAGGGCCGGAAGATGAGCAAGAGCATAGGCAACATCGTCCAGCCGGAAGAGGTCGTGGAAAAGTTCGGAGCTGACATCCTGCGCTTCTATGTTCTGGGAGCCAATGCCCCCTGGGAGGACCTGCACTTCTCCTGGGAGGCGGTGGAGAACACCGCCCGGATGCTCAACATCTACTGGAATGCCTACCGCTTTGCCCTGCCCTACATGGTCCTGGACGGCTTTGATGCCAAAAAGGCAGATCTGGCCGCCTGGGAGAAGAGCCTGCGCCCGGAGGACCGCTGGATTCTCTCCCGGGTAAACAGCCTGGCATCTGAGGTCACCGCCGAGATGGAGGGCTACCAGTTGCACCGCATTGTGCGCTCCATATCCGATTTCATACTGGAGGACCTCTCCCGCTGGTACATCCAACTGGTGCGCCCCCGCACCTGGATCGAGCAGGACGACCCCGACAAGCTGGCCGCTTATGCCACCATCTATGAGGTGCTGGTCAAGCTCTGCCGGATCATGGCACCCTTCACCCCCTTCTTCTCCGAGGCCATCTACCAGAACCTCGTGGTTGGGCTGTCTGAGGGCGTGGGGCGGGACGGGCCTATCGCCTCGGTGCACATGTGCGACTGGCCGCGGGCCGATGAGGGCCGCATAGACAGGCGCCTGGAAGCGAGCATGGCCCTGGTCAGAGAGGTGGCCATGGCGGCATCCAATGCCCGGCAGAAGGGCGGCAGAAAGCTGCGCTGGCCGGTCACCGAGATAGTCATCGCCCCCGCCAGGGAGGCGGTGGATCTGGGCGGCCTGGAGAGCGTCCTCAAGGGCCAGACCAATGCCAAGAAGATCACAGTGCTCTCTGCAGGCGAGAAGCCTCAGATGGACCTGGAGATGGCTCCGGTTCATAAGAAGATCGGGCCGGTCTACAAGGGAGAGGCTAAAGCGGTGGTAGCAGCCATAGCCGAGGCGGACGCTGCTCTGGTCAAAAGCCAACTGGACTGCAATTGCGGCGAGGCCACAGTCAGCCACGCCGGAAAGGAGTACAAGATCACAGCGGAGATGGTGCAGATCAAGGAGCTGGCGCCACAGAATTTGCCTGCGGCAGAGTTTTCAAAGGGCTTTGTCTATGTGGACATCACACTTACGCCGGAGCTGGAGGCGGAAGGCTATGCCAGGGAGATCATCCGCCGTATCCAGGACATGAGAAAGGAACTGGACCTTCGCGTGGAGGACCCCATCCGGGCGGTGGTGGACATCGAGAGCAAGCCCATACTTGACCTCGCTACCAAGATGGATAAGTACATAGCTGGTGAGGTCAGGGCTGCCGATTTCCAGATGGGGCTGGGCCTGGAGCTTGGTGGAAAGCTGGTTAAAGACTGGGATATCGAAGGCATCTGCGTCCGGATCGGTATAGGCCTGCACGGACAGTCTTGAAGGATTTAGATCGCCGGAGTTTTATAAGATGAGTGAAGTTGGTGATGCTATGGAGGCGCCCGTCCCCGTCAGAGTGAAAGGAGTCTATATCGCCGAATCGGAGGGCAGCTCCCCCGCACCTGTGGTCCTTCTGGAGGATGATAGGGCAAGGATAGTGCCCATATTCGTGGGGCTGTCCGAGGCCATCTCCATTCATCATGCCCTCTCCGGAGAGCTCTCCCCCCGGCCCATGACCCACGACCTGTTCATATCCGTTCTGGAGTGCCTCTCCGCCAGCATCACCAATGTGCTCATAGACGATCTGGACCAGGGCGTCTATTATGCCCGCCTCACCCTGAAGAGCGAGCGGGGGCAAAATGAGATAGATGCCCGGCCCTCCGACTGCCTGGCCCTGGCTCTGCGAAGCCATGCCCCCATCGAAGTCCAGGAGAAGGTAGTGCAGGAGTCGAGCATCAGCAAAAGCGATGTGGACAAGCTGACCAGCATAGACAATTATCTGCAGTAGTCATCTATGGAATCTGATCCAGGTGTTCAGGACATTTCCCCAAAATGGAATCCAGTTGGGATTTCCTCCCGCCGGCTCGACATTCCAGGATAAAATGGCTCTCATCCGCCGAACTTCGCACTTCTTCTCCAAGAGGTCCATGACCGCCGGGCGGAGGATTATCCTCCTGGAGACGGCATACTCCAGAGGCAGTCTGTTCTGATTTGCTGCATCTGGATCGTAGACATGGCCCCTGGCGCTGCCCTGATCCTCCATGGGGTCGAGAAAGTCGCCGTCTCCGGTCAGATCGATATAGGACCTGACATACATTATGCTTCCAATTGATGTGGGGCACGGTCCGCCGTAGCCATAGGGAAGCTTGAGGTGGATGATTCCCATAAGCTCGTGCAGAGTGGGATCGTAGCCGACGGCCATCAGTTGCTCATAGGCGGTCGGGTCATAGCCCGACAGGGCTTTTAAGGGAGACTTCTTCCAGGCATCGTACTGACCTCTGTCCAGTTGGGATAGCTTCTGCCTGGCATCAGCCAGCAGCTCTCCAGGCCTGCCCCGGGAGAACATCTCCTCGATGCTCGCTCCCCTGGGCATTGACTCCTTATATTCCTTGATTGCCTTTTCGTCCATTGTGTTCACCAGCTCAATTTTTAACTAAATAATCTATCTACTACTATCATTATTATTTATAAACATTTTGGATTCTTCGCTATTTCATGTCCTCTGTGCCTCTGTGGTGAAAACGTCGTTAGCCATCGGTTACACCAGATAACCACGAGCGGCCACCACAGAGAAACTAGAAGCGCACAGAGGACTCACAGAGACGAGGTGTTAATAAACACAGGAAATAGCGAAGAGCCGATAGTTTGGCATCACAATCAAAGCAGCGGCCTGTTCGGCGGCTCGTCGTCCTCCAGGAAGCGATTCAATCCCATGCGGTCCGGGTCGTCATGCTCTTCGACTCCGGCATAGTATCCGTCATGAGTGGCAAACTGCCTGATGGAGGTCGTGCTGTAGTCTGCAGATGTGGCATTTCCCTCAACATTTAGAGTGGCATCAGTCGCGTTAGCTCCTTTGCCATATTTGCCGGGGAGCTCCTCGCGGCCGGGCATGGGCAGATAAAAGCTGAACTGCTCCCATTTGGCCATTATTGGATGAAAGTAGCCT